>Ga0137403_10007998_pt1 | contig 11867 bp, 10 predicted proteins | sample CZOMad2_1_16fung_FD_122057 | JGI IMG/M metagenome (GOLD analysis project Ga0137403, IMG submission 122057) | Vadose zone soil fungal communities from Angelo Coast Range Reserve, California, USA - CZOMad2_1_16fungal (Hybrid Assembly) | ecosystem: Environmental > Terrestrial > Soil > Vadose zone...
TATCGTGGGCCCGGGCTCAAGGAAGGGCTGCGCATCCTCGCCCGCGTCAAGGAGACGAGCGGGCTGCCCGTCCTCTCCGACGTGCATGACGTGTCCGAGGTGGGGCCGGCCGCCGAGGTGCTCGATGTCCTCCAGGTGCCCGCCTTCCTGTGCCGGCAGACGGATCTCCTCCTTGCCTGCGGGGGGACGCGCAAGCCCGTGAACGTCAAGAAGGGGCAATTCGTGGCTCCCCGCGACATGGGCAATCTCGTGGACAAGATCCGCTCCACGGGCAACGAGGCGATCCTGCTCACCGAGCGCGGGACGTCCTTCGGCTACAACAATCTCGTGGTCGACTTCCGCGGGCTCCCCATCATGCGGAGCTTCGGCTACCCGGTCATCTTCGACGCGACCCATGCCGTCCAGCTGCCGGGCGGGGCGGGGGACCGCTCGGGCGGGGAGCGGCAATACGTGCAGGCCCTCGCGCGGGCCGCCGTTGCCGTCGGGGTGGACGCGCTCTTCATGGAGATCCACGAGGATCCCGATCGCACCATGCCCGATGGGCGGCCCTTGTCGGACGGGCCGAACATGCTCCGCCTCGACGACCTGCCCCGGCTCCTCGACGAGCTCGCGGCCATTCGCGACGGGCTCGGGAAGGTCGGCCCGTGATCGATCGGATCCGCCTCCTGGCCATGGCCGATCGGGTCCTGCGGCTCGAGGCGGAGAGCGTGGCTGCCCTGCGCGCGCGGCTCGACGAGCGGTTCGTGCGGGCGGTGGAGCTGATGCATGGCTGCCGGGGCCGCATCATCGTCACGGGCATCGGCAAGAGCGGCATCATCGGGCGCAAGATCGCCGCCACCCTCGCGAGCACGGGAACGCCCGCCTACTTCCTGCATCCCGCCGAGGGCGTCCACGGCGATATCGGCATGATGGCCAGGGGAGACGTGGTCCTGGCCCTGTCCAACTCCGGCGAGACCGACGAGGTCCTGGCCGTCCTCCCCGCCATCAAGCGCCTGGGTGTTCCACTCGTCGTGCTCACGGGCAGCGTCAGCTCGACGCTCGCCCGCCAGGCGGACGTGGCGCTCGACGTGGGTGTGGGCGAGGAGGCGTGCCCGATGAACCTGGCCCCGACCTCGAGCACGACGGCGGCGCTGGCCATGGGTGACGCGCTCGCCATGGCCCTCCTCGATCTTCGAGGGCTCGGTCCGGAGGACTACGCCGCCCTCCATCCCCGCGGGGCCCTCGGCTGGAAATCGCTCTTCCGCGTGCGCGACCTCATGCATACGGGCGACGCCGTTCCCATCGTCCGGGACAGCGCCACCATGAAAGAGGCGATCGAGGAGATGAATGCCAAGCGGCTCGGCATGACCACGGTGGTGGACGCGGCGGGGCGACTTCTCGGCGTGATCACGGATGGCGACCTGCGGCGCCAGCAGCTCGTGCACGGCGCCCTCCTCGATCGGCGGGCGGGCGATTGCATGACGCCCGATCCCAAGCGGATAGGCCCCGACGAGCTCGCGGCGCGCGCCCTCGCCCTCATGGAGGGCGTGATCACGAGCCTCGTCATCGCGGACGAGCGTGGGCGCCCGGCCGGCGTGATCCACGTCCACGACATCCTGCGCGCGAAGATCGTGTGAGGGCGACGCCCCCGGCCTCGGCCGCCCGCGTCCGACTGCTCGTCCTCGACGTCGACGGTGTGCTCACCGACGGAACCCTCGTCTTCGGCTCCGCGGGCGAGGAGACCAAGCGCTTCCACGTGCGTGACGGCTACGCGATGCAGGCGGCCCGGCGCGCCGGACTGGCGATCGCCGTCATCTCCGGCCGGGCTTCGGCGGCCGTCACGCGCCGGATGACGGAGCTGGGCATGACCGAAGTCCACCAGGGCGCGAGCGACAAGGCCGAAGTCTTCCGCGACATCCTCGCGCGGCTTCGTCTGAAGGCCTCAGCCGCCGCCGTGATGGGCGACGACCTCCCCGATTTGCCGCTCATGCGAATGGCGGGCCTCGCCCTTGCGCCGGCCGATGCTGTGGCGGAGGTGAAGCGTGCTGTCGGCTGGGTTTCCAGATTTGACGGGGGGCGCGGGGCTGTCAGGGAAGCTATTGAAATGCTGCTCCGTGCCCGGAAGGCTTGGCCGCCGAAGATTTAGGCTTCGACCCCCCCGCCTTTCGTGTTTGCCTCGGTGGGGGGTCTATGCTAGCGTGGTACCGAACTTGCATATGCAAAAGACCGCTGCGGGCATTCTTCTGGGAGTCGTCCTCTTCGTGACGATCGTCATCGGTGTCCTCATCGTCAAGGGACATCAGGCCGCGGCGCCGCCGCCGGATATCGTTCCCGCCCAGTCCGATCAGCAGATCAGGGAGATCCATCTTCAAGAGGACGGCGGCAAGAGCGGCTTTCGGTGGAGCCTGGACGCCGAGCAGGCAGATTCCTACGAGAGCACGGGCAAGACGCTCCTGCGCAAGGTCGTGCTCGCCATCGAGGAGCCGACGCGGAAATGGACGATCACGGGGGACGAGGGCGAGCTCGTCCAGCAGACGCGCGACGTCGAACTGCGCGGCCACATCGTGCTGACCTCGAGCGACGGACTGAGGCTCGAAACCTCGCGGCTCCTCTGGAGCAACTCGGAGAGCCGCGCCTGGACAGACGAGCCCGTGACTGTGTATCGCTCGGGGGTCGTGGTCACGGGGAGCGGCCTGGACACGCGACCGGCCGAGGAATTCACGGTCATCCGCGGCCCCGTGCGCGCGACTTTTGCCGGCGCGAAAGCCGGCGCCAGGCAAGCGACGACGGCGCCCGCTCCTCCGCCGACCAACCGAGCGCGGCCATGAGCCTCGGGCGGACGGCGACTATGGTCGGGCTGATCGTCTTGGGGGCCCTCGTCCTCGCGCGCTCCCCGGAGGCCCAGCCGACGGCGCCCAAGCCACGTCCCGCCGTCCCCTCCGCCTCCGCGCCGTCCACCGATGGCAAGAATGCGCCAGTGACCGTGAACTCCGACAGCCTCGAGAGTCTCCAGAAAGAGGGATTGGCCGTCTTCAAGGGCAATGTGGTGGCGCGTCAGGACAACTCCATTCAATATGCCGACCGCATGGAGGTCTACACCGACGCCAAGACGAAGAGCATCGAGCGCGTGGTGTCCACGGGCAACGTCAGGATCATCACGCGGGACTGCCGCATGGGCACGGCCAATCGGGCCGAGTACTATGATGCGGAGCAGCGGGTGGTGCTGATCGGCAACGCGCGGGTCTGGCGCGAGGACAACGTCGTCACGGGCGAGCGAATCACCATCTATCTCGCGGAGGACAGGAGCCTGGTGGAGGGCGGCAAGCAGGAGCGGGTCAAGGCCATCTTCTATCCCTCGGCCCAGGATCGACCCAAGACGGACATCAAGGCGGGGCCGGGCGGCCCTGTCTGCCCATGACATCGGGCGCCGCGCGGAGCCTGTGAGTGGAAGGACTCATCGCGCAGAGCTTGAGGAAGCGCTTTCGGAATCGTCTCGTGGTGGATCGGGTCACCCTGGACATTCATCGAGGCGAGGTCGTCGGGCTCCTGGGACCCAACGGAGCCGGGAAGACGACGTCCTTCTATATGATAGTGGGGCTGCTGCGCGCGGATGGTGGACGGATATTCCTGGAGGGGCGTGAGGTGACCGATTTGCCGATGTACAAGCGGTGCCGGCTGGGCATGGGGTATCTGCCCCAGGAGTCCTCCGTCTTCCGCAAGCTGACGGTGGAGGAGAACCTGCTCGCCATTCTCGAGACCCAGGACCTCAGCCACCACGAGCGGCACGCGCGCCTCGAGGAGCTCCTGGCCGAGCTCGACCTGACCCGACTCGCCAGCCACAAGGCCTACACGCTGTCCGGGGGCGAGCGGCGCCGGCTGGAGATCACGCGGGCCCTCGTGACCAATCCCCGCTATCTCCTCCTCGACGAGCCGTTCACGGGCATCGATCCCATCGCCATCGGCGACATCCAGGAGATCGTGGGGCGCCTCAAGGAGCGCGGCATCGGCGTCCTCATCACGGACCACAACGTGCGCGAGACGCTGGCCATCACCGACCGCGCCTATATCCTCTACAACGGCCAGATCCTCGCCTCCGGCACCGCCACGGAGCTCGCGCAGAACCCCCGGGCCCGCGAGATCTATCTCGGCGAGAAGTTCTCCCTTTGACGCGACCCATGCGAGCCTGACCCATGCGTCTTTCTCTCCGCGCCACCCAGCGGGTCGTGATGACCCCGCTCCTCCAGCAGGCCATCCAGCTCCTGCAGCTGTCCACGCTGGAGCTCGAGCAGGTCGTGCGCAAGGAGCTGGAGGAGAACCCGCTCCTCGAGGAGCTGCCCGAAGAGAAGCAGGAGGTGGACGGCGAGGCGGGCACGGCCACCGCCGCGGACGGGACGGAGCTCGCCCCCGCCCCCGCGCCCCCCGAGCCGCAGTCCAAGGAGACGTCCTCGGTCGACGGGGAGCGCGCGGACGATCTGCCCTTCGATCTGACCTCGGCCGTCTTCGACCAGCAGGACGAGCGGACGCCCGTGTCCACGGAGGAGCGCGAGGACTTGCCCTTCGAGAACCTCGGGCGCACGGCCACCTCGCTCGCCGAGCACCTCGAGGAGCAGCTGCGGCTGGCCAGCGCCGAGCCCCGGAGGGTGGCCATCGGGGAGGCCATCATCGGCAATCTCGACGAGGACGGCTACCTCCGCGCCGAGGTGGACGAGATCGCCAAGGGGATGGGGGTGACCGCCGAGGACGTCGAGGCCACCCTGCGCATCGTCCAGGGCTTCGACCCCCCGGGGGTGGCCGCGCGGAGCGTCCAGGAGTGTCTCCTCCTCCAGCTCACCGCCGACGCCGAGCCCGATCCCGTCTCCGTGGAGATCGTGGAGAAGCATTTCGAGGACCTCGAGCGGCGCCGCTACGCGGACATCGCGCGGACGCTCAAGCTCTCGCTCGATCGGATCATGGAGTCGGTGGAGGAGATCCAGGGGCTCGAGCCCAAGCCGGGCCGCCGCTTCTCGCCTTCCGAGCAGCGGTACATCGCGCCCGACGTCTCCATTCACAAGGTGGGCGAGGACTACGTGGTGGTGCTCAACGAGGAGGGGATCCCGCGCCTGCGCGTCAACGCCCTCTACCGCTCGCTCCTGCGCCGCTCGGGGGACGAGGCCCGCCAGTATGTCGAGCAGAAGCTGCGCTCGGCGGTCTGGCTCATCAAGAGCGTGGAGCAGCGCCAGCGCACCCTGCGCAAGGTGACGCAGAGCCTCGTGAAGTTCCAGCGCGACTTCCTCGACCGGGGCGTGGCCCACCTGCGCCCGCTGGCCCTCCGGGACGTGGGCGAGGACATCGGCATGCACGAGTCCACCATCAGCCGCGTCACCACCAACAAGTACGTGGAGACGCCCCAGGGGCTGTTCGAGCTCAAGTACTTCTTCCACAGCGGCATCGCCTCGGACTCCGGGGAGATGGTCTCCTCGGTCTCCGTCAAGAAGAACATCCGGGACCTCGTGGCCGCCGAGGACGCAGGCAAGCCGCTGTCGGACCAGGAGATCGCCCAGGTCCTGCGCGGGCAGGGTCTCACCATCGCGCGACGCACGGTCGCCAAGTACCGGGAGGAGCTCGGCATTCTCCCGTCGCACCAGCGGCGGCTCCAGCCCAAGAAGCGCTGAGGAGAGCATGCCCGCCGAGCAATCGGCCGCGTCCGTCCCCGCGCCTCGCTTCGTCATCATCACGGGCATGTCGGGAGCGGGACGGAGCTACGCCATCAAGTGCCTCGAGGACCTGGGATATTTCTGCGTGGACAACCTCCCCACCACGCTCATCCCCACCTTCGCGGAGCTCTGCGAGCACTCGAGCCGCGATATCCGGATGATCGCGCTGGGGGTGGACATCCGCGAGGGCGAATACCTCGCCCACCTCATGGAGACGCTCGACAAGCTGCGCGCCCAGGGGCACAAGCCCGAGGTGCTCTTCCTCGAAGCGGGGGAGGAGACCCTCGTGCGACGCTACCAGGAGACGCGCCGCCGCCATCCCCTGGCCGGCGAGGGGAGCGTGCTCGAGGGCATCCGCGCCGAACGCACGGCGCTCGCCCACCTGCGCGGGGTCGCCGATCGCATCATCGACACCACCGGGCTCTCCGTGCACCAGCTCAAGGACCGGCTCGTGGAGGCCTATGGCCCCCATGGCTCGCGCGACGGGCTGACGGTGTCGCTCATGTCCTTCGGCTTCAAGCACGGGGCGCCCTACGACGCCGACCTCGTCTTCGACGTCCGCTTCCTGCCCAACCCGCACTTCGTGGCCGCCCTCAAGCCGCTGGACGGCCGCGACGAGCCCGTGGCGCAGTACGTGCTGTCTTTCGAGGAAGCGCGCCAGCTCCTCGACAAGCTGGAGGATCTCCTCCGCTTCCTCGTCCCGCTGTATCAGCGCGAAGGCAAGGCCTACCTCACGGTGGCCATCGGCTGCACGGGAGGCCGCCATCGCTCGGTCACGCTCGTCGAGTCGCTGCGCCGGGCGCTCGAGGCCACGGGCGCCGCCCCCGTGGTCCGGCACCGGGACATCGATCGTGAGTGAAGGGCTCCGCTTCCTCTTCGGCGTTCACAACCATCAGCCCGTCGGCAACTTCGACTCCGTCGTGCTCGAGGCGGCGGCCCGGGCCTATCATCCCTTTCTCGAAGCCTCCGGCGCGGTCGAGGGGATGGTGGTGGCCGTGCACTGCTCCGGCGGCCTTCTCGCCTTCCTGCGGGAGCGGGCGCCCGCGACCTTCGACCTGCTGGGCCGCCTCGCCTCCTCAGGCCGCGTCGAGATCCTCACGGGCGGCTTCTACGAGCCCATTCTTTCCATGCTGCCCGACGAGGACAAGGTCGGGCAGATCCAGGCCCTGACCGAGTTCCTCCGCGCCAATTTCGGCGTCCGCCCGCGGGGCATGTGGCTGGCCGAGCGCGTGTGGGAGCCTCAGCTGCCCCGCATCCTCCGCCGCGCCGGCGTGGAGTTCGTCCTTCTCGACGACGCCCACTTCGCCCTCGCCGGGCTCGAGCCCGAGTCCCTGGGCGGCTACTACCTGACCGAGGAGCAGGGCGACCGGCTCGCCGTCTTTCCCATCAGCCAGCGCCTCCGCTACCTCGTGCCCTTCGCCGCCCCCGAAGAGGCGCTCGGCTATCTCGAGTCGCGGCGCGAGGCGGGGGCGCTGACCCTCTTCGACGACGGCGAGAAGTTCGGGGTGTGGCCGGGCACGCACCATCTCGCGTATGAAGAGCGATGGCTCCCGAGATTCTTCGAGGCCCTGGTAGCGGCGCCGTGGCTCCGGATGTCGACGTTTTCCGCCTGCCTCGACGCGGCGCCGCCGGAGGGCTCCGTCTATCTGCCCACCGCCTCCTACACGGAGATGGGCGACTGGGCGCTGCCCGCCGCCGCCGCCCAGGAGCTCGAGGAGACGCGCCGCCGGCTCGAAGCCCTGCCCGACGGCGCTCGACTGACGCGGCTCCTTCGCGGCGGCTTCTGGCGCAACTTTCTCGTGAAGTATCCGGAGATGGGCGATGCGTATGCGACCATGCTCGCCCTGTCGCGCCGTCTGCACGAGGCGCTCCGCGCCCGCCCGGACGATCCGCGCCTTCAGGCCGCGCGAGAGGATCTCTGGCGCGGGCAGGCCAACGACGCCTACTGGCACGGCGTCTTCGGCGGCTGCTATCTGCCGCATCTCCGCCGCGCCGTGAAGAGCGCGCTCGTGGCCGCCGAGCGCATCCTGGACGAGGCGAGCTCGAGAGGGGCCGTCGAGTGGACGCGGGAGGACATCAACGGCGACGGCCGCGAGGAGATCCGCGCGCGCACTCGAGAGCTCACGGTCACCCTCCGCCCCGAGGCGGGCGGGACGATGAGCGAGCTCGCCTTCCGTCCCCTCGATCTGGATGTCGCCGGGGTCTTCACACGGCGGCCGGAGGCCTACCACGGCCTCGTCAAGGACAGGCTCGGGGTGGCCGACATCACGGGGACCAAGACCATCCACTCCGCGCCCACGGTGAAGGAGGACGGCCTCCAGAAGCTCCTCGACTACGATCCGTGGCGCCGCGCCTCGCTCCTCGAAGGATTCTTTCCCCCCGGCGATCCTCCCGATCCGCTCAACCCGTGGGCGGAGGCGCGGCTCGCCTTGGGAGAACGGGCTTTCCACGCGCGCGTGTCCGCCTCGGGGACGGGGCTCGAGGCCTCGCTTCACCTCGATGCGCCCGACGGCTGGCCTCTCCGCGTGGAGAAGCGTGTCTCCATCAGCTCGGAGCAGGCCGAAGTGCGCGCGGAATACCGTCTCCACTGGCATGGTGAAGCCCCGCTCGAAGGGCGCTGGGCCGTGCAGCTCAACCTCACGCTCACCGCGGGCGAGGCGGAGGGACGGTACTACCGCGTGGAGGGAAGACCGTCGCTCGGCTCGCGCGGCGCTCTCGGCGGCGCGGGGGCGCTCACCCTCGTGGACGAGTGGATCGGTGGCGAGATCGGGCTCGCGTGGTCCGCGGACGCCCACATCGGCTGGGCGCCCATCGAGACGGTGTCGCTGTCCGAGAGCGGCTTCGAGCGAATCTACCAGGGCTCGGCGCTGCTCCTGACCTGGCCCGTGACGCTCGCCCCCGGTGGCGTGTGGGAGGGATCTGTCTCCCTCGTCCCCCGCGTGCTCCCTCGGGGCGTCGGCCGTCGGCCATAGCGAAGTCTCCCGGCGTGGCGAAGCAAATTGACCCAGTATCCGCAGGCATTTCGCTTGAGCGCTGCCGGGGGCCGTGCTAACCTCGCGTGAGTGCGTCCGAATCCGGACGTCACCACGGTAGTGGGCAGTGACTAAACGGACGGGAGGAAGACGATGGCGCGTGAAGAGTATCTGTTCACCTCGGAGTCGGTGACCGAGGGGCATCCCGACAAGATCGCAGACCAGATCTCGGACGCCGTGCTCGACGCGATCCTCAGGCAGGATCCCACCGGGCGCGTGGCGTGCGAGACCCTGCTGACGACCGGTCTCGTGGTGGTGGCGGGCGAGATCACGACGTCCTGCTACGTGGACATCCCGAAGATCGCGAGGGAGACCATCAAGGGCGTCGGCTACACCCGGGCCAAGTTCGGCTTCGACTACGAGACCTGCGCCGTCATCACCGCCATCGACGAGCAGTCGAGCGACATCGCCATGGGCGTGGACAAGCTGGGCGCGGGCGACCAGGGGCTGATGTTCGGCTACGCCTGCACGGAGACGGAAGAGCTGATGCCGCTGCCCATCATGCTGTCGCACAAGCTGGTGCAGCGTCTCTCCCAGGTGCGACGCAGCGGGGCCCTCGACTACCTCCGCCCCGACGGCAAGAGCCAGGTCTCGGTCCGCTACGCCGACGGCAAGCCGGTGAGCGTGGAGACGGTGGTCATCTCCACCCAGCATGGTCCCGACGCGAGCCTCGAGACGATCAGGAAGGACATCATCGAGCACGTCGTGCTGCCCACGATCCCCAAGCATCTGATCGATCCCAAGAGGGTGACGTACCACATCAACCCGACCGGGCGCTTCGTCACGGGCGGGCCCATGGGCGACACGGGCCTGACCGGGCGCAAGATCATCGTGGACACCTATGGCGGCTCCTGCCCGCACGGGGGCGGCGCCTTCTCGGGGAAGGATCCGACGAAGGTGGACCGGTCGGCATGCTACATGGCGCGCCACGTGGCCAAGAACATCGTGGCGGCCGGGCTGGCCGAGCGCGCGCAGGTGCAGGTCGCCTATGCCATCGGCGTCGCCGAGCCCGTGTCCGTCATGGTCGAGACCTTCGGCACGGGCAAGGTGCCCAACGCCAAGCTCGAGCAGATGGTCCGGCGTCACTTCGACTTCACGCCCATCGGCATCATCAAGTACCTCGACCTCCGGCGGCCCATCTATCACAAGACGGCGGCCTTCGGCCACTTCGGCCGCACCGAGCCCGAGTTCACGTGGGAGAAGACGGATCTCGCGTCGTCGCTGAAGAAGGAGGCCTCGGCGTGAGCAAGGGAGACTTCGCGGATCGCTCGCTCGCCCCCAAGGGAAAGCTCCGGATCGAATGGGCGGACCGCCAGATGCCGGTTCTCGCGGCCGTGAGGGCCCGCTTCGAGAAGGAAAAGCCCCTCAAGGGGATTCGCCTCGCCGCGTGCCTGCACGTGACCACCGAGACCGCCGTTCTCGCGAAGACCCTCGCGGCCGGCGGGGCCGAGGTGGCCCTGTGCGCCAGCAACCCGCTCAGCACGCAGGACGACGTCACCGCCTCCCTGTGCATCGACGACGGCATCGCGACGTACGCGATCAAGGGCGAGGACAATGCCACGTACTACCGGCACATGGACGAGATCCTCGCCATCAAGCCGCAGTTCACGATGGACGACGGCGCCGATCTCGTCTCGCGCCTCCACACCGACCGGAAGGACCTGCTGGCCGGAGTGGTCGGGGGGACCGAGGAGACGACCACCGGCGTCATTCGGCTCAAGAGCATGGCCGCGGAAGGCGTGCTCAAATACCCGATCATCGCGGTCAACAACGCGATGACCAAGCATCTCTTCGACAACCGCTACGGGACGGGTCAGAGCACCATCGACGGGGTCATCCGCGCGACGAACTTTCTCCTCGCCGGCCGCACCGTCGTCGTCTCCGGCTACGGCTGGTGCGGCAAGGGGGTGGCGTCGAGGGCGCGGGGCCTGGGAGCCCACGTCGTGGTGACCGAGATCGACCCGATCCGCGCCATCGAGGCGGTCATGGACGGTCTGGGCGTCCTCCCGATGTCCGAGGCCTGTCGCGCCGGCGATGTCTTCATCACGGTCACGGGGAACAAGCACGTCCTGCGCGCCGAACACTTCGCCGCCATGAAGGACGGCGCGATCCTTTCGAACTCCGGGCACTTCAACGTCGAGATCGACATCCCCGAGCTGGAGGGGATGGCGAAGGGGAAGCGTCGCGTCCGCGAGTTCGTCGACGAGTACACGATGAAGGACGGACGGCGGATCTTCCTGCTCGGCGAGGGGCGCCTCATCAACCTCGCGGCGGCCGAAGGGCACCCGGCGGCCGTGATGGACATGTCGTTCGCGAACCAGGCTCTCGGCACCGAGCACATGGTCCGGAACGCCGCGCGCATGGAGAAGAAGGTCTACGACGTCCCCGAGGACATCGATCGCGAGATCGCCCGGTTGAAGCTCGGGACCCTCGGTTTCAAGGTCGACATCCTCTCCGCCGAGCAGGAGAAGTACCTCAGGTCCTGGTCGGAAGGGACCTGATCCCCGCGAACGTCTGATGAAATGGGGTGAGTCCCGGCCATTCCGGCTCCGGGGCTCACCCTTCCGGGCTCCCCGAAGCCCCCCCGGACGGTTCCGAAAAGGGCATTTTCTCCTTGACGCTCCCCGGAGATCCACGTATAAACAAGGGAGTTCCGGGCAGAGGGTCTAATCCTTTCAAAGCCATTGACTTACAGACCAGAGGATATAGGTTTTGGATACGCGCGCGGCCCTGAGGCGGCCGCCTTGGGGGTTTCGTGTCTTTGAGCTCAGACGGGGGAGTCATCATGTCCACGCGAATTCGCGTTCGGGTGTCGAGAGGTCTGTTCGCGGTGGCGCTGGCGCTCGGCGCCGGAATCGCCGGGGCGGGAGCCGCGACGCTCGAGGTCTTCTCCCTGTCTCCCGCATTCTCGCCGTTCAACGTCGCCGGAAAGACCGTGACGATTCGCGGCGTCGGGTTCCGGGCCGCGACGACCGTCAAGTTCGACGCTGTCGCGTCGCCGACCGTCACCTTCATCGATTCCAGGACCCTCACGGCCGTCATCCCCACCGTCGCCGCCGCGAAGGTCAGCACCGTGACCGTCACCGACACGGTGAACGGAACCGACAGCTTCTACCCGTTCCAGTACACCGGCCCCGTCTTCTTCGTCGCGACGACCGGGCTC
>Ga0137403_10007999_pt1 | contig 11866 bp, 9 predicted proteins | sample CZOMad2_1_16fung_FD_122057 | JGI IMG/M metagenome (GOLD analysis project Ga0137403, IMG submission 122057) | Vadose zone soil fungal communities from Angelo Coast Range Reserve, California, USA - CZOMad2_1_16fungal (Hybrid Assembly) | ecosystem: Environmental > Terrestrial > Soil > Vadose zone...
GAATTTACGTCGCATTCGCTGCCCAATTTTCAGGAGTTCGATTTTGAAGGACTGAGCGGGCGCTTGCGCAGCAGTTCCTATGCGCCGCCCCCCGGGCATCCGCAATTCGAGCCGATGATGAAAGAGCTTCGCCGGCTTTTTGACGCCTATCATCGGGGCGGCGTGGTCAGCATGGAGTACCGCACGCGCGTGTACGCCGGCAAACTGGATTACGACAGGACGAGCGCATGAAGGTTTCCTATAACTGGCTGAAAGAATTTGTGGACGTCGCTGCCTCACCCGAGGAAGTCGCCTCGCGCCTCGCTCTTTCCGGCACCAATATAGCCTCCATCGAAACCGGCACGCACGGCGCGGTGATCGACGCGGAAATCACTTCGAATCGCCCGGACTGCCTCGGCATGCTCGGCATCGCCCGTGAAGTTGGCGCCATCTACCGCCTCCCCGTGAAAGTCAGTTCGCCGAAGCCTGCGGAATCCAAAACGGCCAAGGCCAGCGACGCCGTCAAGGTCAAGATCGAAGCGCAGGACCTTTGCGGGCGCTTCACTGCGCGCGTGATTCGGGGAGCAAAAATTCAGCCGTCACCCAAGTGGTTGAAAGACCGCCTGGAAGCCGCCGGCACCGCCAGCATCAACAACGTCGTGGATATTTCCAACTACGTGATGCTGGAGCTGGGCCATCCTCTTCACACGTTCGACTACGATCTCGTTCGTGATCACAGCATCGTGGTGCGCCGCGCAAAGGCCGGCGAAAAAATGAAGACGCTGGACGGCATTGAACGCACTTTCGACCCCAACATCTGCATGGTTTGCGATGGCGATGGTTCCCGACCCATCGGCATCGGCGGAATCATGGGCGGCGCCGAAACCGAAATTTCTTTCTCTACAAAAAATGTGCTGATCGAGTGCGCCTGGTTCGACCCCATCTCCATTCGCCGCGCCGCCCGTTCTTTGCGGTTGCACACCGAAGCCAGCACGCGTTTTGGCCGGGGCGCCGATCCCGAAATGGCCGAATTCGCCTCTCGCCGCGCGGCAGAACTTATTTTGCAGCTCGCCGGTGGGGAACTTCTTTCGGGCGTGGTGGACGTCTATCCAGGCAAGCGCGCGGCAAAGAAAATCATCATCACGCGCGCCGAGCTTTTGCGCATAATGGGCGCCGATGTGCCGGACAAGGACCTCGAGACCATTCTTTCCGCCCTCGGCTTCGCTCCCGTGCGCGTGGATCAAACTCGCGGCGCGGCGAATTCTTTACTTGCTGTCTGGGAATGCACTCAGCCCTCTTGGCGTGCTGACGTCGAGCGCGAAATTGATCTCATCGAAGAAGTCGCGCGCGTCTATGGCCTCGATAAATTTCCTGCGCGGCTCCCCGCATCTCGCTCGGGAGCAGCACGCCTGCCGCATTACGAAGCCGAAACTCGCCTTCGAGAACGGCTGATCGGCCTGGGTTATCACGAAGTGCTGACCATTCCTCACGTCGCCGAAGAGCGCAATGAACTCTTTCGCCCGCCCGATGTTAGCCCGGCAAAACTCGCGAATCCGCTCTCCGAAGAAGCAAACGTTCTTAGATCCACGGGCGCAGTCACCATGGCTTCCGCGGTCGAGTGGAATTTGAATCACGGCCAGCGCAACGCGCGCCTCTTCGAAATTGGCAGCCACTACCGCTTTGTGGAAGGCAAGCCCGTTGAAACGCGCGTCCTCTCAATTGGCGCGACCGGTGCCGCGCGCCCTCAAGCTCTGTACGATTCGCCGCGCGATTATACTTTTGCCGATCTTAAGGGCGACCTTGATGCCATCGGCGCCCTTTCCGGCGGTCTTCGCTGGGAACACGGTGGCCCTGACTGGCTGAATCCCGCACGCCGCGGCGCGATTTCCCTGGGAAAGGAATCGGGACCTGCGCTCGGCGCGGCGGGGCAGCTCGCCAAGCGCGTCGCCGAAAAATTCAAGTTTCGGCAGGATGTTTATCTGGCGGAAATTAATCTCGGGCCGCTCTACTGCATGTACTACGGTGTGAAAAACAATCGTCGTTACGAACCGTTACCGCGTTTCCCCGGCGTCGAGCGAGATTTTTCGCTTTTCCTGGCCGACGGCGTCACCTTCGCTCAGGTGCAGGGAACCATTCAGTCGCTCGGCATCCCGGAAATCGTTTCCATTGAAGCCGCCGATCTTTTCCGCGGCAAAAATGTGCCGGCGGGAAAGTATTCACTCCTGGTGCGCGTCGTGTTCCAGAGCCGCGAAGCCACGTTGACGGAATCGCACATCAACGATTTCTCCGCTCGTATCGTTGCCGCATTGGAAAAACAACTCGGCGCCGCCCTCCGCGCCAGCTGATCCCAATCTCTTACGGCCTGGACTCTTCTCTGCGTACTCAGCGCTCTCGGCGAACTCTGCGTTAAGTCTTTTAGGCTATTCCGTCCTCCGCAGCGCACGCTCCACCAGCGTCAAGCACCGCTCCGCCTGTTCCTTCAGTATCTCTTCCCGTTCCCCGCGCTCTTCCCGCACCCGGTGCAATTCGTCCGCAATCGCCAATGCCGCCAGCACCGCAACTTTCTGCGTGTCCACGGTCCTCGCCGCGTCCGAAATCAGCCTCATCTTCTCGTCCACGTACGCGGCAATTTTACGGATGTAGGCTTCGTCCAGTTCGGCGTTGATCGGATAGACCTGGCCATAAATATCCACCTTGATGCTTTGGCTCATGCTCACCTCGCTCACTGCGACCACGTCGTCGGATTTCTGTCCCACCGATGCGCTCGCAATTTCTTGTGCAAGTCCGCCGGCAGTGGCCCGGAATTCCCCGCCTTAATGTTCGCTTCCACGTTTTTCAGTTTCCTCATCCCCGGAATGATTGTGCCCACGTCGGGATTATTCAAAATAAAACGCAGCGCCATTTCCGCCATCGTGCTCCCCGGTGGCACCAGCGGCCGCAGCGCCTCCGCGTGCTCCACGCTGGCCTTCAAATTCTCCGGCACAAAATAAGTATTTCTCCAGTCGCCCGCCGGCCACTTGGAATCCAGCGTCAATGTGCCGGTCAGCGTGCCTTCGTCAAACGGCACCCGCGCGATCACCGCGGTCTGCTTCATCCCGCAGATAGGAAACAGCGCATCTTCGGGATTCTGGTCGAAAATGTTGTAAATCACTTGCACCGCCTCGGCATGTCCTTCCAGCACGGCGCGAATGCCATTGGACGGCTCCCAGCGGTTCATGCTCGGCCCAAAGGCGCGCACTTTCCCGCTCTTTTTCATGTTCTCAATCGCCCGCGGCAGCCGTTCATCGTTCAGCCAGCGGTCTTCCCAGGTGTGGAGTTGCATCAGGTCGATCGTCTCGAGTCCCAGGTTTTTCAGACTCCTCTCGATATATTCCTCGATATACACCGGTGGGTAGCAATCATCCAGCGTAAAGTCGCGGCGGCTCGGCCAGCGGCGATTCTTGGGCGGAATTTTTGTGGCCACGTACAGATGTTTGTCGGGCCCGCCGACCGAGGTATTCCCCTTGAACTCCCGGACGATCTTTCCAAGTATCTGTTCGCTTTTTCCATCCCCGTAAGCCCACGCGGTATCAAAAAAGTTGCAGCCAAGCTCGATAGCGCGGCGCAGCGACGCCATGGACTCCCCATCGTCGGACCCCGTCCAGCCCGCAAGCCCCCACATACCGTAACCAATTTCGCTGACGTTCCACCCCGTCCGCCCAAACCGCCGGTAATTCATCGCTGTCATCTCCTCAGTTGCGAAGCCATTGTAGCGAAGGCTCCAGTTACGCGCGAGTCACACCCAGAGCCGCTTTCAATTTGTCCTCCAGCGTTGGGGATGCCACAATAGTTGTCTATGCCTAAAACAACATTTATCGCAACCTCTCTCGCCGCCGCGGGACTTTTCCTGGCCGCCAGCACTCCGGCACAGCAGACTCCGGCCGTGAATTCACCTTCAACCCCGCCTGCAGCGGCGAAACCTGCCACCGCCGCCAAAACTTCGCAGACTCCTGCGCCAAAGACCGGCGCGGCAGCCACCGCGAAAACCCCAGTGCCGCTCACGCTAAAAACGCCGAGTCAGAAAGCCAGTTACGCCATCGGCATGAACATCGGCAGAAACCTGAAGCGGGATTCCGTCGAGGTCGATCCTTCCGTGTTGCTGCGCGGATTGAAAGACGCGCTCGCCGGCAACAAACTCCTGCTCACCGATGATGAGGCCAAGTCGGCCCTCACGGAATTGCAATCGGAAGTCCGTACGAAGGAAGAGGCAAAGGTCAAGGCAGCCGCTGTCGAAAATAAGAAAACCGGAGACGCTTTCCTCGCCTCAAACAAGACCAAGGAGGGTGTAGTTACCCTCCCCAGCGGCCTTCAATACAAAATCATCAAAGAAGGCACTGGTCCCAAGCCAACGGCGGAAGACACTGTACTCTGCCACTATCGCGGCACCCTTGTGGACAATACCGAATTCGATAGTTCCTATAAGCGCGGCGAACCACTGAAGATTCCCGTTGGCGGGGTCATCAAGGGTTGGACGGAAGCGATTCAACTCATGCCCGTCGGCTCCAAGTGGCAACTCTATATCCCTTCGGATCTCGCATACGGTGAGCGCGGCGCTCCCGGCTCTCCCATCGGCCCGAATTCCACGCTCGTTTTCGATGTCGAACTCATTTCGATCGAACCGAAGGCAGCCCCCAAGGTAGAACCGAAAGAACAACCGAAGGAAGCTCCGAAAGATACTCCGAAAGAACAGCCAAAGGAACAGCCTAAGGCACCTCCAAAGGAACAAGCTCCGGCTGCGCCTCCACCAAAGCCCTGATCGAATCGTGATTGAATTTCCGGCTGCCGCATCTCGTAAGGGGATGCGGCAGTTGTTTTTTGATTCGTCCCCACGGCATGCATCTCTGCTGCTATGATTTGTGCACTCAGAAGGACCTGAAAATTTCTTCCGGGAGACTCCCGCATTGCCCGCGAACATTTCTCCTGATCAACGACCTGGCAATTCCAAAAACGCAGTGAACGATTCGTTTTGGTTTGGCGACACCGCTCTGCTGATTTACCTCGCGCTTGTCACGGTTATCGTTCACATGCTTGTGGGCCAGCGTTATGGCATCCACCGGGATGAACTCGCCACGCTCGACGATGCGCGTCACCTTGCCTGGGGCTACGTCGCCTACCCGCCGGTCACTCCGTTTTTCGGCAGAATATCGCTCATTCTCTTTGGACCCACGCTTCCCGGCTTCCGCCTGTTTGCGGCGCTCGCGCAGGCAGTCGCTCTTGTGCTCACGGGTCTAATGGCTAAAGAGATGGGCGGAGGCCGTGGTGCGCAACTGGTCGCCGCGTTCGCCGGGGTGCCGTTCTGCCTCGGCGGCGGCGCACTCATGCAATACGTTTCCTTCGACTACCTCTGCTGGGTTCTTGCCGCTTACTTCATGGTGCGCCTGCTCGTATCCGGCAATCCACGCTGGTGGCTAGCCGCCGGAGCCTCGATCGGTTTCGGCATGCTGTCGAAATACACGATGGGAGTTTTTGCGGTTGGCATTGTCGCCGGGGTTCTCTTCACCGATGCGCGGCGTTACCTCCGGACCAAATGGCTCTGGTATGGAGTCGCACTCTCCATCCTGATTTTCCTCCCCAACCTGCTCTGGCAGGCGCAAAACCATTTCATTTCGCTGGACTTTCTAAAACATATCCACGAGCGCGACGTCCGCCAGGGCAGAACAAAGAATTTTCTGCCCGAACAATTAGAGATGACCCTGCTGGCATTTCCGCTTTGCCTGGCCGGCCTGTACTATTCATTTCTCTCGCCGGCTGAAAAACGTCTCCGCGCGATCGGGTGGATGTTTGTTGTTCCATTGGTGCTCTTCGTGATTTTGAAGGGACGCGCCTATTATTTCGCAGCCGCCTATCCGATGGTTTATGCCGCGGGAAGCGTGTGGGGAGAGAGTTGGCTGGCCTCTCTGAACCGCGGCTGGGCCGCCGTGCTCCGTGCGGTTGCGTTGCTCGTCTTGACTGCGGACATCGTGATGGCTGCCATGCTGGCCTTGCCCCTCGCTCCGGTCCATTCGAAATGGTGGGACGTTGCCAGCAAAATTCAGGGTGATTATGTCGAAGAAATCGGTTGGCCGGAGCTGGTCGAAACCGTTGCTCAGGTCCGCGACACTCTTCCCCCTGATCAACGGGCGCATGTAGGAATCCTGGCGGCAAACTATGGCGAAGCGGGTGCCATCAACCTCTTCGGTCCCAAATTCCGGCTCCCGCCCGTCATCAGCGGCGTCAATTCCTTCTGGGCGCGAGGCTATGGCGATCCACCGCCGGATACCCTGATTGTTCTGGGGCACTCCGCCGGTTTCCTGGCCGAGAACTTCACTTCCTGCCAGGTCGCAGCTCATACCTGGAACCGGCTCGGCGTGGAAAACGAAGAAACTGTCTATCATCCGGATATTTATGTCTGCCGAGGCCTAAAAAAGCCCTGGCGCGAGTTTTGGAACGGCTATCGGCACTTTGGCTAGCTTGCCATGCCAGGAATTGTGCCAGCAATTCCCGCCGCCGATTGGACGGAATTTACCTGAGAGAGGATAATAGACGGCGGAGCGGTACTTCGAAGCAGGTGTGGTTGCGAACGCCGTTTGAACCGTAACGAATCTCTGGGGCGCTGCGGATAGTCGGCTTGTGTGCACGGCCTGTCCCGTCGGCGGGTTTCCAGCGAAACCCGCGGCCGGGGCAGGAAAGCCTAATGGCCGGCTCGTGGTACCCACCTATTTCAGAGGTTCACGGCCTAGCTGCCCACGGCCAAGCAGTCCGCTCTTTTTGCTGTTTACAGCGATCGATACCCCGCTATCCGCAAGTTACATGGTGCGCGGTTCTTGCTTCCTGCTATCTGATCGCTGATTGCTGTTTACCTTCTTCACCCATGCGCACCCTTTTCATCGGCGACATCGTCGGCTCTCCCGGACGCCACATCGTTCAGGAGCGCCTCGCCGACCTTGTGGAGCACCGCCAAATTGATCTGGTGATCGCCAACGGCGAGAATTCCGCCTCCGGCTTTGGCATCACCCCGAAAATCGCCGAAGAGCTCCTGGGCCTCGGCATAGAAGTGCTCACAGGCGGAAACCATAGTTGGGATCGCAAGGAAATTCTGGAATACATTCCCCATCAGCCCCGGCTGCTGCGTCCGGCAAATTTTGCGGCTATCAATCCCGGCGGTGGCTTGTTTGTAGGGGAGTCGAAAAAAGGCGTGAAATTCGCTGTGCTCAACTTGCAGGGCCGCGTATTTCTTGCGCCTAACGACGACCCGTTCAGGAAAGCGGACGAGGAACTGGCCAAACTACCCCCAGACGTTGCCTTCATCCTGGTGGACATTCACGCGGAGACCACCAGCGAAAAAATCGCGCTCGGATGGTATCTCGACGGCCGCGTCACCGCGGTGGTCGGAACACACACGCATGTTGCCACCGCGGATGAACACGTGCTGCCCAAAGGAACCGCGTACATCACCGATGTTGGCATGACCGGGCCCCACGACGGAGTGATTGGCATGGACCGTGTGGGAATTATCAAGAAGTTTCTCGACGGTCTGCCCGCGCGCTTCGAAGTGGCCACCGGCGATATTCAAATGAATGCGGTGCTCATCGAAACGGACGAAACCGCTCCGCGCAATGAAGCCGGCCGCCTCGCGGCTAAATCCATCGAGCGCCTCCGCTTGCGCATTGATTGATCGTTTGGGCTTTTTCGCAACTTCGCTGCAACATGTCAAACAGAGAGGCAACCGCGGAGCGCCTGCGGTAATCTGAAAGACCATGCATCGGAAATTTGGAAAATTCCTCGCCGCCGCGGCGGCTACTTGTGTCCTCGCTCCTGGGCTGGCTTCCACAGCATCTGAGGTAGACGATCAACTCATGGCCCGCCGCAGGGTCTTCCCCTCCATCGGCCCGGGGCTTCGCGCCCTTCGCCATGGGCGGGACGGCAAATACTATCTTCTCGCCTCCCCCAATGTAGGCATCGCTGTTTTCGATGCCCAGGAAAAGCAATTGACCGTTATTGGCGCACCTCTAACTTCCCCTGCCTCCGATAAAGCCGCCAATCCGCCCATTTCTTTTGGTGATGACTGCGACGTGGATGCCCAGGGCAATCTCTACGTCGCGGATCGTGGCTACAATCTCGTAAACGTCTTTTCTCCCGCCGGCGCCCTTCTCCGCTCGATCCAATTTAATTCCCCAACCTCGCTGGCTGCGCTCCCGGAAGGGGAAGTAGCGGTGACCGCTCCGCGCGGCCTCCATCTCGTCACCGTGTTCGGCCCTACAGGCCGGGTTGCCCGCGAATTTGGCGATCCGGAACAAATCTCGGAGCGCAATGACCTCAACCGCTACGTGAGCATCGGCAGGTTGGCTTCCGATCCCGAAGGCCATATCTACTACGGATACACCTACCTGCCCGAGTCGTTGGTCCGCCAGTACGACCGGTTCGGATTCGCCAAACAGGATTTTCAATTTACGAGTATTGAAGCATTTTCCGAGGCTCGCGCCCGGCGCAGGGAAATTGAACGCCAGGAAAAACGGACGGAACCTCCGTCCCTCCGGCCGATTCTCACCGCGTTCGGCGTGGACCCTGTCAACGGCGACCTTTGGCTCGTGTTGCACAACACTCTGCTCCACTTCGACAAGGAAGGAAACCGGCGTTCCGAGTATCAGATTTACACCAAGGACGGCGCGCGCATCGAAGCCAGCGTCCTCCTTGTCGAGGAAGACCGGCTGCTCATCGGCGCCGATCCGCTCGGCGTGTACGAATTCGCCCGGCCGGACCGAAAACCTTGATCAAAATTCACCGCGTTTTCCTCAGGTCGCTTTGCACTGAAACGGTGCAATCATATTTTCCGTCGCGCGTAAACCGTGATTTTCCCGGTCAAAATCTATGATTTTCTTAGCACTTGCACTATTCCCGTGCTTGTGGAAAAGTTGTGCATGGCATGTGAACTTCGTTGAACCCCTTCGCGCATTTTTCGCTTGCTCCCACCGGAACAGTGCGCGAGAATCCAACGCAGTTTGAAAGCAATGGTGCTTGGTTCAGCAGGTCTGAAAGGACCGCGCAGGTCCACAGGGGCAACGACCAATCGTTCCGGCGCGGGAAAGAACTCCAAGGCTTGAAGCTTTAGGGCGTATTAGCTTTCCACAGTTTTTTCACACCTGTGGAAATGGTCTAGGTTTGGCATTTTCTGATGACGACAGCTACCCAAATTGGACGTGAAAAAGAAGTGCAGAATCTCTGGGATAAGTTCCTCGATTTGATCAAATCCAGGGTTAGCATCAATACCTACTCCACCTGGTTTCAGCCTACCCGGCTCAACCGCGCGGAAGGGGACACCCTGTATGTCCAAATTCCCAGTACCGTCTTCCGCCAGGTGCTCACCCGCACCTACGGTGAAATTGTAAAAGCTGTCTTTCACCAGATGGGCACCCCTCAGATGAAAGTGCAGTACGTCTGCACCGAGGAAGAACCCGTCCAGGCCGCTCCCGCCGTCAACGGCACCAAGCAGGCCAAGCTGGATTTTGAAAGTAGCGATCATCAACTGAACACGCGCTACACCTTCGACAGCTTCGTCGTCGGCAAATCCAACGAGTTTGCTCATGCAGCCTCGCGCGCGGTCGCCGAGCAGCCTTCCAAGGCTTATAACCCGCTCTTCCTCTACGGCGGCGTGGGCATGGGCAAGACCCACTTGATGCATGCCATCGGGCACACCATCAAGAAGCGTAATCCGGCCATGCGCCTGAGCTACGTGAGCGCCGAAAAATTTACCATTGAAGTCATCAACTCCCTGCGCTTCGATCGCATGATCAGCTTCCGTGATCGCTTCCACACCGTTGATGTGCTTCTCGTGGACGACATCCAGTTTATCGCCGGTAAGGAGCGCACCCAGGAAGAGTTCTTCCACACCTTCAACGCCCTCTATGAACAGCAGAAGCAGATCGTCATTTCTTCGGACTGCCTGCCAAAGGACATCAATTCGATCGAAGAGCGCCTGCGCTCACGGTTTGAATGGGGATTAATCGCTGACATTCAGCCGCCCGACTTGGAGACGAAAATCGCCATCCTCCAGAAGAAGGCTGAGAACGATCGCTTCCATCTGCCCGACGACGTGGCGGAGTACATCGCCCGCGCCATTAAGTCCAACGTGCGCGAGCTCGAGGGCGCTCTTACCCGCCTGATGGCCTACGCTTCGTTGACAGGAACCATCGTCTCGCTCACCACTGCGCAGCAGGTCTTGCGCAATATCATAGCGTCGCAGGAAAAACGCGTCACCATCGACTTGATCCAGAAGCGCGTCAGCGAGCATTTCAACCTGCGCGAACAGGACCTGAAAGTGCGCAGCAACACCCGCGCCATCGCTTTCCCGCGCCAGGTAGCCATGTATATCGTCAAGCAGCTCACCACCGCGTCGCTCCCCGAGATCGGCCGGCAATTCGGGGGCAAGCATCACACCACCGTCCTTCACTCCATAAACAAGATTGAAGAATTGCGCCGCTCGGACAAGGAACTCAACCGGACCATCACCCGCTTGATGGACGCCCTGCAGTAGAATCCGTTTCATGCTCTAAGAAGTGGTTCAACCTGCAATTACCATGCGCGTGCTTCGCCGTCGTAGCCTACAAATTTTCCAGTCAAATCCATGGGGTTCCTCGCCAGCACTTTGCGCATCCCTCCAATGCTTTGCTCTGGGGTCAAAGCTGCGTTCGGGCCGCCCATATCTGTCTGTACCCACCCAGGATCGAAGATCACCACGCTAATCCCCCGCGGCTCCAATTCCTTCGCCAGGATCGACATGGCCATGTTTAAAGCGGCCTTGCTCGTTCTGTACTGATAAACTGCGCCAAAGCCGATTGTGGAGTTCAACGCCTGCATCGAACCCATTCCCGTGCTGATCGTGGCAATTTGTTTTCGTTTGCTGGCGGCGACATTTTCAAGAAGTGCTTCGGCCACCCGGACTGCCCCCATCAGATTGGTTTCATTTGCTTCTCGCCATGCATCGTAATCAATCTCGCCGATCTTGTTCCCTTTTCGCGTATATATGGCGGAATTCAGGATCAGCAAATCTATTGCCCGCCCGCCAAGTGCGTGCGCGAGCGCGGTGATGGATTTAGCACTGGTCACATCCAGAGCCTGCAAAGATACTTTGTTGTTCTTCTTCTGCAGTTGCTGCAAATCCTCGCTCTTCTCCGGATCGCGGGAAGTCGCGACTACATCCCATCCATCCGCCGAGTATTGCCGCGCGAATTCTAAACCCAGTCCGCGATTCGCCCCCGTAATTAAGATTGTGGACATGCTTTGTTTCTCCTTTGTTCGAGAAAGATCCCGGTAGAACTAAACCTGGACCGAACTTTCTGTGGATATCTGCCTGAAGTTCTACTAGGTGGGATGCCCCGCGCCAGTTTTCGTCACGCGGAAACCCTGTTAGCAACGTGTGAACATCGCGAGGGAATACCGAGGACGGTTTGTGGATACAAATTATGCCGTTCTCTCGAAGGTGTCTAGTCCTCCGGTTTTTCCGAATCTTTCCACGCATATCCACTGGACATGCCTCCGTGAAAATACAGCCAGGGCTTCGTGCCTCTGCGTTTTCCACCAATCCACAGCGCTCATCACAACAACAAGCATTAGATATGCATTTTTAGCTGACAGCTTTTGTGAAAGTTCTTATGTCTGTGAAAATCATCTAATCACTCTCCAAAACACGCAGAGCAGGAAATCCTCAGGCTGCCGCATTTCCACAACGTCCGGGCCACCTGCGCGCTTTATACTTGGCAAAAAAGCGAGTACAGTACGTCAGCGGGTTATTTCAGCGGGGGAAAGCTACATGACGGGAACCGGTACCGCACGTGAGGAAAGCCAATCCATGGAATTCAGCGTAACCAAGTCC
>Ga0137403_10008000_pt1 | contig 11865 bp, 10 predicted proteins | sample CZOMad2_1_16fung_FD_122057 | JGI IMG/M metagenome (GOLD analysis project Ga0137403, IMG submission 122057) | Vadose zone soil fungal communities from Angelo Coast Range Reserve, California, USA - CZOMad2_1_16fungal (Hybrid Assembly) | ecosystem: Environmental > Terrestrial > Soil > Vadose zone...
TCAACTACTAATTTGGCAATTTTGGGAGGCGGGTTCCGATATGAGAATGGAGACTCTGTCCAGTCGTAGAACTGCGTCACGCAGGCCAAAGGAAGGCTTGTTTGGGCCACCCGCCGTCAGCAGCCTTAGCCGCCGAGGTAAGGCTCAGTTGAACTCGGCTCCCTGAGGCCCCCCAAAGTTTTCAGCCGCACGCGAACGAGCAACTCATTCAAGGCAGCCTTCGCCGTCTGTGACTCGGGGAGCGAGGTCTTGCCCGCCTCTTCTTCGAGTCTCTCGCGAAGTCGGTCATATTCGCCGGCGTAGAACGTATTCTCAGTCGAGTCCAAACTTTGATGTTCGGTGCCTCGTGTCTTCCGCTCAATTAGCTCCGGAACGTAAGACAAACTGTATTCGTCATTCAATCGATTCAAATTCGCTTCCACCACACCTGTCCGCATTAAATGGATTCCCGTTAGCAGGACGCGAAAAACATATAGCAACGGCTTAACCCTCGGCGTCTCCTCCCTCTGGAAGAGTTTCCATTGATTCTCTGCAAACCCAAAGTAGTGATGCGCGTGGTGGCGTGTGATGCAACTCCTTGCAATGCTTTTCAACTCCTCGTGCTCGGGTGTCGTATGAACTACGAGAGGAGAGTAAAGCTGCTCCAGCACATAGCCATTTGCCTTCAAGAGCAATCCGAAGAATTTGTGAATGTCGTGTGTAACCAGATCCAGATCGAGTGGTTCTTGCTTCGACAGTTCCACCGTATCGCGTACCGCGGACAGCCCAAGTACCTCGTTTGCCGGGAGGATATGTACGCCCCGCAGATCATAGTCGGAATCAGGCGACGGGAAGCCATAGAGGTGCGCGCCGCTGATCGTGGCGAACAATAAGGGGTAAGGATGCTCTTTGACCGCGAGCGGCAAGTGTTCGTTCACGTGGCTTCACCTAGGAGCGTCGAGCGCCGCGCTTTGACGAGCAATGCGTTGGCCGCTGCGTAGTTAGGATCGTCAGGCAATCTCGTACCACGAAAAGCGTCTTCAAATTCGCGATGTAGCGCGAGCCTCCACTGGTTTACTTCATCCCACTTCATTTGCCCATCGCGAATTTTCGTTAAATCGAATACAGCAGTTTCTCCAGCCTGTAACTTGCGCGGAGCAAGCGTAAACTTTCCACCCTTATAATTAATCTCTGCGATGAACTCCGTCTCCTGATCCGTGATGTTCGTCAGATAGGCAATGGTTCGGTAGCCCTTCGCAATCCTCCAGGGGTATGCGCCAGTCATTGAGCGCACGGGCCCGGAATCGCGCAGCGGAACCTCATAGCTCATGCTTGTTAGGTTGTCGGTTACATAAAGCGACCCGATGATGCTGCCGGGGGCAGTGAAGTACGGCGGGATGCCGGCGTTCCTGGCGCTGGGCGCGCCGGGCGAGGTGCTGGCCCACGTTGGGCTTGAACCGGAACAGGTGGAAGATCTGCGGGATCACGGCGCCGGCGGCCTTCATCTGCTCGATGATCTCGGCGTAAGGGCCCGGGCCGGACTTGTTCTCCACTGCGGCAAGGAACATGGGTTTCATGCGATAGACTCCGATTAACGGAGAATAGCGAAATGGAATCGATCCGGCAAATTTTTCTGCATGATCCGCTCAGACTGCTTATCCCCGCGTGCCTGCTGCCGGCTACGCTGGCTGCCGGCTATGTGCTGAAACGGCTGCTGTTCCGCGCGATACAGCGGTGGGGCGAGAGGACTTCGAGCAAGGTGGACGCGGTTCTTACCCGGTCGATTGGCGGGCCGATCATGATCTGGTCGCTGATGCTGGGGATCTATTTCGCGACCGAAGCGCTGGACCTTCCAGAACGCACGACCCGGCTCATCGAGCACACGCTGCTGATCCTGACGATCCTGTCGCTGACGCTGATAGCTTCGCGGCTCGCGGGCAACCTGATCCGGCACTACGGCAGCCGGGTGCCGGGGGCCACGCCGGTTGCCACGCTGACGCAGAACCTGGCACAGCTCTTCATCATGCTGGTGGGCATCCTGATCTTGCTGCGCCACTTCGGCGTGTCGATCACGCCCATCCTGACGGCGTTCGGCGTCGGCGGCCTGGCGGTAGCGCTGGCCTTGCAGGATACCCTTTCGAATCTATTCGCTGGGTTCTACGTGAGCGTGGCGGGCCAGGTGCGCCTTGGCGACTACATCAAGCTCAACACCGGGGAGGAGGGTTACGTGACAGATATCAGTTGGCGCAGCACCACCATCCGGGCGCTGGCTAACAACATGATCATCATTCCAAACGCCAAGCTGGCGCAGGCCGTTGTCACCAACTATTGTCTGCCGGAGAGGCGCATGTCATTGGTTATCCCGGTCAGCGTCAGCTACGACAGCGACCCGGACCACATCGAGAGGGTGCTGCTGGAGGAGGTGGAAAGCGCGGCGGGAACGATTGCGGGCCTGTTGGCCGAGCCGGCGCCCATGGTACGCCTGATCCCAGGCTTTGGCGATTCGGCGCTGAACTTCAGCCTAATCTGTCAGGTAGCGGAGTTTGTCGATCAGTTTGTGGTGCAGCACGAGCTCCGCAAACGCATTTGGAAGAGATTTCGAGCGGAAAAGATCGAGATGCCCTACCCCACGCGAACCGTCTACCTGCGGGAGGGGGGCGCCTGAGACAAGCCCTTTCGAGTGGCTATACGTGATAATCTTGCAGGTGGCCGGCCGCAACTTTCAGGCTCTCGATGGTTCACTCCCTAGGGAAGGCTGCTTGGGCGCGGCTGGCCGCTCTCTGCTTAGAATCCCCAACAAGAAAACGGGAGCGCCGGCCGGAATGGAGCGGTATCCCGGCCGGCGTATCGCTCAGTGCGCGATCTTGACAGAATCAGTCCCTTGAATGGGAGTAGTAGCATCCCGCAGGACGCCTTTCAGCATCCCGATGGTGTCGCCCTTCTGGAAGTTCGTCTTTTGGGTATAGAAGCTGCACACCAGATCGGGGAAGTGGTCGTGGTTCACGTCGTGTGTTTGGGTCTCGCAGTATGCCAGGCTCTGCTCGGTACCCGAGTGCCCAAACGTCAACGAATGCATATCCACCAGCGGGGGCGCATTAAATGTGGGGCTGGAGAGAATCGCCACGCGGATCTTGCCGGCGCTTTTTGGGTTAATGACGCTGACGTGGCTCCATTGGCTGTCGAAATCGTCGTCATGACCGTCCTCTGATGGCCGGATGTCAATCTTGACTGTAACCGGGCTCCCCGGCGGCACGGGTGGCGGCGTCACCGGCGGCGGCGTCACCGGCGGGGGATTTGTCGGCGGCGGATTGGTCGGGGGCGCCGCGCAAGCCTTCGCCGGGAAGGCAGCCAGCGAAAGCAATCCACCGGCTTGCCTGGTGTCAAATGGTGATCCGGGAGCCTGGGTCAGGCTGCCATCAGCGGCGATGCTGAATACATAGATAAGGTCGGTCAGATCGGAATGGCTTGCAACATAGAGAAGCGAGCCGCTCTGATCGGTGGCCATCCCGGCGAGGGTGTTGGTACCCCCGGACAGAATGGTCGAACTGGCAAGGGTCAGTGTGCCGGAGGAACCGACGCCGAGTGTGACGATCGAGGTGCTTCCCTGATTACTGACAAACAGGAACTGGTCGTTAGGGCTGAGGAGCGGCACGTTGGAATTCGTGCCGACGCCCGGAGAGAATGGCGACCCCTGAATGCTGGAAAGGGCGCCGGTGGAGCCGATGTTGAACACGTCCACCGTGGTGTTGCCACTGGTCATCTCGCCCCCGAAAAGGTGGCTGCTCGCACAATCGATATCCACGCCGGCGAGAAAGCCGGACCCGAAATCAGCGAACGGCGTGCCGTTGATCATGGTCAGGGAACCGTTTGACGCGACGCTGAACATGGCCACACCGCCACGGCCCGCAAAAGCCGGAAGGCCCACTGCAAGATACTTGCCGTCGGGCGACACCTTCATGCCAGCGGGAGCCACTGACATGGCGATGCTCGACAATAGCGAGAGCGAGCCATCCGCGGCGATGCTGAAGGTGGCGACGGAGTTATTGGCCGCCCTACCGGCAAACAAGAATTGCCCGTTTGGCGACGCCGCGAGCGAGATATCGCTCCACCCGCTGGCGCCTGTCGCATAGGGGGACGTCGGGACCGGGGTCAAACCCCCGAGGATGGGATCGATGGCGAATGCCGCGATATTTTGGCTGCCGCCGTTCGAGGCGTAGAGAAAATTTCCACCGGCCGCGGTGCTGGCTACAACGATGCGATTGACCGCATATGCGCCACCGCCGGTTCCACTTCCGCCGGTCGCGAATGGCGAGTTCGGAATTTCCGTCAGGCTGCCCGTAGCATCAACGGAAAAAGCAGAAACGTTGTTGTCGGGATAGAGATCGTTGTTGGCGTAAACGAATCGGGACTGTGCGGCGAGGCTGGCAGGATAACTGGCCAGTCCACTGATCATCAATGCTATGCTGAGCGGCGCTTTCATCTCATCTCCTCTGCCGAGCCGTTCAGCACGGGTTTGCTCTTAACCCGATTTTTATCCAGTCTATGGTTTAAATCTAGATCGCTCTTGGTTAATAAGACGGATCGACTGATCGCGTGGTACTTACCATAACCAGGACTACATTTCGAGGCCGCGACACCGTGTGATAGTTAGCGCTTGTATGCTGTTTGAAGTTAATAGAGACCTTACGCTATAGTCGTTTTCACCATGCGGTTAACTTTAGCGAGCGCGCTGCTGTTATCGATATCCGGATGCGTCCTCACGGCGAAGGGCGCCGGCCCGAAATCGTCGATTGACGAAGTGGTGGATGCGCTGTTCCATCTCCGCCAGTTGAGCCGGGTTGCCATTTCGCCCGATGGCACACACGTGGGATGGGTGCAGTCGCATGAAGATCCGGCAACCGGGGCGAGTACGCTATCGATTTACACCCGGGACCTCCGGCAGAGCGGCGTGACGACGCGCGTGACGGCCGGCAACGGGGCCGCGGAGTCTCACGAGCGTGAGATCGCATGGTCGCCGGACGGCAAACACCTGGCATTTCTTTCAGACGCTCAGAAGACGGGCCAGCTTCAGCTTTATGTCTTTGATGTCGCGACGCGGCGAGCGAGCAAGCTCACCAATCTGACTGGCGCGCTGCAAGGTGCGTCGTGGTCTCCGGATGGAAAAACGCTGGCGCTGCTGTTCACGGAACATGCGCCGCGCACGCCAGGGCCACTCGAGCCGGTTGCCGCCGAGACAGGCGTGATCAGCCAGCAGATTTACAATCAGCGGCTCACCACCATCGATTTTGCGTCGGGCAAAGTCCGGCAGGTGTCTCCGGCGGATCTCTACGTTTACGAATATGACTGGTCGCCGGACGGCAAGACATTCGTGGCGACTGCCGCGCCCGGCCCCGGCGACGACAACTGGTATATCGCGCAGATCTACACGATTGCCGTGGAGAGCGGGAAAGCCACTTCGATATTGAAGACTTCCATGCAGATCGCGAACCCGGTCTGGTCGCCCGACGGGAAGCGGGTGGCTTTCATTGGCGGGCTGATGAGCGACGAGGGATCGACCGGCGGGGACATCTTTACGGTCTCAGCTTCCGGCGGCGAGCCGCGTGATCTGACGCCCGCGCGTAAGGCGTCGCCCAAGTGGCTGCGCTGGCTGCCATCGGGACAAATTCTGTTTACGGAGAATGCGGACGGCGGGGTGGGTGTGGCGATGCTCGACCCCTCGGGCATGGAAGTTAAGACGCTGTGGACGGAGGAGTCCGCGCTGACGATTTCGGTGACGCCGGATGCGAAGAATTCGGCTGCGATCCGCAATTCGGCGGGCCATCCACCAGAAATCTGGGCCGGCCCGATCGGTGAGTGGAAGCAGATTACGCAGGTGAATGCTGAACTGCATCCCTATTGGGGCGAATCCAAGAGCCTGCACTGGATGAATGAGGGCTTGCGGGTACAAGGCCTGCTGCTCTATCCGCGCGGCTACGATCCGGCGCGCCGATATCCGCTGGTTGTAACCGTGCATGGAGGCCCGGCGGGCGTAGCGTTGTCTCACTGGCCGAACACCGGGGATTACGAAACCATGCTGGCGTCCGCTGGTTATTTTGTATTCTTCCCGAACCCACGCGGCAGTTTCGGGCAGGGCGAGGCATTCACGCGCGCCAACGTGCGCGATTTCGGTTATGGTGATTTGCGCGACATTCTCGCTGGGATCACCGAGGTGCTGCGGACGGCGGCCGTCGATCCCAACCGCATCGGCATCACGGGGTGGAGCTACGGTGGCTTCATGACGATGTGGGCCGTTACTCAGACGCAAATGTTCCGCGCGGCGGTAGCAGGGGCCGGCCTGGCCAACTGGCAGAGCTACTATGGCCAGAACGCTATCGATCAATGGATGATTCCTTATTTTGGCGCTTCGGTTTACGACGATCCGGCAATCTATGCGCGCAGCTCGCCTATCACGTATATCAAGAACGTAAAGACGCCGACGCTGATTCTGGTGGGCGAGCGCGACGGCGAATGTCCGCTGCCGCAATCGTATGAATACTGGCACGCGATGAAGACGCTCGGCGTGGAGAATGAGTTCGTGGTTTATGCCAACGAGGGGCACCGGATTTCGAAGCCGGAGAACCGCCGCGACATTGTGCGCCGCGCGATTGCATGGTTCGACGGGCATCTGAAGTGAAGCACAAGGTGCATTCGCACCTGTTTACATTGGGGCAAGCTTGAGCCAATGGACAGGCGGGAACGCTGTCCTACCTTGCGAATCTGCCTAACAAGCCGGAAGCGAAAGAGAGCAGACATACGGCAGCGGTGAAAACGGTGGACTCAGCAACATCCTGGGTGGGATCGATCTCGACCAGATCCATGACCCGCACCTTGGGATGCGCGCCGCACAAGCGGGCGGCGCCGCGCAACTCCGCCGGGGTGAGGCCGCCCGGCCGCGAGCCCGGTGTGGCGGGAGCGAACACGCGGTCGAGCACATCGAGATCCAGGTCCACGTAGATGGCCTCGACATCCTGGGCCAGACGATCGAGAGCTTCTTCGACCACACTCTCGATGCCCTGCCTGCGAACCTCGGTCACGGGGATTACTTTGATACCGGCTTCGCGTGCGACTTCGAAATAAGCACGGGAATTCGCGAACGGCTGGATACCGATTTGCACGATCTGCGCTCCGGGCAGCCCATCGGCCAGGAGAGCGCGCACCGGATTGCCGTTAGTGAGCGCGGGAGTCAGGTCGCGCAGATCCAAGTGCGCATCGAGCGTCAACAAGCCGGCGCGCGGGATCTCGGTGAGTATTCCGTGACAACCCGGGCGTGTGATGCTATTATCGCCGCCCAGCAATACCAGGGCATCGGCGCCTGCCAGCGCGCCTCGTACGGCGCTCGACAGCGGCCCGAATGCGCCGGCAGGCGTGGATTCGGCAAGCGCGAGGTCGCCGAGGTCGGTGGCGGCGATACGGCTGAGGTCACGGTCGAATTCGAGATCGAAGGTGCTCAGGCGAGCCAAAATGCCGCGTACGGCGGCAGGCGCGAGGTCCGAACGGCCTGGCGTGATGGAGCCCAGGCGTAGCGGAGCGCCCAAGACGGACAGCCGGCACACCGGGTTCGCCGCATGCGCACCACCGAGCCATGCGGCTGCCGTGGGCCAGTTCGGATCATCGGGCATCGGCGGCGCTCTCCTTGACTGTGGGATTCGAAACCTCGCCCTGCTGGTAAACGACGGCGCCGCGCTTGATCGTCGTGGCGACCAGATTGACGCCGAAATGGTAGGAAAGTTCGCGATAATCTTCGGCGTCGAGAACTAGGATGTCGGCCTGTTTGCCAGGTTCCAGAGAGCCTGTTAGATCCGCCCGGCGCAGGGCGTGAGCACCGTTGATGGTGGCCGCGGAAACGGCCTCGGCGGGAGACATGCGCATGTGGGTGCAGGCGAGTGAAAGCACCATGGGCATACTGCACGTGGGACTTGTACCGGGATTGAAATCCGTCGCCAGGGCGACCGCCGCGCCTTTGTCAATCAGCAACCGGGCCGGCGCGTAGCGATCCAGGCCGAGGTGAAAGACCGATCCGGGCAGCAGGGTGGCGATGGTGAAAGAGGACGAGAGCGCTGCAGCGTCTTGCTCATCGGCCTGTTCCAGATGATCGGCGCTCGCGGCGCCAAGCTCGACGGCGAGGCGCGCTGCGCCAGTGTGCGTGAACTGTTCCGCGTGAACTTTCAACTCGAATCCCAGATCGCGGGCGCATTCCAGATAGCGGCGCGCCTGATCGAGGGTGAAGGCGCCGCGGTCGCAGTAGACATCGGCAAATACGGCGAGCCGCTGGCGGCGGATGCGCGGCATCATCTCAGTGCACATCCAGTCGATATAGGCGTCGGGATTCTGCGCGTACTCCGGCGGGACCGTGTGCGCTCCCAGATAGGTGGGCACTATATCTAATGGCTGGCCATCGATGGCCGCCATCACGACGAGCGTCTTCAACTCGCCGGTTTCGTCGAGAGCGTAGCCGGACTTTGCTTCGACGCTCGTGGCGCCGTGGCGCGCGAACTGATGAACGGCGCGGCGCGCCTGCGCTTCGAGATCTTCAGGCGCGGCGGCACGCAAGGCCTTCACGCTGGAAAGAATGCCGCCGCCGGCTGCGGCGATTCCATGATAGTCCGCGCCCCCAAGACGCATCTCATAATCAAGCAGCCGGGGACGGCCGTAAACCAGGTGCGTGTGGCTGTCGACAAAACCGGGCATGACCACGCGGTTGGCGGCATCGATCTCGCGGACGTCCCGGATGTCCGCCGCCAACCGCTCAATCTCCGCCGCGGGCCCTACGGCTTCGATGGAGCCATCGCGCACGAGCACGGCGCCGTCGGCAACCAGACCGACATCTCCAAGAGCAGCGCCACGCCGGGGGCCGTCCGGGCCACGCAGTGTCAGCAGTTGGCCCGCACGCCGGATCAACAGAGCATCGCTCATTTGTGGGGCGCTTCTCGAGTGGGAGCGCGCAGTCCGGCGCCGTGCGCGAATTGTACGGCTGGCTCATACCCGGCATCGACGTGACGCAGCACGCCGATACCCGGGTCGCACGTGAGCACGCGCTCAAGGCAACGAGCGGCGCTGGGAGTGCCATCTGCCACCGTAACCTGACCGGCGTGCAGCGAGTAACCGATGCCCACGCCGCCGCCATTGTGCACCGAAACCCAGCTTGCGCCGGCGGCGGTGTTCAACAGCGCGTTGAGGATCGGCCAATCGGCGATAGCGTCGCTGCCATCCGGCATGGCTTCCGTTTCGCGATACGGTGAAGCCACCGAGCCGCAGTCGAGATGATCGCGGCCAATCACGATAGGGGCTTTCAGCCGGCCATCGGCGACCATGCGGTTCATCTCGAGCGCGAAGCGCGCCCGCTCGCCGTAGCCCAGCCAGCAAATGCGCGCCGGCAGCCCTTGAAAGTGGACGCGCTCGCGGGCCAGCGAAATCCAGCGCGTGAGGCTGGTGTTATCGGAGAACAGGCGGCACAGCAGCTCGTCGGTGGCGGCGATATCGGCCGGCTCGCCGGAAAGCGCTACCCAGCGGAACGGGCCACGTCCTTCAGCGAATAGCGGCCGGATGTATTCGGGCACGAAGCCGGGAATGCGGAAGGCATCGGTGACGCCACGATCGGCAGCCATGCGCCGGATATTGTTGCCGTAGTCGAAAGCGACGGCGCCGCGGCGTTGCAGCTCCAGCATGGCGCGCACGTGGGTGGCGATCGAGTCAAGCGCGCGGTCGACGCACTCATCCGGATGGGCCGCGCGCAGTTTCGCTGCTTCTTCGACGGAATAACCCACGGGAATGTAGCCGTTGAGCGGGTCGTGCGCGCTGGTTTGATCGGTCAGCAGGTCGGGGACGATGCCGCGGCGCACCAGCTCAGGAAGCACCTCGGCGCAATTGCCCACCAGTCCCACCGACAACGCGCGCTTCGCCGCCATGGATTCGTGCAGCATTTTGATGGCTTCGTCGAGGGTGTGCGCGATGCGATCGCAGTAGCCGCTCTCGATGCGGCGCTCGATGCGTTGCGCATCCACCTCGACGCATAGAAACGCCGCGCCATTCATGGTGGCGGCGAGTGGCTGCGCGCCTCCCATGCCGCCCATGCCGCCGGTAACGATCAACCTGCCCGCCAGCGATCCGCCAAAATGCTGGCGCGCAGCGGCAGCAAAAGTCTCGTATGTGCCCTGCAAAATGCCTTGCGAGCCAATGTAGATCCAGCTCCCGGCGGTCATCTGGCCATACATGATCAGGCCGAGATGTTCAAGTTTGCGAAACTCGTCCCAGTTGGACCAGTGCCCAACCAGATTGGAATTGGCGATGAGCACGCGTGGCGCTTCTTCATGCGTGCGAAAAACCCCGACCGGCTTGCCGGATTGCACCAGCAGCGTTTCGTCGTTGCCCAGCGCTTCGAGCTCACGCACAATGGCGTGGAAGGATGGCCAGTCGCGCGCGGCTTTGCCGGCTCCGCCGTAAACGACCAGGTCCTGGGGGCGCTCGGCCACTTCGGGGTCGAGGTTGTTCATAAGCATGCGCAGCGCGGCTTCCTGCTTCCAGCCCTTGCAACGAAGGCTGGTACCGCGTGGCGCGCGAATTTCAGTTGGTGTCAGGATATCCAGGGCCGGCATATGGGTGAATGACTGAACCCCGTGCTTTAATGATACGCGCTCAGCCAGACCCCGCCGCGGCAACCCTGCGCCGCAGCGACTGGATTGCCGGGGTGAGCGCGTTGCGGTAGACCGTCACGTCGTTACCCCACGAGATGGCGGTGAAACCCGCGGCAATCCAGGCCTCCGCCTGTTCGGGGACGCTGGGGTTGATGCCGGCGACCTTATTGTGTTTGCGCGTCGCGGCAATGACTTTCTGGATGGCAGTGAGGAAATCCGCGTGATGGAATTGCGCGGGAATGCCCATGGCCTGGGTGAGATCGAAGTGGCCGACCCATAGCACGTCCACGCCGGGTGTGGCGGCAATGGCTTCCGCGTTGGCCACGCCGCGCGGCGACTCAATCATGGCGATCACGGTGGTGTTCTCATTGGCTTCGCGAAAGTAGGAAGCAGGATCCGGCACTACGTAGTCTGTGTGGGCCGCCCCCAGACCGACGCCGCGATGCCCCATGGGCGCATACTTCACTGCGCCGACGATTTCGCGCGCCTGCTCGGGCGTCTCGACGTTCGCGACCATCACGCCGAGAGCGCCTGCGTCCATGGCACGCGCCAGGAAATGATACAGGGGCTGCGGCACGCGCACGAACGGCGCGATGGGTGTGGCTTTGAAGAGAGCCAGCAGGTCGGCTACCCGTTCGCCATCGAAGGCCGAATGCTCCATATCGATGAGCACAAAATCCAGATCAGCGGCCTCGAGGATCTTAGGCATGCCACGCGTGCCGAATTCCCAGACCATGGTGCCCAGCGGAATGCGGCCTTCCTTGACGACCTGGCGAAATCGGTTGGGTTTCATCGGTATCGCTCCAGTTTCTTGCGGAAGCCCGGCCGGTCGAGCACCTCGCGATTCACCACGCTATCCGGAATTTCGCCGTGCGCGATTCTTATGACGTGCCCGCAAGCTTCGACGCCGTTGTCATGCATGATGTTCCTGGTCCAGGCGAGCGCATGCGGCGCGAGAATGACATTGTCCAATTCATATAGCGGGTCATGCGGCGGCGCGGGCTCGGTGGGAAACACGTCGATACCGGCGCCGGCAATCCATTTTTCCTTGAGCGCTTTTACCAACGCCTCGTGTTGTACGATGGGCCCGCGGGCGGTGTTGATGAAGTATGCAGTGGGCTTCATCATGCGGAAGTAACGTTCACCCACGAGACCGCGGGTGCTGTCGTTCAGGAACGTGTTCACACAGACGAAATCGCTTTCGCGGAATACGGCG
>Ga0137403_10008001_pt1 | contig 11864 bp, 11 predicted proteins | sample CZOMad2_1_16fung_FD_122057 | JGI IMG/M metagenome (GOLD analysis project Ga0137403, IMG submission 122057) | Vadose zone soil fungal communities from Angelo Coast Range Reserve, California, USA - CZOMad2_1_16fungal (Hybrid Assembly) | ecosystem: Environmental > Terrestrial > Soil > Vadose zone...
TAGTTACGCACCCCCGGACTAGCGAACAAATCCTACTTGGGCTCGAGGTTTTCAATTAAATAGAAATTTAGCCTTGCGCGGATCAGGCTTGATGTGTGCCGGGGGCGGGGTCAGTCGGCATTTCGAGGAATCGAGATAGCAAGCCGCGTCGCCGGAAGGCGGCCGAGCGACTCCATCTTCGTTCGACCGTAAGACGGTAACGACGCGTGAACAGCAGCAAGATCGGGCAAGCGAATACAAGTGGGCGTTGTTAGATTCTGATCGCCAATCCGAAGCCCCGACGCAGGCAACCGATCGACAACAGTCCTTGAATCGGGGCGGATGCCCGGACTATCTCAAAGAGGTCACCAATGTTGCGCAACGCCACACTTGTTCTTGCGATTTTCCTTGCTCTCGGAAGTTCCGGGCTTTCTACCAGCGCACTTGCCGACGGCGGCGATGGCTTTAGCGACAATCATTTCGGCGGAGATCTCCGCGGCTTCCGTGATCTTTCCCGTGACGGCTATCGCGGTCGCGGTAACCGCGCCAACGGTTTGGGCGGCAGATTCCGCGGGTCCGGGAGCCCCGATATGTGGGGTTATTGGGGTACCTACTATGGACCCATTATTCCCAACATCAACTTTTGAAACGGGAGCGTCACGACAGATTTTTGTTGCGGCACCAGTCCGATATTTGAATTTGGCTTTGAACGTCGCGCAAACGATTTGCGGCGCATCTACAGAATCTATTGACCTGCCAACATCGCGGGCACCTCGATGTTCGAAATCGCAGCGACCTGTGCGGTCGACTCTAAACCGCAATTTAGTGGCGTTAGCGAGATGTGGTCCCATCTCTGACGTAAGTCGAACGCGTCTATTCGCGCTGAGTTTGCAAAACAGGAGCGCGCTCTGCTCACCAGAGCTGATTAGGCACGCGCTTATGGCGGGCGGGCGCTTATCGAATGCGAAGGTCCGGACACGAAGATGGTTGGGTCCATCCCGGAATTCGTGCTTGATGAGGAGGGCACACGCCGCCTCGTCCCGTCACATCGCGCCGACCCGAAAACAGGCACCGGCCAACCAGGCCCGGTCGTCGGGGCAAGTTAGATGTCGTCCTGCCCCCGATAGCTGAGGAAACATTGCACCGCGACCAGACGGGGACGACATCATGAAAGACATCGACAACGCGCTTACCCTCGATGGCAGTGTTGTTGGCCTGAGCCAACCTGGCGAGGACCCATCATCGATTCAAGTCTCAACCACAGAGGGGAAATGAATCAGCGATCTCCTTCGGCTTCAACAGTCGAGTTTTTCAACAAAATCGGTTGGGTGCAGACATCGGCCAGCTGTCAGGCGAAGTCTGCTCCACCGCCGAAGGCAGACATTCCATAAACTCATCATTCCGCGAATTGAGCCCTCGGCAGATGGTCGGTGCAAATTCGCGGTTTGCCGCACGAGATCACTCCGCTCCGGAAACACAGGCCCTTCGCTGACACCGCAGCGCGTTCAATTCAGCCTGCCGACGCTGGTCGCCGTTAGATTTTCTTTGATCTCTCGGTGCACACGCCCTCTAACTATTTGATACAATTGAACTCTCGGTTCAATCCATCATTGGACCGAAACGGGTGTCGGCTCGTCCCACACGGACTCCTCAGGAGAGAGGGTCGAAATGGTATTGATTACAAAAATATGATCGCTCGGCTCTAGCTGCGCCAAACCATACGAAATGAAGCTCACTTTCTTGGCCTAGGGTTATGATGTGGCAAATTTCTCCTGCTTGGAATTGAGTGACAAGCGAAAGGGCGCTTGAGTTGATTCATAGAATCGATAATCGCAAAGCCGCTCCGGCTTTCGGCCTGGAATCGCTGAGCAATGCGATAGGGGATTCTGAGCAAATGCGACGCTTCGCTCGAACGTGTTAACTCGGAAATATCCCAGCGGATGGCCTTGAGGGCTCCCGCGGAACTCCGCGCAGGCCTTGCTCGCTTGAATCATTGTGAGATGACCTTGCGCAAATCAGCGCTAACATCATCCGAGAATGTAGGACCCGATACACCGCTGAGGCTGTCCGTAGCAGCTGCAATCGCCTTTCCGGATCAGAGTATCTCGGAAAGCAGCTTGAGACGGGAAGCTAAGCGCGGGCGGCTTACAGTCGAGATTATTGCAGGCAAGGCCTTTACGACTCTCAATGAAATTGAAAGGATGCGTGGCCGATGCCGCGTAGAAGTAAGGGTGCCCGTCTCCACCTCAGACCAGCCCGCTACAGGGCCGGAAAGCTCACCCATCAAGCCACTTGGGTCATCCGGGACGGCACAGGATATTACGCCACTGGATGCGCTGAACGCGAAGTTGCAGCGGCTGAGCAAGTCCTCAAGGACTATATTGCAAAAAAATACGCGCCGACGCGCAAGGAACAAGACTTAGAGAAAATCCCCATCGCCGACGTGCTTTCGATTTTTATCGACGACCGCCCCGACCTTTACGTCGAGAACTCCGACGCTCAGAAGTATCTCAATCGAATCGGGCGCCTCAAAGAGTTTTGGGGAAAGCTCATGTTGTCGGAGGTAACCCGGACCAAGTGCCGTGAGTACCAACAACACCGTGGAAATAAAGGCGGTGCCCGCCGAGATCTGGAGGATCTCAGGGCAGCCATCGCCAACCATGCGGCGGAAGGGCTGCACCGTGGCATTGTGAAGGTCACGCCTCCCAAGAAGGGCCCTGCCCGCGATCGATGGCTGACTCGCGATGAAGCCGCCCACCTAATCTGGACGTGTTGGCGCGCCCGGCGAGATACAGACCATGCACCGCGGACCCAACAAAGGACAGCAGGTTGAAACGAGTAAGCGGCCCCTCCGCCATCTCGCCCGGTTCATCCTTATCGGGGTCTATAGCGGGACGCGCGCGGGCGCCATTGCGTCAGCATCGCCGACCGCGGCTATCGGGCGGTCCTTTGTCGACCTTGAACGTGGCGTCTACTACCGACGCGCCCAGGGAAAGCAGGAGACTAACAAACGGCAGCCGCCGATGCCGATCCCACCGCGGCTGTTGGCCCACCTGCGGCGCTGGAAAGAACGCGAAATCATCGCACGTCACTTCGTCGAGTTTAACGGCGAAGGTGTATCTTCCGTGAAGACCGCATTCAAACATGCGGTAACGCTGGCCAACCTCGGACCCGGCGTTTCGCCGCATACGCTACGGCACACCGCGGCAACGTGGTTGATGCAGAACGGTACCGACCCATGGCAAGCCGCCGGATATCTGGGTATGAGCGTCGAAACATTGTTACGCGTGTACGGGCACCACCACCCGGACCACCTGAAGGATGCCGTCACCAAGATGACGGCCAAGCCTACCGCCTCAGCTTCGCCTCAGAAACGAACCGAAAAGAAGAAAACGAACGTCGTCAAAATTCAATGAAAATGGGCACTTCTAGCGGAAATACTACAGGTTTCCACCGCTCATAACGGTCTGGTTGCAGGTTCGAGTCCTGCCGGGCCCACCAGCCTTCGCTCGCTTCGCGAGCTACGGCTCGGCAAGCCAACCCGTGACCTCTCCGAGCGAAGTGAGCGAAGGCTGCCTCGCCGAAGCCTTGGCGAAGGCGGGCTGTGTCCGCGCGCTACTGCTGGCCAGCCACGCTTCCCAGCCGCAAGGCCGACGCGTTGCTCCTCCCAACCAAAATATCGAAAACAACCCCATGCAAAGTAGCCGCTGGTCGCTGGCATGGACGCTTCACCCGCCAAAAACAGTTTGACACGTCGGGCAAATCAGCGGCACGATTCCATCATCGCCCATTGGCCTGCTTCAGCGATCATCAAACTAGCTCTGCACATTCGATCCGGCGAGAGTCCCTGCTCTTTGATCGTAGAATCGGCGGCCTTGTCGCGCGAAACGGCAGAACATCGATTTTCAATTCTATGGTCGAATGGCCGACCAACGGTCGGCACTGTTTGGCAAACGGTTCATCGTCGCCTCCTAGTTCGAAGAAGGTGCAACCTGCTCGGCGCGCCCATCCAAGATCGGGCCGAACAGCTGCCACCGCTCGCCGGTAAAGCGCATCATTTGTACTTGCTCGATCGGATAAAAATCCGTCGGGGTCGTCTTTATTCGAATGCCTGGAATTAAGGTGTCGATCTCAAAGTCGAGATTGGCCACCACCTTCATAACGTTCTCGCGGGTGAGGTTATCGCCGCAACGCTTTAACACCCCCACGAGTGCGGTCGATGCGTTGAAGGCGATCAATGGACCGCTCTCTGAACGGTCTGCCTCAGGATAGTATTTGGCCATGAAGGCATGGAAGCGCCGCATGCCCGGATGGCTCTCCCACTGCGGGTCCGTTACATCCATCTGAAAGCCGGCACTGAGAATACCCTTGGAGTTGTCAAGCCCGGCGGGCTTCATGACCGCTCCAACGGATACCGATATGTTCGTCACGATATGGACGGGATGCCAATCGAGCTCGGCGAGCTTCTTGATCGCCTGAGCGGCAAATTTCGGCGTAGCGATATTGAGGAAAATATCGGGGCGGGCTGCCTTGATCGTCACCACCTGCGAGTCCACCGTTGGTGTGCTGGTTTCATACGGCGTACTGGCGACGACCATCCTTTCATAGTTGTCTCGCAGCACATCCTTCAATCCCAGAATATAGTTCCTTCCGAAATCATCGTTCTGGTAGAGCACACCTATCCTGACGTTAGGATAATGCTCAAGGATATAGGCTGCGTAGACGCGCGCTTCAGCGCGGTAGTTCGGCTGCAGCCCGATCGTCCACGGAAAATGCTCGGGGTCGCCCCAGCGCGAGGCGCCGCTCAAGACGAAGAGCTGCGGCACGCGCTTGATGTTCATATACTTCTGGATGGCGGCATTGGTCGCGGTACCAAGCGGGGCAAAGATCAGAAAGACTTCATCGCTTTCAACCAACTTTCGCGCCTGTTCCACGGTTTTAGGGGGACTGTAGGCATCATCGTAGGAGATGAAGGTGATCCTGCGGCCGTTGATGCCGCCGTTATCGTTAATCATGCGGAAGTAGGCGCTCATCGTCTTGCCAACGATGCCGTAGGCCGATGCCGGACCGCTGTAGGGCATGATGTTGCCGATCTTGATTTCAGTGTCGCTCACGCCGGGACCGTATTGCTTCTCAGCAGATGCGCCGCTCGTAAAGAAGCCGAGTGCTGCGAAGACTATCATCAATCGTCTTATGACGAGGACCATTGGATATTCTCCTGCCAGCTGCAGAGCATCCCGTGGAGTCAAACGGAGGCAGCCATGAGGGCGGTTACTCGGCTAACGATCTGCGGATCGCGCAGAGCGCTGAACGGCTTAACGAAATGGGTGACTGCGCTCATGATCTGATGCACGGTTGCATCCTCCGAAGCGAGCCGCAGCAGCGCGGAGTTGAAGTTCAGCCGCTCGTCGAAATCATTCGGACGCTCGCCGCGCGTCCTCTCAAAGATGAAATCGCTCTCCGCCGTCGCCCATGGTGCGGCGAGAAAGTCCTGAACTGCCGCGAAGAAAGGTCGCGCGAGTCCCTTGAGAGGATCGGCATTCGACATTCGTGCTTCGATCAGCTGTCTCAAGGCACAGGCTTGCTGCGCCGCGACACTCATTCCCTGGCCGAAGGCCGGATTGAATCGGCAGATCGCGTCGCCGAGCGGCAAGAGATGATCCGGAAAACGCTCAAGCGCCTCGAAGCGCCGGCGAATGCTGCACGGAAAGACGAATCGGCAAATTGGACCGAGGGGTACGGCATCCTTGATCGCGGCATAAATTGTCTGCGTTCGCAACGTCCGGGCAAATGCGATGAAGTCCTCGACGTTTTCAGGCGCGATTCCGCCATGCATATGAGTGAGATTGACTTGCCAGCAGTCGTTCTCGACTGGAACAAGCAACCCGCCGCGGCCGCTCTGAGCGGAAGGCCGATGCAGCACTGCGCACCAGTCAGGGGGCGCGGAAGATGGAATCCGGAACATGGCCGTCGCATAGTGCAGGTCGATACCGATCTGCCTCTCTTCGGGCCTCGGCAGACCAACCCTGTCCAGCAATTCGAGGGTTAGTGTGCCACGCGACGATGCATCGACGACAAAATCAGCCGCGAGCTCGGTGCCTCGTCCGTCCGCATCGTCGTAACGAACTCCCGTAACCGCGGTTCGGTCGGGTGATTCCAGGAGCTGAGTGACCCGGCAATGCGATATCAGCGCAATATTGCTCTGCCTTTCGATCAGGCGCCTCACCGCGAATTCCAGCAGAGGCCGCGTCATGGACAGATAATTGAACCCGAGGTCGCGCGGCGGAAACGGATCGAAGCCTGGCAGTTCGAGCCGAGCCTGAGAGCCGACCCGCACGCGAACAGCCCCGGCGCGCTCAAGTTCTGTTTCCAGCTCCGGCAAGAATTCGATGAGTGCGTCGAGGCCCCCTCGGAGCAAAACGTGAATTTGTCGCGCCTGGGGCGTGCCGATGCGCGCGATTGGCTCGGAAGGCAGAGCGTCACGCTCAAGCACGGTGACAGTCTCGAAGAACGACGACAAGGCTTTCGCTGCGGCGAGCCCGCCAATGCCGGCTCCGACCACGATCGCGTGTCGGCCGAGCAGTCCTGGCATACCCATTTCCCGACAAAGAGCGTTCGTTGGCAATTGACCTAAACCAGGATCGTCGAGCGGTCTTGGACCCGAGGGAACGACGGCTTGGACTAAAGTGCCCCCGTCTGGTAAAGCTTTGCCGAGTGGTCCGTGTCGGCCTTTGCAACAGGATGGCTGATGGTAACGTCGGCGCCCGACTACACAGTCGTTCGGTTCTCGAGCTGCGCCTTGCCGGAAGACGGGCGAGGCAAAGCGCTCGAAGAGCTGCATGAGCGCGGCCTGCTTCCGACCAAATTTATGCGCTACGGCAACGCTGCGCCGCGGGTTGATCTTGTCAACCGCACGATGCCCGGACTTCGCATTCTGACAGCGAGCTATACAAGCGTCCTCCGCGAGGGTGTGCGGCAAGAAGGTGACCTCCTCTACCTCTGCATGACCCTGAGCGGGACGACCGTGGGGAGCCGGCGCGGCCACGAGATGGTCCTCAGCGACGGGGATGCCGTGCTGATGACCAACGAGGAAGCCACCTGGACCATGAGCTCGCCCTCATCGGTCAAGATCGCTGGAATACGCGTGCCCCGATCGGTCATTGCGCCGCTTGTTCCCAAACTCGAAAACGTAACGATGCGACGGATCACGAAGGATACAAGCGGGCTGAGACTCCTCAGAAAATATCTCGACGTCGTCGCCGACGATGAGGCTTTGGCGGCGTCCGCCTCGCAGCGACTCATCGTCGGCCACTTCTATGATCTCGTCGCGCTGGCATTGGGGGCAAGCAGCGACGCCAAGGCGCTTGCCGCGGACAGAACGGTGGGCGCAGTCCGGCTGGCGGCGATCAAGGCCGACATCCTCGCCAATCTCGATGATGGCAAGCTGAACGCGACGGCGGTCGCGACCCGTCATCGCCTGACGGTGCGCTATATGCACAAGCTGTTCGAGAGCGACGGCATCACCTACTCGGAGTTTGTACTCGGCGAGCGCCTGGCGCGGGCCTATTGTCTTCTGACGAACCCGTTGCATTCGGGCCGCGCGATCAGCACAATCGCCTTCGAACTCGGATTCAATGATCTCTCGTACTTCAACAGAACGTTTCGCCGGCGGTACAGCGCCACACCTTCCGAGATTAGGGATGGCGCGGCGGCGAAATGAGATCGTCCCCGGGACCAGTTTGAGGTTCGGCCGCGGGCCGCTCCAGTTTCGCACCAGAAACGATCTCACCGAAGCGCAACGAACGCGATCGAACCGGGGCGAAAACGCCTTAAAATCAACGAAGCTAATCGATATTCTGCCGCTCATAACGGTCTGGTTGCAGGTTCGAGTCCTGCCGGGCCCACCAGCCTTCGCTCGCTTCGCGAGCTTCGGCTTAGGCAAGCCCGTGCCACAAATACCAAGCGAAGCGAGCGAAGGCTGTCTCGCCGAAGCCCGCAAGGCGAAGGCGGACCGGTGCCACGAGCTACGGCTCGGCAAGCCAACCGCCCCCAACTAAAATATCGAAAACAACCCCATGCAAAGTAGCCTGGGGGGCGCCGGCCTGGGTTCTTCGAGCGATCCCGCGAAAAACATTTTGACACGTCGGGCAAATCAGCGGCATGATTCCATCATTCCGCAATCTGTAAACGCCCATGGCCCTGCCCGACAGCGGGCCGTTCCGCGCGATTGCAGGCAAAAAACCTTTCCGACAATCGAAGTAGTACCGGCTCGCCGGGAGTGATGGTCAGGAGACGACCGGGAGGACGTCGACATCGTAGCCGTGAATCAGAGAGCGTTTGAGAACCGGATCGCTCAGCTCCATTTCGAAGCGCGTCCCTGGGCGAATTCCGCCGATCGCAGCCGGCGTCCCACAGAACATCAACGTCCCGGCAGGCAGGATATCGACGTTCGAGTACCGACGAATGAGATCGCGCGGCGTTCTTAGCGACGAAACCGGGCTCTCCTGATAGAGAACCCGCTTGCCGTCGATCGTCGCCCACGAGCGAAGGACCAATTCATCCCAATGCCCTTCGACATCAGCGTAGGACCAGAGCTGCGGGCCGACCGGCTTGCCGCAGAGCTGCTTCGACAGAGCAATACCTGAAGCTTCCGCCTTGCGATCGGTATGGTCGGATCCCATTCCGATCCAGAGTCCGTCGGCCATGGAGACCACGACGGGTTCAACCTCACCGGAACTGTCCGGCCCAAGCACGGTCAAGCGGTCTGCCTGCGTCAGTGTCTGGGCTGCGACACGGTAGTAGAGCGGCGTCATCGACGGGCGCGGAATTCCGAGCGCGGCGAGTTCCTCGATATGGTGCTCGATCGCCGCTGCGTCCCTGCCCGCCCAGCCCGCGATCACGAGCGATTCGATTTCGACGCCGACGTGATCGGTCCGGTCCTTCGCGATGCGATCAAACTTCATGAACATGGGCTTTGTCATCCTTGGCAGGCGGAACGAGAATTTTGCCACGCTCGATCTGCAACGTGCGATCGGCGACGCGATCGAGCAGGGCCGGCGAGGATTCTGTGATCAGCAAGGCGAGTTCCGGGCGGTGCTTGCGTAGCTCGCCAAGACTCCGCGCATAATCGAGCGCCAGGGCCGGCGCCAGGCCCTGGAAGGGTTCGTCGAGCAACAGGAGCTTGCGCGCCACCGTCAGCGCACGGCCCAGCGCAACCATCTTGCCCTGCCCGCCGGAAACGCCGCCCGCGAGCCTGGACCGCATCACATGCAATTCGGGCAGCAGCGTATAGATCTCGTCCAGCCTGCGAACGATCTCCGGTTTATCGAGGTTCAGCGCCAGCGCCGGAAGGCGGATATTCTCCTCCACGCTCAACTCCGGTATCAGTCGGCGATCCTCCGGAGCATATCCGATGCCGGCCCGGGCGCGCGTGTAGGCCGGCCTGCTGCCGAGATCTTCGGCATCAAGGCCGATCGAGCCCGCGTCAAGTGCGATAAGCCCCATGATCGCACGAAGCGTCGTCGTCTTGCCGGCGCCGTTGCGGCCGATCAATACCGTCGTCTTGCGTTCGATAATGTCGCAGCTTACCTCGCGCAGCACACGGACGCCTTCGATCGAGACGCTGACTTTGTCGAGACAGAGCATCAGGCCACCCCTACGACACGTTCGCGGACTTCCGCGTTGCTAAACACCTCGTCGGGCCGTCCCTCAGCCATGATGTTTCCGGCATTCCACACCAGAACGCGGCTCGCATAACGCGCAACCACGTCCATGTCGTGCTCGACGAACAGCGCCGTGATGCGGCGCTGGCGCAGCGCGTTCATCAGAGCGTCCATCAGCGGGAAGCGTTCGAGAGCGCTCACACCACTGGTCGGCTCGTCCAGCAGCAGGAGCCGCGGCTTAAGCGCCAACGCAACCGCGATGTCCAGGAGCTTGCGGTGACCTTCGGGCAACGTACTGCTGATCCGATCGGCATCGCCGGCGAGCCCAACCAAGTCGAGCAGTTCCTTTGCCTCCTCGCGGCGCTTCGCCGTTTCGAGCGGACGGACCGCACTCCACAGACCATCCGTTGCCGCAAGTGCCAACATCATGTTGTCGATCACGCGCTGCGCCGAGAACAACTGCGGGATCTGGAACGCACGCGCGACACCTCGGCGCGCAATGGCGCGCGGCGACAGCCGGGTGATGTCGTGGCCGTCGAGCAGCACGCTGCCCGATCTTGGCCGAATGTAGCCAGTGCAGATGTTGAGCAGCGTCGTCTTGCCGGACCCGTTCGGGCCGATAATCGCGAGGAACTCACCGTCGTGGATCGCGATGCTCACGCCATCGGCGGCTTTGACTCCGCTGAATGCGACGTGGAGATTCCTGGCTTCCAGGATCACACGCGTCATAGGTTCAACGCCTCCTTGCGCGCGAACAGTCCATAGAATCCCTGCGGCATGAACATGATCACGATGATCAGCGTCATGCCTACCATCAGGTTCCAGGCATCCGTTACGGTTACGGCTGCGCTGTGCAGCAGTTCGAGGAATACCGCGCCGATAAACGCGCCCGGCACGCCACCGATGCCGCCGAGCACGGCGATCAGGACGAGGTGGCCGGATGCTGTCCAGAACGCGAAGTCGGGAACTACGCGACCGATCGCAAAGCCGGAGATCGCGCCACCAAGACCAGCGAGCGCCGCCGATATCACGTAAGCGATCAGCAGGACCGCCCAGACCGGAATGCCCAAATATTCGAGCCGGATCTCGTTGGTGTGGACAGCCGACAGAGCATGACCGAGCGGGCTGTTCAGGTACCGCTGGACGCCGAGACCGACGAGCACCATAAGGGCCAGGCTGAGGTAGAACAGGACATTCTTGAATGTCGGCTCGGTGAACACGACGCCGAAGACCGCCGGGATCGGAACCGGCATGCCATCCGTTCCGCCAGTGACGCCGTAGAGCTTGGCGCACAGCGCGTAAAACACCATGGAGACCGCGAGGTTCAACATCGCGAAGAAGATCGCGCGATAGCGGATGAGGAACGATCCGGCGATCGCGCCGACCAGTGCTGCGACCAGCACCGAGAGGACCAGGAGCAACCCAAGGTCATTGATACCGGCGCGGGCCAGGACAGCAACACCGTAGGCGCTGGCTGCAAAGAACATCGCATGACCGATCGAGATCAGCCCGGCGCGGAGCAGCACGGCGACGCCAAGGGCCGCAAAGCCTTTGGCGATCGCAAGCGTCAACACGAATTGAAGCCAGGGCGCAGCAATAGGCAGCGCAGCGAGTGTGACTACCGCAGCAGCGACGACGATCGCCGACCGTGCGTAGACCAGCTCCGACGCCTCCGCTTCACGATGTGTGCCGAGGCCCAGGTCCTGCGCCTCAGCGCCATTTACGCCGCCCTCGACTCCACCTCCGTCATCGGCCTCCCTCATCTCCAGGCCGCCCTAGCCGTGTGGAACTATTGCTACGCCAGCGCCTCCCGTCTTTTCGGCATGTCCACCGGCGATCCCATCGCCGACCGCATCCGCGAAGCCGTCGAAGCCTCCAATGGATTATCGAAGTCTAAAATCACGCGTCTCTTTCATGGTCACGTCGAGCGCCACCGCATCGAGGCTGCCCTCGAAACACTCGCTACTCTCGGCGCAGTCACTCTCCGCAACCAACCCACCGGAGGGCGACCCTCCAGCCAATGGTCGGCCTTGGTGGAAAACGAAGAACCAGCAGAAGATCAGTAGGGCGCTTTAAGCGTGTGCGAGAACTCCATTTCCAAACTCACCCCCGTAGCGACGTCTGAACTTCACATGCGTCCAAATAGATTTTCCGGTTGGCCAATTTGGACAGCACCTGAGAGGTTGAGGAAAGAGACTGTCGAACGAAGGGCACGGGTTCAGC
>Ga0137403_10008002_pt1 | contig 11863 bp, 9 predicted proteins | sample CZOMad2_1_16fung_FD_122057 | JGI IMG/M metagenome (GOLD analysis project Ga0137403, IMG submission 122057) | Vadose zone soil fungal communities from Angelo Coast Range Reserve, California, USA - CZOMad2_1_16fungal (Hybrid Assembly) | ecosystem: Environmental > Terrestrial > Soil > Vadose zone...
GCGCTGCGCTTCTGCGAGATCATCGTCACCCTCGAACAGCGCGCATGAATAGATCAACTCTGGCCCAAGCACGAGCTTAAAGAAATCTTCGCCTTTATCATAATGCGAGATGATCGCCTCGGGTGAGGCTCCCGTCCGCTCCAAAGCCGGGGCTTTGCTGTCGCCGGCAACATTGGTAATTTCATCGTTCATCACGCACAGCGTCCAAAGGACATCACACGGTCTTCGACGGTTTGTTTCTTACCAGTTTTGCACCATTCTTTTTCCGCATTACCCTTTAGCAAGTTGAGCCGGCTTCGCGAAGCTCCGACAGTTCGAAGCGCTCAGTGCGATTGCCCGAGGCTGTCCCTAGCTTGACGAGATCGTGTCGGGCTCGGTGATTGGCGTCGAACAGATCGCGTACGCCAAAAAAGCAGTATGCGTCAGGTCAATATGACGATTTTGCTCGCGTTCCTCGCACCGGATCTCGTCAGAGCAGAAACGGCATTTTTGCGTCTCAGAATCCCCGAGTTCCAAGCCGCGGAACGGTCCTTTGCCCCTTGAAATCCAGCTGCCAGGAACGGAATTTTTGGATGCAGAGACCGGGGGCCAAAAATTGGCTCTAGAGACCGCTGATGTCCACAGAGACAGAAAGTCCGGTGACGATACCGGCGAAATCCCCGCAGAAGCGGTCTCTTTGAAGTCGCCGACGAAATGCGCAGTTTGGGAAGACTGGATGGTGGAGCTGATCTGGACCAAACTGGCTGCTCCCCACGCAGTCATCGAACCAGTCTCCGAAACTCGAGTCAGGAACGGAATTTTTTGCCGCAGAGACTGAGCGGCGAAATGGGCTCATTCGGCTCAATTGAAGGAGCAGAGTCCCAGCTAACCAGAGAATTTGTCCGGCATGTCTTTGAGACTGCGGCGCAATTACGAGCGTCTCATACTCCATATAACTACAGAGTGTGGGTGGTGGGCGCACCAGGGCTCGAACCTGGGACCCGATGATTAAGAGTTAGCAGGTCCAAGGGCGATAATCTGGTGCACGATCCCAAATCCCCTAAACGTTTTGTCACCGCACCAGTTTCGCACCAGAAACAACCTGAACAAACCAAAACGAACACGATCGAAATCGAACGAAAACTAAGTAAAATCAACGAACCTGATCGATATTCTGCCGCTCATAACGGTCTGGTTGCAGGTTCGAGTCCTGCCGGGCCCACCAGCCTTCGCTCGCGAAGCGAGTGAAGGCTGCCACGCCGAAGCCCAAAGGGCGAAGGCGGGCTGCTCGGCACGCGAGCTACGGCTTGGCAAGCCCAGCCTTCGCTCGCGAAGCGGGTGAAGGCTGCCGCGCCGGAGCCCAACGGGCGAAGGCGGGCTATGCGGCATGCGAGCTGCGGCTCGGCAAGCCACGCGGATCACCGCACCAGAAACGCCCCGCTTCGTCTACGCCTGCCATGCCTTGGCAACAGCCGGACTAGCGATGCCCTTCGTCCCCGACCAGGCCCTCCGCTCTTCAATCGTCGATTCGGCGGGCTCATCGTACGAAACGGCTGGACTGGGTCGCATCCTTGTCTCGCCGACCGGTCGATCGACAGCCTTCTTGATCAACGCGCGGTAGGTGTGCGGCATCCGCATCGCGACCAGATCTTTCCGACGCACGACGTTGGTCGGATAGACGGTGTCGAGATTCGTGGTGTCCACCACTGCCGTCGTCGTGCCTTCGGTGTCCGCCGCGATGGCCTCGCGACGCGGAAATTCGAAGGTGTCGGGACCGAACACGCCGCTGAGGCCTGGATATCCGTTGGCGGGATCGAACACATTCGAGAACGCAAAGAACACGTTGTTCTCGCCGGCGCGAACCCGGAAGTGATGCCAGTGATAGGGATCGGCGCCGGTCGGGATCGGATAGTTCTGCGGCACAAGCGATCCCGGATGCGGGGCGCTGAAACGTTCCTTCATCGCTGCCGGGCAGACGATGAGGTCGCACCCGCCCAGCGCAAGGATGCGGCCGGCTTCGGGAAACGACGCATCGTGACCGATCAGAAGACCGATGCGCCCGACCGGCGTATCGGCCACGATCCAGGCATCGCCAGGGCTCGCCCAGGCGCGCTCGGAGTCCATCAGATGGGTCTTGCGATAAACCGCGACGAGGCCTTCAGGCCCGATCAGGCAGGCGCTATTGTAGATCGCGGCGCGGTCGCGCTCGGCGACGCCTACGACAAGATAGATCTTGAGCTGGGCGGCCAAGCGGCAGAGCCGATCGGTCGTCGGACCCGGGACAGCCTGCGCTCGCGCGCCGGGATCGGTGAGGCCGCTCACCGCAAGCTCCGGAAACACGACGAGGTCGGCCCCGTCCTCAAGCTTCGCCTGTCGCACAAGCGACGTGATGCACTCAAGATTTGCTTCGACGTCGTCGCCGGGTCTCATCTGCGCGGCCGTGACCCGCGACGTCTGCCCCGGCGGCCAGGGCTTGTGGCCGTACAACTTGAAAAAGTCGCGAGGATTCCAGCTGAACGTATCGGAGAGCAGCCCCGCATAGAGTTCGGGGCGGCGCTGGGCAAACACGGCTTCGCCGCCGACGCACCGCGCCCGGGCCGCGTCCAGATCCATGTCGGCGAGCGCGAAGCCGTCCCCGCCATCGATCACCGCCGTGACGGTTCCGTCCGGCGCGATCACGCAACTGCCGCCGCTGAACTGAACCGTGCGCTCGAGCCCCCAGCGATTGCTTTCGATCAGATAGCAGCCATTCTCGAACGCCCGGCTGATCCAGTAGGGCGCCGGCGTACGCTCCGCCAGCCAGTTCGAGATATGGCAGATCACGTCGGCGCCCTGCAGGGCGACGAGGCGCGCGGTCTCCACGAAGTGGATGTCCATGCAGATCAGTAGCGCGATGCGCCCGATCGGCGTGTCGAAGACCTGATGGCCGAGATCGCCCGCCGCGGCCCATTTCGGCTCCGAAATATAGGGGTGCGTCTTGCGATGCCGGCCAACCACACCTTCGGGTCCGATCAACACCGCACAGTTGAAATAGATTCCGTCGCTGTCGACCTCCGGCATGCCGACAACGATGTAGCAGTCATGTTTTCGCGCGAGCGCTGCGAACCGATCCGTGGTCGGACCTGGGATCGTCTCGACGAAAGGCGCGACCTCCGCCCGGTCGAACCAGCAATAGCCTGTGGTGCCCATTTCCGGCGTGACGATGAGCCGGGCACCGGCTGTCGCGGCCGCCTCGCAGAGTTCGAGCAGCCGCGCAATGTTGCGCGCCTTTTCGAACATGGTCGGTTCGAACTGAACGGTAGCGACCCGGTGCACGCGCGACATGACCGGCCCCTCAGACAAGAAACGATTTCTTGATCGAGGCGCCAAGCGTGTACTTCGGATCCACCATGTTGCCGAGCCGGACACGGCCGGCCTGGGTCAGCAGCATATAGGCATCGATCTCGTCAAAGCCGTAATCGGCCGCCATCCAGCGACACAGGTCGCGATAGGCGATGCGTGCGGCGTCCTCCATCGGCCGTGCCGAGCCGATCGTCATGATGAAGTCTTTCGTCTCTAACCGCGGCCAGGCGATGCTCCAGCCCTTGATCAGGTCGACCTGGACCGTGGTCACGGTCGGATGCTCGATCGCGACGCCGCAGAGTTCGCCGTCGCCTTGGGCTGCATGGCAGTCGCCGAGATAGAGCAGCGCACCCTTGGTGTTGACGGGCAGATAGACCACCGCGCCGACGCCGACATCGGGCAGGTCCATGTTGCCGCCGTAATAGTCCGGCACCAGCGACGAAATCGCCTCGATCTCCGGCGACGTGCCGATGGTGCCGATGAAGGGTTCATAGGGCAGCGTGATCTTGTCGTTCCATTTGGTGCCGGTCTCGAGCGTGATCTCGAGCTTCTTGACCCGCTCGGGCAATGCCGGATTCAAAAGCGCGGTCTGGCCGGTGCCGACCAGGCCGCCGAACTCCGGCATGATGACGGTGGTGCCGCGCGGCTGCGGCCCCCGCGGCACGATGCTCTCGATATAGACCGCAAGCGTGTCACCCTTCTCGGCCCCGTTGATCCAGATCGGCCCGTTCTGCGGATTGAGGAATGGAAAGTTGAGAATTTTGGACGGGCTGTCGGTCTCGTACTTGATCGCCCCCTCGAACGCATCGTGGGTTTCGGCTGAGACCACGGCGCCCGGATCGACAGTGAGGACCGGCTTGACATAGGGGCCGTAGACGTAGTGGTACTTGCCCTGATCCGCCTCGGTGATCATGTGATGGATGCCGGGGTTGCCCTTGGCGACGCCCTTGCTCGCCATGATCGAATTCTCCTGCCAGGCCATCGATGCTCTCCTTCCCTGTTGTGTTACCGTCGTGGAATAACTTCAGACCGCGAGGTGGCGGCGCATTTCCGCTTGGTCGTCGAGCGCCGCGCGATCGAGCGCCGCGACGATGCGGCCCTTGTCCATCACGTAGCAGCGCTGCGCCATGGCGCGGATCATGTCGAGATTCTGCTCGACCAGAATGATGGTCACGCCGGTCGTGCGGTTGAGCTCGACCATGTTGCGCGCGATATCCTGGACGATGTTCGGCTGGATGCCTTCGGACGGCTCATCGAGCAGAATGAGGTTGGGGTCGGCGATCAGCACGCGCGCGATCGCAAGCTGCTGCTGCTGGCCGCCGGACATCGTCCCGGCGCGCTGGCTCCAGCGCTCGGCGAGGATCGGGAATGCTGCCACGATCCGCCGCCGTCCTGCCTCTGGGATCTCGCCCTTGATCGCGGCGCCGACGGCGATATTTTCCGCCACCGTCAGGCGCGGAAACACGTCGCGCCCCTGAGGCACATAACCCATGCCGAGCCGCGCCCGCTTGTGCGCCGGCAACAGCTCGACGGCCTCCCCGCGATAGACGATCGATCCGCTCATCGCCGGAACCAGACCGATCAGGCTCTTCATCAGCGTCGACTTGCCAACGCCGTTGCGGCCGATCACGGCGACGATCTCGCCTTCCCGCACCTCGATTTCGAGGGCCTGCAGCACCGGCTTGCCGCCGTAGCCGGCGCGCAAGGCCAGCGTCGTAAGGATCACTTCCTTACGCATGGGCTTGCCCCAGATAGATGGCGGCGACGCGCTCGTCGGCGACGATCTCCTCAATCGAGCCTTGCGCGAATACCTGGCCGAGATGCAGCACGGTGACACGCTGCGCGACCTGGCGCACGAAGGCCATGTCGTGTTCGATCGCGAGCACGGTCATGCCCTCCGCGTTCAGCCGCTGCACCATCTCGCCGGTCAGATGCGTCTCTTCCGGCGACATGCCCGCGGTCGGCTCGTCGAGCAGCAACAGCCGCGGCTTCAGGCTGATCGCCATCCCTATCTCGAGCCACTGCTTCTGACCGTGGCTCAAATTGCCGGCCGTCTGCATCTGATCGGCTTCGAGGTTGAGGAACGCCAGCAGCCGGTCGATCTCGCCCGAGAGCTCCACGCCGCGGTGCTGCCGCTGCAAGGCGATTTCGAGGTTCTGACGGACCGATAGTCCCTTGAACACACCCGGCACCTGGAACTTGACCGACAGACCGCGATGAATACGCGCGAACGATTTCAACGCAGTGATGTTCTCGCCGTCGAAGAGGATATCGCCGCTGCCGGGATGGTGCTCGCCGAGGATCAGGCGGAACAGCGTGCTCTTGCCAGCACCGTTCGGACCGATCAGGCAATGGATTTCGCCGGCTTCGAGCGCGAGGTCGACCGCGTTGGTGACGTGCAAGCCACCGAAATGCTTGTTGAGCCCGTGAAGTTCGAGGAGCGACATCAGGCGCCTCCGTTGCTGCGGCGCGCGGCGAGCCGGGAAATCAGATTCATCACGCCGAGCACGAGCCCGTTCGGGGCGATCAGCACGGTCAGCACCAAGAGCATGCCCATGAAAACCAGCGCGTACTGGCTGCCGTAGATGGTCAGGGCCTGAAAGGCCGCGAGCACCACCAGCGTTCCGATCAACGTCGAGGTGAGATCGCTTCGCCCGCCGACCGCGACCCAGATCAGCGGCAACGCGGCCGCGGTCATGCCCATGCTCGACGGCGTGATGTATTGCCCCCATACCGTGTAGAGCACGCCGGAAAGACCGGCCAGCGCCGCGCCAATCACGAAGGTGATGAGCTGATATTTACGCACGTCGTAGCCCAGCATTTCCGCGCGCTCCGGATTTTCCCGGATCGCGACGATGACATTGCCGAACGCGGAGTTCATCAGGATGCGCAGGCCGAGATAGACCACCACCAGCAGCCCAAGCACGGCGTAATAGAGACCGACATCGGCGAACAGCACGATGTCGCCTCCGGGCCACGGGATCGTCAGCGGCGGCATCGCGCTCATACCGTTGAAGCCATTCAGGCGCGCCACACCGATATGCCACTCGGGGCCCGCGGTCTGGGCCATGAAGCGTTCCAGCATCAGCGTCACCGCCAGCGTGACGATGCCGAGGAAGACACCGGCGATGCGACCGAAGAACATGAAATAACCGAGCACCAAGGCGAACAGCGCGGCGATGGCTATCGCCAGCAACAGCGCCATCCAAGTAAACCCATAGGCCGAACCGAAATTGAGGGTGAGGATGCCGTAGCTGTAGCCGGCAATGCCAAAGAACGCGGTCTGGCCGAAAGAGAGCGAGCCGCCATAGCCCCAGATCAGGCACAGGCTGAGCGCGATGAACACCCAGATGAAGAAATAAACAGTATTGCCGACAGTATATCCGTCGCTGATCAGCGGATATGCGCAAGCGATCGCGAGCGCGATGGCGAACACGATCCAGAACGCCGGACCGCGACCTACAGTTTGCGGACCTTCGAGGCGGCGGAAAACAGCAAGAAAACCGTTCACTGCGTCGGATCCTTCAGGTGCGTTCGCGCAGCAGGAAACCGGAGATACCCTTCGGCAGGACACGGACGACGATGATCACGGCGACCAAGAGGCCGATCTGGCCGAACAACTGCCCCTGCCAGGATGTCATCGCCGACTTCACCACTGCGAGCACGCCACCGGCCGGCGCCGTGCCGAGGAACACGTCGGCGCCGCCGATCACCACCGTGACGAAGGCTTCCATGATGAAGGTGGCGCCCATGGTCGGCACCAGCGTCATGGTGGGAGCGTACAAGCCGCCGGCAAGGCCGGCGAGCCCGGCGCCGCATGCAAAAGTGAGGCTGTAGATCAGGCGGGTGTCGACGCCGAGGGCTGCTGCCATGTGCGGGACCTGGATCGTGGCGCGGGCGAGGACGCCGAAGCGGGTCCAGTTGAACAGCATATAGAGACCGCCCAGCACCCCGAGCGCCGATGCGAACAGCACGAGGCGATAAATGGAATAGGAATAGTCGCCGACCTGAAAGCTGCCGAACGGCGTACCGACGCCGGCCATGGTGGATCCCACCATGATCAGCGTGCCCTGGGTCGCAATCAGGCTCAGGCCCCAGGTCGCCACGATCGTGTCGAGCGGCCGGTCGTACAGGTGACGGATCACCACGAGCTCGACGAGCGCGCCGACCAGCGCGGCGACGATAGCGCCCGTCATGATCGCAAGCGGAAGCGGCAGGCCGGCGTGGACCGTCGATGCAGTCACATAGGCGCCGCACATGATGAACTCGCCATGGGCGAGATTGATGACGCCCATCATCCCGAAGATCACCGCGAGCCCACATGCCGACAGCACGAGGAAGGCGAAGGCATCGCCGAACTGATAGAGCGCCGAGAACATAAGCGTTGCGATGTCCATGAACCAACCGGGATGATGCAAATTCGAAAATGCGATGCAAGCTTCAACGTTTCGAGAACGCCGCCCCGGCATGCAGGAGTACCTGCCGGGGCGGCGCCGACGCGGAGGTCAGGGTTTCGGCGGCGGGTTCGACGGCGTGTACTGCACCATCGGATCCTTCTTGGTGAGGTCGCAGCCGGCATCGCCGAGCCAGTACGGCTTGATGTCTTCCCACACCTTCGGGAACGAGATCGAGTGATCAGCCCCGACCTTGGCCAGGTAGATGGTGTGCGACATGTGCTGGCTCTTGGGGTCGATGCAGACCTTGCCCTCCGGCGCATCCATGCAGACATCGCCAGCCGCGATCACCTTGCGGATGTCTTCCCGCTTGGTCGACTTCGCCCGTTCGACCATCTGCTTGTAGAGATAGACCGCGAGATAGGAGTTCTCGGCTTCCTGGTTCACGTAGGGTTCGCTGGGAAACTTCGCCTTGAACTTGGCGAAGAACGCCTTGCTGGTCGGTGAGTCGATCTCCTCGATGTAGTTGGTGGTGACGTACATGTCCTTCAAGCTCGGCGGCTTGAAGCGCTTGTGCTCGTAGCCCTGCCCGACATTGACCGACGAGGCCATCGGCAGATTGACGTTCGCGGAGGCCGCCTGCTCGTAATAGGAGGCCTGCGCAGTGCCGACCAGCAGCGTCACCACGAAATCCGGCTTGGCCTTCTGGATGTTCTGGATGCTTTGCGAGAACTGCGACACGCCGAGCGGGATGAATTCCTCGCCCGCCATCTTGCCGCCGTTCTCCTTGACGATCTTGCGGACCCATTCCGCCGAGATCTGGCCGAAATTGTAGTCGGCGGCGAGCGTGTAGACGTTCTTGCCGTACTTCTCCATCATATAGGGAATGAGGGTCGAGAACTGCTGCTCCGGCACCGCGCCGGTGACGATCATGTGGCCGTCGCAGACGCCGCCTTCGTACTGGTTGTTGTAGAACGCGAAGCCGTTGAACTGGTCGACGATCGGACGATAGGCCTCGCGCGAGGCGGACGAGAAGCCGGCGAACACCACGTCGACCTTGTCACGCTGCAGCACGCGCCGCATGAATTCCTGGTAACGCGTATTGTCGGACTGGGTGTCGTAGGTGACGAGCTCGAGCTGCCGGCCGGCGATACCGCCGGCCTTGTTGATCTCCTCGGCTGCGAGCTGGATCGCATGCACCTTGCCGATGGTGGCGGCCGCGAAGTCGCCGGACTGGTCCTCCAGCACGCCGAGCTTGATCGGATCCTCCGCGAGTGCCGCGCCTGACGCGAGGACAAGTGTCCCCGTGAGGGCTACGGCGCGTAGCCCCCGCAATACTTTCCTGGTCATGTCGGTGTCTCCTACATCGCTTGCTTGGTGCCGCCTTGCAGCGTCGTGCTGGTCGCGCGGCCGGGAATGTCGGGCGGATTTGCCCGCCTGCTCAGAAACTCCTCGCAGTAGAGTTCCAGGTTCTGCCGCGCACGCATGCTCGCGCGGCGGAGCTGGGAATAGGCGCCCTCTTCGTCGAGCCCGTTCTCTTGCATCAGCAGGATGACCGCGCGGATGACCGCGCGGCGGCCGCGGCGACGCCCTTCGAGATCCTGAACGCGGGCATACATGTCGCTGCGGAGCAGGAACTGGTTGATGCCCATGAACAGCGACGTGTAGACGGCGCCGCCATGGACCGGCTTACGCAGGAAGGAAGTCGCGCCGAGATTGACCAGCGCCTTGAGGCGGCTCGGCGCCTCGACGCCGACCAAGCCGATCACCGGCACCGGCGGCAGGCGCGAGGCGGGATTGACCTCGATCGCGACCGCGCCCTCGAGATCGCCGTCGACGAACAGGATGTCGCGCTCGGGCTGCAGGCCGCCGACGTCGATCTGCGCACGGCCGCCGACGATCTCGGGATATTCAGTTGTCACGCCGAGTTTGGCGAGGGTGGACTCGAGCGCGCCTTCCCTTCCGTTGCGTCCGATGACGACAAGGGCGCGGCCACCTTTGAAATTCTGCAGCAATCGAGATGTCATGATTGCACCACTCTGAGCACGGGAGAGCGCATTGCACTCGCAAAGCGCGGCGACGACTGGACGAGATAGGGATCGGGCGCGATCGGGTTGCGCGCCTCCAGCAGCACTTCGAACTGCCCATTGAGGGCCGAGCGGGCGATCCGCGGCGTCAGCCAGGCGTGATGGGTCTGCGGATCGATGCGCACCTCCCCCTGCGGCGCGGCTAGGCGCTGGTTCGCGACCGCGGCGCGTACGGTGCGTGCATCGTCGATGCCGGCCTGCTCCAGCGTGGCGGCCAACAGCTTGACCGCGATGTACGACGCTTCCGCATCGGCCGACGACACCGGCCCGTCCGGAAAAGCCCTGGCGTAGGCCTGGATGAATGCCGCATTCGCCGGCGATTCCAGCGAGGAGAAATAGACGCTGGAGCTCAAGTGCCCGTCGACGGCATCGGCGCCGATTTCGGCAAGCTCCGGCTCCGACAGCGTGCAGCTCGCCACCGGAATTTCATTGACCTGATCGATGCCGCGCGCGCGGCAGGCGGCGCGGAAAGCGCGGAAGAAGGCATAGGCGCTGGTCCCGATCAGGTTGTTGAAGACGAAATCGGGACGCTGGTCGAGGATCGCCGATATCACCTGGTCGAATTCGGTGTCGCCCACGGACAAATACCGCTCCGCGACCACGGTGCCTCTACGCGCGGTCAGCGCCTCGCGGAAGATGCGGTTGTTCTCCCAGGCCCAGATGTAGTTGGAGCCGACGCAGAATGCGCGGGCGCCGACCCGCGAGGCGAGATAGTCGACCAGTGGCAGCACGTGCTGATTGGGCGATGCGCCGGTGTAGATCACATTGTCCGAGCTCTCGAATCCCTCATAGTGCGACGGATACCAGAGCAACCCGTCAAACTTCTCGAAGCAGGGAATGACTTCCTTCCGGCTCGAAGACGTATAGCAGCCGACGACCTGGCGGATGCCGGCGCCAAGTAGTTCCAGACTAAGCGCGCGGTAGCGCACGAGATCGCCCGACGGGTTGACCACGACCGGCTCCAGCGCCACCGCACCGCCTGCCTCGGCAATTTCCTGGAAGGCCAGCAACGCGCCATTCAGCATCGAGCGCGCGACGACGCTGTAAGATCCGGTCGTCGAGAACATTACGCCGATACGATAGTGCTTCCGCGCCATCCACCCGATCCAAAAAAAAAGCGCCCGCCGGCCGTGAAGCCGAGGGCGCCCTCGCCACCAACTGGACACGCTTGAATTTGAAAGCGCGGCGTTGGAAATGGTTTGAACTTGTAGCGTTATCGGGCAGCTTTGCCCAACGCTTGCAGTTTAGGCTCCCTTAGACCGACCATGATGTCAAGCGCGTTATTGCGGCGGGAGTTGCTTCAATTCACGTCTTGCTGCAGCAAAACTATGCACGCCACCACGAAAAACTATTCCGGTTGCTACAAGCGCCAATAGCAGTCGCTCCAACGGCATTCATTCCGACGCTGATGCAAAACGTCACCTGCAATCCGCAGCCATCGCATTAAACCACACGTCCTGCCCAACAGGCGTAATTGAAAAACTGGATTCTCGCTTCAATCGATCATGAGCCAATTAGACTTACGACTCTGGCTCAAGAACGAGAGGTGCGTGAGCGGACGATGATTTCGTACAACGAGCGTTCGTATAGCGCTCCAGTTTCGCACCAGAAATGACCTCAACAAAACACATCGAACGCGCCCGACCTCTGACGACAATGGAATAAACTCAACGAAGCTGGGCGGTATCCTCCCGCTCATAACGGTCTGATTGCAGGTTCGAGTCCTGCCCGGCCCACCAATAAAATCAGGCATTTCTTGCACGGTTGGAAGTGCCCCTCTTACGAACCGCCTCAGATACGATGCTAATTTGCTCGTGTCACTTTCGTCCGTGGATCAATCTATAGCCATTAAAACCGCCCGGCTTTCAGTGAGGTACCCCTTTCGACGTAAGGTCCTGGGCGCCAGTGCTTTTATCTTGTCCTCCCATTCGCATGTTGGTCTTTCTAGGATCACATCCGCTCCAATTGGCAGCCAAATCGTTACTACTGCATTCTCACTGCATGGATAGTGCACACCAAAACCGACTTCACGCGTACGACGAACTTCACTCCTTGCATTCC
>Ga0137403_10008003_pt1 | contig 11863 bp, 8 predicted proteins | sample CZOMad2_1_16fung_FD_122057 | JGI IMG/M metagenome (GOLD analysis project Ga0137403, IMG submission 122057) | Vadose zone soil fungal communities from Angelo Coast Range Reserve, California, USA - CZOMad2_1_16fungal (Hybrid Assembly) | ecosystem: Environmental > Terrestrial > Soil > Vadose zone...
GCACCATATCGGGCTCGTACCGGGTGCCGCCTGCCCAGCGCACTTCGGGCGCCGCATTGCCGGAGCGGAGCTCGGCGAGGAGCGCATGAGCCAAGGCGTCGGCGCCGTCGCCGGTGCGCAGCTCGACGGACTTCACCAGCTCATCGCCGCGCTCCCGCGCCAGCGCCTTCGCGTACCCCGCCAGGGCGGCGTCGATCTCGTCCACGCCCGCCGTCGCGACGACGAACATTCCGCCGGCCTTGCTCGCGAACTGCGCGCGCGCGATCCGGTGCGCCTCGATCTGACGCACGTGACGGTAGAGGGCGCGGTTTAACGCCCTCTGAAAAAGCCGCGGCATTTTAGGGAACGAGGTCTGAGACCGGATGAGGCCCGTCAGGCGTCCGTGATCACGCCTCGCGCACGAAGTAAATGAGGTCGAGTTCCGGTGGTGGCACCGGGGTCTGGGATATGAGCCCGTGCACCTGGCCGCGGTTTGGCGACTGCTCAACGAGTATCGCGACTGGATCACCACAGCGCGGCGAACGGCGAACATCCACACGGTTACATCCCTGGAAATGAAGCCCATTCTGGTCCTTACCGGCGAATCCGACGCACAGAGAGCCGTGTTCCACGATCAAGTCGAGATCGGTGCCGCTTTGGTGGTGTTCGGCGCTACGCGCAGTCATAGTGAAATTCCGGTGGGGCCTCCTGAGTCGCTCGCGCCGGAAGGAGGGGACAACTATCACCGGTGGTGGAACAATCCGTGGCGCGTGGTCGAACCGGCGGGCCAAGTGAGCGCCGGGGAGTGGACGCCGGAAAAAGAAAGGAGGCTTAACGATTTGGTTCGATACGCGCACCAGAAAGGGCTATGGATTCGCTTCTACACCCTGGACGGCCTAGATCCTGCCGACGAAAGTTGCCATGGAATATTTCACGTCTACAACTTCGGCTCACGCGTCGCGGTGGAAAAACGCTGGCGTGCGGCTGCTCAAGCGGGCGTCGACTATATCGCAACGGATCAATACGAAGATTTGGCGCGATTGCTGCATACATCGAGGGCGGATAACTGAATTGACGGGGCTGGATTGCGCCTCGTATAGTCGAAGATTAGTCTAAATGCGTGTGCGCGTGCTGTGTACACGATAGCGTTGCAACCAACGTTCAGGAGCAGGGTCTCGGATGGCTCGCGAAATCGCAAAAACCTACGAACCGCAACAGATTGAGCCGCGCTGGGCGGATTTTTGGGTGCGCGAACAGCTATTTCGCGCGGACCCCAACGCGCCGGGACCGGTGTTTTCGATCGTCATCCCACCGCCTAATGTGACCGGTTCGCTGCACATCGGGCACATGTTGGACCATACCGAAATTGATATTTTGACGCGCTGGCATCGCATGCGCGGATACAACACTTTGTATCTCCCAGGGATGGACCATGCGGGGATTTCGACGCAGCGGGTGGTGGTGCGCGAACTGGCGGAACAAGGCATCGACTATCGCAAGCTGGGCCGCGAGGAATTTATTCGTCGCGTGTGGAAGTGGAAGGAAGAGAGCGGAGGGAAGATCACGCAGCAGATGAAGCAGATCGGGGAGAGCTGTGACTGGTCGCGAGAGAAATTTACGCTGTCGCCGGAACTTTCGCGCGTGGTGCGCATGGTGTTCGTGCAGTTGTATGAGCAAGGGCTGATCTACCGCGCGCACTACATGACGAACTGGTGTCCGGTGTGCTTGACGGTGCTGAGCGATTTGGAAGTGTTGCACGAAGAGCGAGCGGGGCATCTGTGGCATATCCGCTATCCGGTGGTTGGCACGAACGAGCATATTGTTGTGGCGACGACGCGGCCGGAGACGATGCTGGGCGATACAGCGGTGGCAGTGCATCCGGAGGATGAGCGGTACAAGCATCTGATTGGGCGGAAGGTGATGCTGCCGCTGATGCATCGGGAGATCCCGATTATTGGCGATGGGATGGTGGACCGCGAGTTTGGGACGGGCGCGGTGAAGATTACTCCGGCGCATGATCCAAACGATTTTGAGGTGGGTAAGCGGCACGGGTTGGCGCAGATTGACGTGATGACGGACGACGGGCACATGAACTCGCATGCGGGGGCGTATGCGGGGCTGGACCGGTTTGTGGCGCGGAAAAAGATTGTGGAGGATCTGAAAGAACAGGGACTGCTGGAAAAGATTACAGATCACGTTAGCGCGATCGGAATTTGCGAACGGAGCAAGACGGTTGTGGAGCCACGGGCTTCGACGCAGTGGTTTTGCAAGATGAAGCCGCTGGCGGAGCCTGCGATCGCGGCGGTCGAGCGTGGTGACATTCAAATCGTGCCGGAAAACCGGCGGCAGGAATATTTCAACTGGATGAGGAACATCCGGGATTGGACGCTGTCGCGGCAGCTTTGGTGGGGACACCGGATTCCCGCGTGGTATTGCGAGGACTGCAAGCAAGTGAATGTGGCGGTGGATGATCCGGCAAAGTGCATGAAGTGCGGATCGCCGAAGCTGACGCAGGATCCGGACGTGCTGGACACCTGGTTTAGCTCGGGATTGTGGCCTTTTTCGACGCTTGGCTGGCCGGACGATACGCCGGACTATCGCAGATATTACCCGACAACTCTGTTGATCACCGGATACGACATCCTGTTTTTCTGGGTGGCGCGGATGATCATGCTGGGGTTGCATTTCACGCATACCGTACCGTTCCGCGCGGTGTACCTGCACTCACTGGTGCGCACGGCGGGCGGCGAGAAGATGTCCAAGTCCAAGGGCACGGGACTCGATCCGGTGGCGCTGAACCAGCAATACGGAACGGATGCGATGCGATTTTGCCTGGCGTCGATGGCCGCGCCGGGGACGGACATCGTGTTGTCTGACGATCGCCTGGCTAGCGCGCGGAATTTCGCTAACAAAATTTGGAATGCGTCGCGATTCTTATTTGTGAATCTGGACAAGTTTGAGCAGGGCGGGACATCGCTGGACGAATTGGCGGCGCCGCAAATCCGAACCAAGGCGCCGTATGCGAGCGGGGAGGGACTGGCACGAATTGACGGCTGGCTATTCTCAAGACTCGCCGAGACTATCAGCTCGGTGAATGAGGCGTTGCAGAGTTACCGGTTCCACGAAGCGGCGCAGAGCGTGTATCAGTTTTTCTGGGGCGATTTCTGCGATTGGTACATCGAGTGGGTGAAGCCGGACCTGCAGAGCGCGCAACGGGAGCGCGCTGTGGCGGCGTGGCGGAATTTGTTTGCGGCGTTGGATGCGGCGCTGCGCTTGCTGCATCCATTCATGCCGTTTATTACGGAAGAGCTGTGGCACCAGTTGCCGCAACGGCCGGAAGCAAAATCCATCGCTCTCGATTCTTTTCCGGTGGCGCGAACGGAGTGGAAAAACGCGCAAGCGCTGGAGGAGTTTTCGCTAGTTCAGGAAGTTATTGTGGCGCTGCGGAACATTCGCGCGGAAATGAGAGGGCTGGACGCGAAGAAGAAAGTTCCGGCGGACTTTTCCAGCTCTGACGAGCGCGTAAGGCGAACCATTGAATCGAGCAGCGAAGGAATTCTTCGGCTGGCCGCGCTTTCTGAACTGCGAGTAAGCGCGGAACGTTTGCCGCAATCGGGAGGCGCGGTACGCTCGACGGCTCTGTTTGATGTGCGCATCGCGTATGTGGCGGAGACTATTGACGTCGAGGCGGAGGCGGCGCGGTTGCGGAAACAGATTGAGGGATTGGAGAAAGCGGTTGCGGCGAAGGAAAAGCAGTTGGGTAACGAGACGTTTCGCAGCCGCGCACCGGAGGATATTGTGCGGGGATTGGAGGCGACGCGTGCGGAGCAGATGGAGGAGTTGCGGAAGCTGCGCTCGCGGTTGGAAGAGTTGAAGGCGGCGGCGTAGGGTGAAACTGCGAATACGATTGCAGACGCTCTGAGATGGCAGTTACTGCTTGTCGATGAATTTAGTTTAGCGGCTGCGGCCTCAAAAGCGGCAGCCCTTCGAGGCTCAGGGTAAACCAGACGGCCGCACTCCAAATATGAATTGGCGCTCCCAGGAAATTGATGAGTTGGTACGGCGGGCCTTGGCAGAGGACGTCGGCACGGGCGATGCCACTACCACGGCTATCGTGCCTGCGGGAACGCCGGCGAAGGCTCATATAATCGCGCGGGAGCCGCTGGTGTGCGCGGGATTGCCGATCGCGGAATCGATTTTTCGGGCGCTGGATCGGGAGATGCGCATCGGCTTCTTGCACGAGGACGGTTCCTTTGTGGAGAGCGGCGCGGAATTAGTTGAGATTGCCGGCGAGGCGCAGGCCATCCTTACCGGTGAACGGACGGCGCTGAACTTTCTGGCCCACCTTTGTGGGATCGCTACGCTGACGCGGCGGTTCGTCGAACAATTGGCGGGGACACGGGCACGTATTCGCGATACGCGTAAAACTACGCCGGGTTTGCGGTCGCTGGAGAAATATGCGGTGAAGTGCGGTGGCGGGACCAATCATCGCTTCGGGCTGTATGATGCGATTTTGATCAAAGAGAACCACATCGCCATCGCGGGCGGTGTGAAGGCGGCGCTGGACAGGGCGCACGCGTTTACTTCGCTGAAGATGGCCGCTCCCCGAACGGCCAGCGCTTACGACGCTGCTGGATTGGATCCCAATGTGGTTGGTGCGGGATCCTTGTCCGTGCAGATCGAGGTGCGCAACGAAGAAGAATTGCGGGAGGCGCTGGACGCCGGGGCGGAGGCCGTACTGCTGGACAATATGACGCCGGAAGCGGCGAAGCATTGCGTGCAACTGGCGCGGAATCGTCGGCGCGACTGCGTGATCGAGATTTCCGGCGGAATAACACTGGACAGTGTGCGTGCTTATGCGGAGACAGGCGCGGACTTTCTTTCCTCCGGGGCGCTGACGCATTCGGCGCCTGGCGCGAACTTGAGCCTACTTGTGGAGAGCGTGCGGTAAACGTAAGCTTACGACGCACGCGATTACCGAACCAACCACGTCAGGCCAGTTCGCAACCATGAGACGCAGCAAGAAAACAACGACCGAAACGCTTCCGGGATTGACGGACCGGCAGATCGCGTCATTGGTTACGCTGCTGGCCGAGAACGCCACGATTGTGGTCAGCGGAGCGCGTGTCGCGCGGGAGATCGGCGTATCGAGGTCGACCGTCTGGAAATGGGTCGAGCGGCTTCGCGAATTGGGCGTGCGGGTGAAGGGGCATCCGCGGACCGGTTATTTTTTGGAGAAGGTGCCGGACATTCTTACGGCGGACATGCTGCGGCAACGGCTGAAGGGCAGCTTATTCGGGAAGCGCATCTATCACTTCTTCAAGGTGGATTCGACCAATCGCGTGGCGCTGGAATTGGGGCACGCGGCCGAACCGGAGGGCGCGGTTGTACTGGGAGAGGAACAGACCGCCGGAAGGGGCCGCGCGGGACGCGGCTGGCATTCTGAACGAGCGGCGGGAATTTATGTGACGCTGCTGCTGCGGCCGAAGCTGGCACCGGTACAGGCTCCGCTGTTGACCATGATGGCCGGGCTTTCAGCGCATACGGCGATTCAGGCGCAGACTGGATTGGCTGTCGATCTAAAATGGCCGAACGATTTGTTGGTAGGCGGGAAAAAGGTGGGCGGAATCTTGACGGAGATGCACGCGGAGCCGGCGCAGGTACGCTTTGTGATTGTCGGCATTGGGCTGAATGTGAATCAGGAAAAGTTTCCGGCGGAGCTGGCGGCGACGGCCACTTCACTTCGCGTGGCCAGCGGGCATACGCAGTCGCGACTGGAATTGCTGGTCCGGTTGCTGCGGGAATTCGAGCGCGACTACAATGAGTTTCTGAGCGACGGACCGGCGTCGGTCATCGAGCGATTCACGCGCGTCTCGAGCTACGCGCAAGGGAAACGCGTGCGGGTGAGTAATGGGAAAGAGAATTTTACGGGGACGACCGCGGGTGTCGGCCCGGAAGGACTGCTGCAGGTGAAACGCGACGGCGGCCCAGTGACGACTGTGATTGCGGGCGATGTGGCGGAGGCGCCGTAGATGCTGCTAACGATCGACATCGGCAACACGAATACGGTGCTGGGCGTTTTTCGCGGCGAGGAGCTGGTCGCCAATTGGCGGCTGACTACTGCGCGGCAGCAGACCGTCGACGAATATGGCGTGCTGACTCGCAATTTGTTTACGCTGGCCGGACTGGACCGCGACGGAATTCGTGGCGTCATCATCAGTTCGGTGGTGCCGCCGGTGAATTGGACGCTGGCGGAAATGGCGCGGATTTATTTTGGTCAGAAAGCGCTGTTTGTGGAGGCTGGCGTCAAGACGGGAATGTCCGTACTGGTCGACAATCCGCTGGAGGTCGGGGCGGACCGCATCGTGAATGGCGTGGCGGCGTTTCACAAGTTTGGCGGGCCGTGCATTGTGGTGGATTTCGGGACGGCGATTACGTTCGATGTGATTTCCGAACGCTGCGAATATCTTGGCGGCGTCATCGCGCCGGGATTGGGAATTTCATCAGAGGCGTTGTTTGCGCGGACGGCAAAATTGCCGCGAGTGGAGATCAAGGATCCGGGCAAGGTGATCGGCACGAACACGGTGACGCACATTCAGGCCGGACTTTATTATGGCGCAGTGGATATGGTGGACGGGATGTTGACGCGGATTAAGGCAGAGCTGGGCAAGGACGCAGCGGTGGTCGCCACGGGCGGGCAAGCGTCGCTTGTGGCACGCGGGTCAAAGCACATTCAGCACACCGATGAGTTTCTGACGCTGACCGGATTGCGCATCATCTGGAGCAAGAACCAGGGCGCGGAGCCGGGGAAGGCTAGCGGGCCGCGGGAAATGGGCAAGGTTACGGAAATCAAGAAACTGCAGAAATGAATCGCGAGGTACGCGACGCCGCTTAGCCGGTCAATGCAAAGACATGGATGGCTGGAATTACTTCAATTACTTCACGGAAATCGAAGAGTATTTCTGGAAGAAACGGGGCGCGCATCTGCTGGTGTCGCCGCTCGACTGGGCGATCATGGAAACGTGGCAACGTGCTGGCGTGCCGCTGGAAGCGGTGCTGAAAGGGATAGATCGCGCATTCGAAAGTTATGGGCGTTCGCGACGCGGGGCGGGAAAACCGCTTAAAAGTTTGGCGTACTGCACGGATGCGGTGCTGCAGGTTGCGGAGGAAGGACTGGAAGCGGCGGCGGGCAGCGCTCCGAAGAACGGACGCGAAGCTAAGGAACCGTTTCCACGCGAAGAAGTGAAGGCGTATTTGACGAGAAATGCTGAACAACTAGCGGCCGCGGCGCAGAAAGATCACGGCCAGCATCCGGAAATGGCTGCGAGGCTCGCGGAGATTGCGGAATCTTTGCGCAGTAGTTCCCTGCTGCTGGATTCTCCCGCGAAGTTCGATTTCGAGGATCTGGAGCGCCGGTTGACGGTGCTGGACGACAAATTGTCAGCGTTGATAATGACCGTGGCGACAGAGGAATTGTTGCTGCGGATTCGGCGCGAAGTCGATGGACAGCTATCGGCATATCGGCGGAAAATGAAAGCGGAGCAATTGGCGCTGGTGGAGAAAAAATACACGCAGAAACGTTTACTGGAAGAGTTTGCGTTGCCGCGGCTGAGCCTCTACTACTTTTCTTGAATTTCTTGAAGCAAACGCTTTTCTTTCCACGCGAATGGTCGCAGAATGGGATTACCTTATGCCTGATGAGTTACTAATATCGATTGAGAAGCTTGTCTATGGCGGTGACGGATTGGCGCACGCCGATGGCAACACCGTTTTTGTACCGTATGTGCTGCCCGGAGAGCAGGTGCGGGCGACAGCCAAGTCCAAACGCAAGAAATTAGTTTGGGCAAAATTACTCGAGGTGACCTCGGCTTCCGCGCAGCGTGAAGGCGCCCGCTGCCCCCACTTTCAAACTTGCGGGGGCTGCCATTACCAGCACATTCCGGCCGCGGAACAATTGCGGCTGAAAAAAGAGATTTTGCTGGAGACACTTTCGCGGCTGGGCGGAATTCAGTGGGCCGGGGCGATTCATGAGCATTCGGCGGAGCCATACGGATATCGCAATCGCGCGCAGTGGGCAGTGCGCAACGCCAATCCACGCGCCATCGGATATTTCTTGCCGGAGAGCTCGGTGATTGTGCCGATCGACGAGTGCCCGGTGCTGTCGCCGCTGCTCGCGAAAACATTTGGCCAATTGCAAGAGCTTGCTCGCTCCAATCGATTGCCTGAAAAAGCGCTGGAGATTGAAGCTTTCGTCGACTCGACGGATTCCAAGCTCGCATTGAATGTGGCCTTCGAGCGTTTTCCTGAGTCCCCTGCCAAATTGGCAGTGACTTTTCGGGAGGCGTTGCCGGAACTTGACAGCCTTTTGCTAGCCGACGAGAGTAAAGATAAGTTCGAGCTGACTGGGCCGGGATTCCTGTTTCACGAAGCGGCTGGATTTCGCTATCGTGTCAGCCACTTGTCATTCTTCCAGGTGAATCGCTTCCTAGTCGAGGACTTGCTGCAAACAGTGGTTGCCGGGGCCAAGGGAGAAGCCGCTCTCGACCTTTACGCCGGCGTCGGTTTCTTTACGCTTCCTCTCACGAAGGCATTTAAGAGAGTGGTCAGTGTGGATGCCAACCTGGCGGCCACGCGTGACCTGCACGTGAACGCGGAGAGCGCGGGCGTCAATGTGATTTCCCACAACGAGCATGCGGAAGAATTTCTGGGCAAGACTAGCGAGAAGCCTGATTTTGTGGTGCTCGATCCGCCGCGTTCTGGGCTGGGGGCGGAAGCAGCGGCCAAGCTGGCAGCGTTGGGCGCTGCCGAGATCGCGTATCTGTCCTGCGATCCATCCACGCTGGCAAGAGATCTTGCAGTGCTAACCGGCTCGAAAACAAATCCTGAAAGCGCAAGCACCGCAACGCGCTACGAAATCGCGGACGTGCACCTGTTTGATCTATTCCCGCAGACCTACCACATCGAAACGCTTGTGCGCTTGAGACGTGCTCCGTGAAACTTCCGGCCGTGGTGATTGCCGCGGCCTTTGCCTGCGGTGTCGCTCTTGGCCTGTGCCAGCCAGTCGCGCGGCTAGCCACTTCCCGGGGATGGCTTGCCGGGGGTTTTCTCGCCAGCGGTTTCCTCATTCTCGTCGCGGCTGCCCTTCTCAAGCGGTCTCGATTCACTGAAGCCGCGCTTGTCTCCGTCGCCTGTTGGCTTTTCCTCGGCACGCTGGGGACCTGGATCTCCAACCAGCCGCTTTCAGGCAGTCACATCATCAGTTTGATCAACGCCGGGCGCATTGATCTGCATACGCCACTACGCTGGCACGGCAGACTGCGCGATGAACCCACAAAATTGCCATGGGGCTTCGGCCTGGAACTGGAGCTAGTTGGAGTGGACTACGAGAATTCCCACCTGTCGTCATTGGGAGGACTGCGATTGAGCTTCTCGCCGAAGCCAGATGACCCTGCGCTGCCGGCGCTTCATGCAGGAGACGAGGTGACCGTTATTGCGCAAGCAAAGCGGCCGCAATTGTTTCGAGACGAAGGGGCGTTCGATCACCGTGCGTACCTGGCATCGCAAGGAATTGATTTGGTTGCCACGCTTCGCTCTCCGGATTTGATCCAGCGCGTTTCAGCAGCGAGGCCGTCTACTGGCACCCTGCTGGCCCGTATTCGCCACCGATTGCGGGATGAAGTCGATGCGCTCTTTGCGGGGCGGCAGGAGGTGGCGGCCGTCCTCCGCGCCATGCTACTCGGCGACCGCAGCTTCGTGGACCGCGACGAAGCGGTTGATTTTCAGAAGACTGGTGTTTTTCACGTTCTCGTCGTCGCCGGATTGCACGTGGGAGCATTGGCTTTCTTTCTGTACTGGATCGGGCGCAAGCTGCGGCTGTCGCGCTCGGCCACTATGTTGTTTACGTTGACGCTGCTGTTCGCATATGTAGCCGTGATCGAACAGAGGCCGCCAGTCTTGCGCGCCGCGCTGATGGCTGCGATCGTTGTGCTCGGGGGCTTCTTCTACAGGCGGCTGGATGTCTTGAACTCCGCGGCGATAGCTGCGCTGGCGCTCTTAGTGGCGCGGCCGCTGTCGCTCCGCGACTCCAGCTTTCAACTTACGTTTTTGGCGATTGGCTGCATCGCCGGGCTCGCCGCACCGTGGCTCGAGCGGAATGTCCAGCCATACGCGAAAGCACTCCGCGGGTGGCGCGACGTCACGCGAGATGCGGCGCACGAACCGCGCGCCGCGCAATTCCGGATCGATTTGCGAGGCGCAGCAAGCTGGCTTTCCGCGCGCCTGCCGCTGCAGGTGGCTGCGCCCTTCGAAAATGCGCTGGTTGGGGGAATCGGCTTGACGCTGCATGCCTGGGAGCTAATGGTGCTTACGCTGGCACTACAAATCGGAATGCTGCCGCTGATGGCTCGTGACTTTCACCGCATCACACTATCGGCACCATTTGCGAACTTGTTTGCAGTCCCGCTCACCGGCGTAGTGGTGCCGCTGGGTTTCGTGACGCTTGGCAGCGCGTTGCTGTTCCCGACCCTGGCGAAGATACTGGCAGTCCCGCTGGCCGCGATCACATCGCTGCTCCTGCACGTCGTGCATTGGTTTGCCGGCCTGCCCAAATGGAGCTATCGCATCCCGGGGCCACATCCGTGGCTTGTCGTCACGTTTTTCGCCGTTGCATTGCTGCTCGCCGCAATCCTGCGAATTGCGCACCCGTGGCGAAGACAAGTGGCCTCAGGACTGGGCGCCGCCTTGGTAGCCAGCTCTCTTCTCATCGCCTTGTTTCCGTTTTCTCCCGCATGGTCCGCCGGGAAGCTGGAGATGAGCGTACTCGACGTTGGACAAGGCGATTCGCTTTTCATCGTTTCGCCCCATGGCAAAACATTACTGATCGATGGTGGCGGGGCGTTCGGCGGTTTCGGAGGACAGGGCAATCGCGGCATCGATCCGGGAGAAGAGGCAGTTTCGCCCTACCTGTGGTCGCGAGGCTTCCAGAAATTGGATGTGGTCGCTCTTACTCACGCGCATCAGGATCATCTTGGCGGTCTAAGCGCGATCCTCGATAATTTTCGAGTCGGCGAGTTATGGATTGGGCGCGAAGTGAGCTCGCCATCACTCGCCAAGATGGAGCAGGTGGCAAGGGAAAAACACATTCTGATCGTGCACGAAGCACGAGCAAACACCTTTACGTGGGATAACGTAGAGGGCAAATTTTTCTGGCCCGAAACCTCTTCAGCGGTTACTTCGCCCACGGCGAAAAACGATGATTCGCTCGTTCTGAAACTCCAGTACAACACCGATACCGTCTTACTGCCCGGCGATGCCGAAAAAGAAGCCGAGCGTGGGATGCTTGCGCAAAACGGACAGGGTGAGCTGCAAGCGGACGTACTGAAGATTGGCCATCACGGCAGCAAGAATTCGACTACTTCGGAGTTCTTGGCCGCCGTCAAACCGCGCGTCGCAATTATTTCTGTCGGAGAAGGCAATCCCTACGGCCATCCCAACACCGAATTGCTCGAGCGGCTTGCAAACGCCAATGTGCGCGTCTTGCGGACCGACCGCGATGGCGCGGTGCACATTCTGATGAACGGCAAAGGCCTCGAGGTAACCTGCTTCGTTCCCTGCTCACCAATGCGCAGGGACGAGCTACAACGAGCGCAAGCGCCAAATCACGACAAAAACCAGCAAGAGCAATAAGAAACCGATCGCGGCGCGATACTCCCGATTTTTCTTGTACTGCGCGAATGAAAACGCGACGGCGCCTCCCGACGCGATCTTTGCCGGCGTCACCCGCGGAAAAAACAAAGGCACGCTTCGGGCATACTCCTGAAATGCCTCGCCGTGATGTTGATAGAGTTCGCGCTCCTCGCGCCGCATCACAAAGGAATAGAACAAC
>Ga0137403_10008005_pt1 | contig 11861 bp, 6 predicted proteins | sample CZOMad2_1_16fung_FD_122057 | JGI IMG/M metagenome (GOLD analysis project Ga0137403, IMG submission 122057) | Vadose zone soil fungal communities from Angelo Coast Range Reserve, California, USA - CZOMad2_1_16fungal (Hybrid Assembly) | ecosystem: Environmental > Terrestrial > Soil > Vadose zone...
CCCGTGTCGCAGCGTGAAGACCGTCTTCCGCCTCAACCCGAGATCGAGCTCCACGACCACGTGACTGTGGTCGCGGGCCATCCGCCAGGGGCGGGATGACTTCGGCCCGCCGCCCGTCACGGCTCGCGCAGCGGTGAGCACGTCGTCCGGCGGGTCGGCGATCACCGCCAGCTGCCTGCAGGTCACGCAGCGGCGGGACGGCTGCTCCAGGTCAGCCGTGCACACGTTCCGGCCGCAATGGCCGCACGCGGCGCGATGCCGGGCGCAGGCGTCCTTGCCGCACACGGGACAAGCCTCGACGCCCTTCGGCGAGAACACCTGGCCGTCCACGTGGCACTCCTTGCGGTGTGCCGCACAGGCGTACGAGCCGGTTGCGTCGACCAGTGGCTCGAGGTGGGTGACGCAATGCCGGAGCCCATCCTCCACGCACTCGGCCGAGTGGCCGGCGCAGACGAGCTTCCCGCACGACCCGCACGCACCCACTTCATCGGACGCGAAGATCGCCGCCTCCTCCTGCGCGCAGCCCGCCCGATGCTGCCCGCAGACCAGGCGCCGGGACGTGTCGGTACGGCGCAGGTGCGGCGAGCAGTGCACCTGTCCATCCACGGCGCACACGGCGCTATGCGCCGCGCAGACCAGCTTGCCGCAGCTCGCGCATTGCGTCACCTCGTCCACACCCACTCGCTCCCTGGACCCGCCCTCACAGGTGCGCAGGCACGCCGTGCAGAGACGACGGCGTCCCTTTGGCGCGTCCGCGTGGCTCTGCTCGGCGTGCCGGTTGCAGACGACCCGGCCGCAGCTGCCGCACGGCTCAAGGCACGTGGCGCAGGCCGCGTGCCCGTCCTCGGCGCACACACCCTCGTGCGCCGTGCAGTACTGCAACCGGCACGAGGGGCATACGCGGGCGTGCTCGTCACACGCCGGCTGCCCGTCCACGCGACACTCGGCGAGGCCGTGCTCCGCGCAGAAGTCCTCGGCGCAGACTGAGCAGCGGTGCGAGCAGGCGTCACAGCCGCAGTGGTCGTGCCGGCAGACGACCAGGGCCGCCGGCGGGCGGCCGCAATGCGGACACGTCATGGCCCACGCGGCGGCACCGCTCAGGGACCGCTGCGCGCTGAACGTCCCCCGCCGCCCCCGCGCTGACTCGAGCTGCCACTCCGCCCGCTGCATCACGACGGTGGCCTCGACGAGCTGCACGGGATGCACGGTCGCCCGCACCTCACTGCGCCGGATCTCTTCGGTCCGGCGCCGCGCGGCGAGAGCCGAGACCGTGCCGATGGCCTCCTCGCTGGACTGCTCCTTGAGGATCGACTCGAAGTACCGCTCGAGCCTGGCGAGCTCGGCGGCAAGCTCGCCCGCGGCCGCGGCGCGTCGCGCGGCTACCCGCTCCGTCGACTTGTCACGGAGATGGCTCAAGAGGAGCCGGAGCAAGTCCCCGGGCTCCCGAGCGGCAACCGGCTTTGCCGCGGCTGCCAGCGCTTCATCGGCGGGCTCGACCCGGCCCGCTTCGAGATCCTGGAACGCGCCGGCCAGGTCGTCATCTACCCTGGCGCCGGTCGACAAGTCGTACACGTCGCTTTCCACCACCGCTTCCTCGACCCCGGCGCCGGCGCGCAGCACGACGCGCGCGAACAGCCGCCCTATGGGATGCACGGCCAGGCGCTTCTCGCTCGCCCGCGCCGTGCCGTCCCGCACGGGAATCGCGAGCTCGACGCGCCGCGGATCGCCCGCGCCGGCCGGCGGCGCGATCAGACCCAACGACAGGCGCGACGCCCGCGCGCGAATGGCCTCGAGCAGCTGGGAGAGGAAGGGGCTGCCAAGCACCGCGATCTCGGCATCCGGGTCGCGCTCCAGCGCGTCGACCGAGAACGCCAGGCGCAAGGATTCGCGGTCCCTGAAAAACGGGCGTTCGGCCTGGGGCAAGCGCAGCTCGGAATGATCCGGGCCGAGTGCGGCCTGCTTCACACCAGCGAGCCGGCAGTAGCGCTGGAGCAGCGGCCGGATGCGCGCGTCGGCGAGCGGATCGCTGTCGCCGATCGGCTGCGGCGCCGGCAGAGCAGGCTCGCGCCGACGCTTGGGCTTGGGCTCAGGCTTGGGCTTGGGGCGCTGGGTCACTCGGCGTCGGCCTCGATGTCGGCGAGGAACAGGGGAAGACGGTCCACCTGCGCCACGAGCGCGATCGCGCGTCCGGAGCTGCTCACGCCGCTCAGCCTTACCAGCTCCCCGTACTTGGGATGGCTACCGGCTGGCTGGTGCGTCGTGACGCCTCCGATGGGCTCGATCGACTTGAGTGCCTCGAGCACCTCCGTCACGTGGACGCCGAGCCGCTGGCGCTTGGCGTCCCAGCCGGCGGCGCGGACGAGGTGGCTCGTCCCGTAGCCGAGTCGCAGGCGACCCGCGGCGGACAGCTCCTGGAACCGGTGCTCGAGGCGTACGGCGTTGTCGTCCGGCGCGATGAGGGAGTTCAGCTGCTCTTGCTCCTTGCCGACCGCGCTGCTCTTCTCGATGTCGGCGCCGATCGCCTCCACTCGTCGCGCGAAGTCCTCTTCGCTCTCGGAGGCGAGCCACTCGTCCGCGAGCCGGCCCTCGAACGTATGCGCGCCGCCGAACTCGCCGAGGATCAGGTCCAGCTCGCCCACCACCAGCTCGAACAGCTTGATCTTGCGGTCGAGCAGCTGGAGGATGTACGCCTCGATCGTCCCGGCGGCGGCGAGATTCACGATGTGTACCTCGCGCGTCTGCCCGATCCGGTGCAGCCGTCCGATGCGCTGCTCCACCACCATCGGGTTCCAGGGCAGGTCGTAGTTCACGAGCACGTTGCAGAACTGGAGGTTCCGTCCTTCGCTGCCGGCGCGGCTGGCGATCAGCACGCTGCGCTCGTCCTCGTGGAACGCGCGGATGCGTTTGTCCCGCTCGGGCGTCGAGTGCGCGCCCCAGTAGACGATCGCCTTGCGACCGAGCTTCGTGACGCGCTCTTCGATCAGTTCAATGGTGGGGCGGTGATCGCTGAAGACCACCACCCGGTCGGGGGTCTCTTTCAACAGATCGGTGAGCACGGTGAGCTTGGCGTGCGTCTTGATGCCCTTCGCCCGCTTGGCGAGCTGCTTCGCGATCGTGCGGTACGCGGGGTTGATGCGCTCGCCCTGCGCCAGGTGCTCGAGCGACTCGGCGAGTGCGCGCGCGGAGGAGCACAGCCGCTGGCGCAGGTGGATGACCGCGAGCTGGATGATCCCCTTCCGGGTCCGCTTCCGGGTTCCCGTCCCGTCATCCCCCTCCTCCTGCGCGGCCGGCTGGACGAAGCCTTCCCGATAGAGCCGGCGCAGGAACTCGGTGGTGCCCTGGTACAGGTCCGCCTCGGCCTTGGTCAGGCGGACCTCGGGGTGGCGCGCGCGGCGCGGCGGCAAGTTCAGGTCGTCGATCACGCTCGTGCGCCGCGTGCGGATCATCACCTCGTGCGTCAGCGCCCGCAGGGCGGCGGGGTCCTTGGGCATGCGGTGGTCGCCGGCCACGAGATGCACCTTGCGGAACTCCGGCCAGGTGCCGAGCTGTCCCGGCCGCAGCAGCGTGACGAGGTTGTACAGCTCGCGCAGGTCGTTCTGCAGCGGCGTCGCCGTGAGCAGCAGGATGAAGTCGCGTTCGATTTTCTCGATGAACTGGTAGGTCGCGCCGCGCTGGCTCTTGACCTTGTGCGCCTCGTCCACGATCACGAGGTCCCAGCGGTGCCGCAGGATCTCCTCGGCATGCCGGCGCGAGCGCGCGCGGTCGTGCGACACGATCGCCTTGGTGACGTTCAGCCAGTCGTCGGGCTCGCTCGGCGTGTCGAAGCGCTCGAAGAACTTCTCCTCGAGCTCGCCCTGCCACTGCCCCACGAGCGAGGCCGGCGTCAGGATCAGCACGCGGCGGGCGAGCCCGCGAATCGCGAGCTCCTTGTAGATGATGCTCGCCTCGATCGTCTTGCCGAGGCCCACCTCGTCGGCCAGGATGGCGCGGCCGCTCATGTGGCGCAGCACCCGCTGGGCGACGTCGATCTGGTGCGGCAGCGCCTTGATCGCGTTCGCGTCGAGTGTGATCAGCCGTTCGAAGCCCGGGACCAGGGCGATCCGTTCCGCCTCACGCCGCAGCTCGTGCCAGGCGCGGTCGGTCGGGGGCGCTTGGAGCCGTTTCGCGAACGCCTCGAGGGAGTGCTCGTCTACAGACCAGACGTCCTCGGCTGGCGGGGTGGGCAGGGGCAGAACGGTTGGCGACTCCGGCATCGACACGCAGCGGGTGGCGAGGGGCCACAATATACCAGTTAGCAGTTGTCAGTTCTCAGCTTTACTGCGGCGCGCCTATCCGTATCCGTCAAGAAGAATAAATGCGAATACCTTGATTATTTTCACGCGTGAGATGATACGCGCCGAGGAGGTGCCGATGAAACGTTTCCTGTGCTGGGTCCTGCTCGCGCTGCTCCCTGCCTGCGCCGCGGCGGCGTATCCCGAAAAGCCGATCACCATGATCATCGCCTACCCGCCCGGCGGCGGCACCGACGTGGTCGGGCGCGCGATCGCGCCGTACATCGAGAAGTACCTCGGCGGCGGCGCCAAGCTGCTGGTCGTGAACCGCTCGGGCGCCGGCGGCGAGGTGGGGATGGGCGCGCTCGCCAACGCGCCGGCCGACGGCTACACCATCGGCTTCATCAACACGCCGCCGCTGATGACGATCCCGATCGAGCGCCAGGCGATCTTCGGCAGCCCGCAGCGCTTCGAGCTGCTGGGCAACATCATCGACGACCCGTGCAACTTCGCCGTGCACGCCGACACGCCAGTGAAGAACCTGCAGCAGCTCGCCGCCTGGGCGCGCGCGAATCCCGGCAAGCTGACCGTCGGGACGACGGGCGTAGGCTCCGACGACCACCTCCTGATGCTCATGTTCGAGCGCGCCGCAGGCGTGAAGCTCACGCACGTGCCGTTCAAGGGAAGCTCCGAAGTCCGCGCCGCGATCATGGGGAAGCAGATCGACGTCGCGGCGATGAACGTCGGCGAGTCGCTGCAGTCGATCCGCGGCGGCGCGCCGATGCGCAACCTCGGCCAGTTCGGCCCCGCGCGCTCGAACCTCGCGCCCGAACTGCCCACCGGCCGCGAGCAGGGCTTTCCCTTCGAGATGGTCGCGCTGCGCGGGATGGCCGCGCCCAAGGGCATGCCGGCGGACATCCTCGAGCGGCTCGTGAAGGCAGTAGCGCAGGCCGCGGCCGACCCCGAGTTCCAGGCGCAGGCGGTGAAGGTCTTCGCGCCGCTGCGCTTTCTCGCGCCGGCGCAGTTCGATGCCGAGATCCGCGCCGGCGACGCCCAGTTCAGGCAGCTCTGGAAGGAACTGCCCTGGACCGACAAATAATCGTGATAAGTGGGGTGGTGCGCCAGGTCGACGGGGGCCGCTGGATGGCGTCAATCACGCTCAACAATTGACCTCTCTCAGGAGCGCAGCACTTTCCCGGCGGCGGCGCCGGTGAGTGCGCCCTTCTCCCAGGTGACCGCGCCGTTGACCAGCGTCATCTCGACGCCGCGCGAGCGCATCACCATCCGCTTCGCGCCGCCCGGCAGGTCGTAGAGCCTTTCCGGACGACCACCGGAACCAATTTCTTTTTCAGAAAAAATAACGACATCAGCGGCGAGGCCAGGCTTCAGACGGCCGCGATCCTTGATGCCGAAGAAATCCGCGGGGTCCGAGGTCATGCGCCGCACGGCTTCCTCGAGCGTCAGCACTTTCCTCTCCCGCACCCACATGCCGAGCACGTAGGTCGGGTAGCCCGAGTCGCACAGCATGTCGAGGTGCGCGCCGCCGTCGCCCAGGCCGAGCAGCACCGAGCGGTCGTTGAGGATCTCCGCCATCCGGTCGACGCGGTTGTTGTACGACTGGATAGTAAATTCATTCTCTAAATCATCTTCTAAAGTAATATCCAGAAGAGCATCAACCCCGTCCTTGCCCTGCTCCGCGGCGATCTCGGCCACGGTCTTGCCTTCGTACTTTTTCAAATGCGCGGATTTGACCTCGTGCAGCGTGATGCGCGCCCAGTTGCCGAACGACGCCGGCCGCTTCAGATCTTCCCTGAATTGATTTCTAAAATTCACATCTCGATATACGGCGGCCTGGGCCTCTTTTGACTTGTCCACGAACAGGCGCTTCCACGACGGGAAGCCCGCGAAGCCGAAGGGGTTGCGCATGTTGACCTCGCGCGTGAGCGGCAGCGGCGAGGTTTGCGGCCGCGCGCCCTTCGCGATCAGCGGTCGCACCTTGCGCAGCGTCTCGCGCGCCGCCTCGGGCAGGTCGTCGCGGTCGAACATGGCGATGAAGGTGACCGGGCGGCGGCTCTCCTCCAGCATGAAGCCGAGCAGCTCCACCTCCGGCTCCTCCATCACCGCGATCTGGCGCGTCATCGCGTACTCGATCGAGCCCTTGCCGCGCTCGCGCAGCGCGTTGCAGTAGGCCTTGATCTCCTCGCGGCTGGCGTTGCGGCAGGCGAGCGGGCGGCCGCCGTAGCCCATGTGCTGGTTGAGCAGCGTGCTCGAGAAGCCGAACGCGCCTGCATCGATCGCTTCTCCCAATAAAGCCTTGATCTTCGCCGTCTCTTCCGCAGTGGCAGATCTTTCAAGAGAATCTTCATTCATGACGTAATGCCGGAACGGCGTGAGCGGCGCGAGGAACGCCAGGTTCAGCGACGGCTTCCTGCGCGCCGCGGCGTCCATGTACTGCGGGAAGGTCTCCCAGTCCCAGGTGATGCCGGCGTCGAGCACCTCGAACGGGATCGCCTCGACGTTGACCAGGTCGCGCATCGCGATCTCGCGCGCCTCGGGCCGGCACGGCGCGATGCCGACGCCGCAGTTGCCCATCACCACCGAGGTCACGCCGTGCCACGACGAGGGCGTGGTCGCCCCGTCCCAGCAGATCTGCGCGTCGTAGTGCGTGTGCGGGTCGATGAAGCCGGGGGCGACCACCAGGCCGCCGGCATCGATGGTCCTTTTCGCCGTTCCCGAGATATTCCCTACTTCGGCGATTTTTCCCTGCGCGATTCCGATGCTTGCCTGCTTCGCCGGAGCACCCGTTCCATCCACTACGATGCCGTTCTTGATCAGGATGTCGAGGGCCATGCGGCATGATACGCGCAAAAAACGGGCCCTTTCGGGCCCGTTTCGTGACTGCCTGCTGCACTGGCTAGCGCGAGCTGCCCGCGCTGGAGCGCGCGCCCTCGATGCCGTGCTCGACTTTCGCCGCGCCCGACTTCAGGTCCTTCTAATTTACCACGAGCTATGCGCGGAAGAGGATTCCCGAAGGTCAATGAACCAGGTTGAAGTGTCTGCGCCTGAACAACAATCACAATGTCCATGCGCTTCAAAACGGGCGCGTCCGATTGCCGGGCTAGCCTTCTCAAGGCGCGGCAGGCCGGCCAAGCCGCCTGACCATCGTGTCAACCGGCTACCGTACCGCGCGTTTGCCGACCAAGGGAGGGGAGTCGGCACGGGGAGTCGCCACGTGATCATGAGCGAACGGATGGTTGCGGCACGCGAACCACAGGCTGCAAGCGTCACCCAGGAAACGGCGGCTGCGGAGACGGACGCCGGCGCAGCGCTCGCCAAACCGGGACTTGCGGCCACTGGCGCGCTTGCCCTTGAAGCCTGCGGTGGTGGCAGCGGTTCCTCCGGCGACGGCACGTCGCCGCCCGCATTGTCCAGCACGCAGGCCTCGCGGTTCCTGTCGCAGTCCGCCATCGGCTACAGCCATGCCGATATCACGAGCGTCTCCACCTCAGGCATCGACGCCTGGCTAACCGCCCAGTTCGCGATGGCGCGACCGCAGAAGTTCTGGGACTTTCTGGTCACCAACGGCTACGCGGCCTCGACCAACGTCAACACGCTCAATGGCTTCGACCCGATGATCTGGTCGCAGCTCATGGGCGGCAGCGACATCTTGCGCCAGCGCGTGGGATTGGCGCTGCTCGACCAGTGGGTGGTGAGCATCGACGGGTTCGCCAGCAGCTGGCGGCCGTTCGTCATGGCAGCGTACCTCGACGTGCTGTGGGAGAGCGCGTTTGGCAATTATCGCGATCTCATGGAGGGGCGTATCCACCAGCGCCGCCATGGGCCTGTACTTGACCTTCCTCGGCAGCGTCAAGGCCAATCCGGCGACCGGGTCGATACCGGATGAGAACTACGCGCGCGAACTGATGCAGCTGTTCACCATCGGCCTGTATCAACTCGATATGGACGGCACGCCGGTCATGTCCGGCGGCAATCCCGTGTCCACCTACACACAGACCGACGTCTCGCAGGGCGCGCAGGTGTGGACCGGCTACACCTTCGCCAATACCGACAACACGACGCCGGACCGGATGCAGCTGCCGATGGCGATCAACGCCGCGCAGCATGAAACCGGCGCGACCAGCTTCCTCGGCATCAGCATTCCTGCCGGCACGAGCGGCGCGACCGCACGCGCCGCGGCACTCGACGGTCTGTTCAACCATCCCAACGTGCCGCCATTCGTCAGCAAGCAGCTGATCCAGCACCTGGTAACCAGCAATCCCTCGCCTGCCTACGTCGGCCGCGTCGCGGCGGTATTCGCCGACAACGGCAGCGGCGCGCGCGGCGATATGAAATCCGTGATCCGCGCGATCCTGACCGACAGCGAGGCCCGTGACGACACCCAGGTGACGAGCTCGAGCTTCGGCAAGCTGCGCGAACCGGTGACGCGCCTGGTCCAGTGGGCGCGGGCGTTCAACGTCACGTCGCCCACCAAGCTGTGGCCGTTCGGCAATGTCGCCTCGAGCGCCAACCGTATCGGCGAGAGCCCGGGCCACGCGCCGAGCGTCTTCAACTGGTTCCGGCCCGGATATACGCCCCCGGGCACGACGATCGCGAGCGACGGCCGCGTCGCGCCTGAGTTCCAGATCACCAATGAGCCGTCGATGATCGCCTATATCAACTACCTGCAGTCGGTGATCGTCAATGGCGCCGGTGAGGCCAAGGCAGACTACTCCTCGCTGACCGCGATCGGCTCGGACAGCCAGGCGCTGCTCGACGAGCTCAATCTGGTGCTGGCTGCCGGTCAGATCAGCGCGGTGACGATCGCGCAGATGAAGACTGCACTCGACACCATTTCGGCGACCACCAGCGCAGGCCTGAACAGTCGCATCTACGCGGCGCTGGTTCTGGTCATGGCCTCCCCCGAGTACCTGGTGCTGCGATGAGGAGAACGCGAATGCCCTCGGACCTGTCCCGACGTGCGTTTCTCAAGCGCGCCTCGGCGCTCTCTCTGGCCGGCGCCGCCACGCCGTTCGTCATGAACCTCGCTGCGATGGGCGAAGCCGCCGCCGCTACGGCGACGGACTACAAGGCGCTGGTCTGCGTATTCCTCTATGGCGGCAATGACTATGCCAACACGCTCGTGCCCTATGACAACACGCAATACGGCATCTATCAGGCCCAGCGCCCGGGGCTCGCCTATGCGCAGTCGGCGCTGACCGCCACCGCGCTCACGCCCTCGGTGCCGCTGCCCAATGGCGCCCAGTACGCGCTCGCGCCGGAGCTCGCCAAGCTGCTGCCGCTGTTCAATGCCGGCAATCTGGCGGTGCTGCTGAACGCCGGCACGCTGGTGCAGCCGACAACCAAGGCCCAGTATCAGGCGAAGAGCGTGAGCCTGCCCCCGAAGCTGCTGTCGCACAACGACCAACAGAGCTACTGGCAGGCCTCATCGCCCGAGGGCGCCGCCTCCGGCTGGGGCGGCCGCATCGGCGACCTGTTGCAGTCGGGCAACGGCACGGCCACGCTCACCTGCATCAACGCAACCGGCAATGCGGCGTTCCTCACCGGACAGGCGGCCGTGCAGTATTCGGTCACGCCGGCCGGACCCATCGCGCTCAATGCGCGCAACAGCCTGCAGGGATCGACTGCAGCGGCCAGCCTGCTGCAGTCGCTGATCAGCGGCGGCGGCACGCATGAATTCGAAGCGGCGCTGGGCAGCATCGGGGCGCGTGCACTCGACCTGTACAGCCAGGTGTCGGCTGCTCTGGGCCAGGCACCGGCGACCGCGACCGTGTTCCCAACGGCCGCCGACCCGCAGAGTTCGCTGGGCGCGCAGCTGCAACTGGTGGCCAAGCTGATCTCGGTGAGCAGCCAGCTGGGCGCGAAGCGCCAAGTGTTCTTCGTTTCCACCGGCCGTTACGATACGCACGCCGGGCTGGTGACCTTGCATCCGACACTGCTCGCCAACCTCGCAGATGCGCTGCGCGCCTTCTATGACACGACGGCGGAGCTCGGTGTGGCCTCGCAGGTAACCACCTTCACCGGCTCCGACTTCGGGCGTGCACTGACGGCCAACAACGATGGCACCGACCACGGCTGGGGCAGCATGCACTTCGTGCTCGGCGGCGCCGTCAGGGGCGGCCGGTATTACGGTATCAATCCGACGCTGGCTAACGGCGGCCCCGACGACATCGGCCAGGGGCGGCTCATCCCGACGCTGTCGGTCGATCAGTATGCGGCGACGCTCGCCAGCTGGTTCGGCGTCCCGAATTCCGATCTGGCGACGGTCGTCCCCAACATCGGCAACTATGCCGGCAGTGCGCTGGGCACGAATGTCGGCTTTGTCTAGACCGCGATAGAGACGGGCTGTACAGATTTACCACTAGCCTCGCTCCGATTCGCCCCGTTGAGGGTGCGCAGGCGGAGCCATCGCGTGCTATCTCTCCGCGCTGTGACGGGATGAAGACTCCTGAACGACCCCCGGCACCCGACCAGTCACCCTCGCTTCGCCTCGAACTCCTTCATGTACTCCACCAGCCGCTTCACGCCCTCGACCGGCATGGCGTTGTAGATCGAGGCGCGCATGCCGCCCACCGCGCGGTGGCCTTTGAGCTGCACCATGGCGCGCGCTTCGGCCCCTTTTAGAAACTCGCCGTCGAGCTTCGAATCCGCGAGGGTGAACGGGATGTTCATGCGCGAGCGGTCGGTTTTGCGCACGGGGTTCTTGAAGAATTTGCTCGCGTCGAGGAACTCGTAGAGCAGTTTCGACTTGGCGATGTTTTTCTTTTCCATCTCCGCGAGCCCGCCCTGCTTTTTCAGCCACTGGAACACGAGGCCCGCGATGTACCAGGCGTAGCTCGCCGGGGTGTTCGACATGGAGTCGGCTTCGGCCTGCACTTTGTAGTCGAGGACGGTCGGCGTGCCTTCCATCGCATGGCCGAGCAGGTCTTCGCGCACGACGACGATGACGAGGCCCGCCGGGCCGATGTTCTTCTGCGCGCCGGCGTAGATCAGGCCGAATTTCGACACGTCGAGCGGTCTCGAGAGAATATGCGATGACGCGTCGGCGACGAGCGGCACCTTCCCCGTGTCCGGGATCCAGTGGAATTCCACCCCGCCTATGGTCTCGTTCGAGGTGTAGTGCACGTAGGCCGACTTCGGATCGAGCTGCCACCGCGACTGCTCGGGCGCATAGGTGAAGTTCCTGTCCTCGGAGCTCGCGGCGACGTTCACCTCGCAGAAGCGGTTCGCCTCCCTGATCGCCTTCTTGCCCCATTCCCCGGTATAGATATAGTCGGCCGCCTTTTTCCCGGCGAGGAGGTTCATGGGAATCGCGGCGAAGTGCAGCGTCGCGCCGCCCTGGAGGAAGAGCACCTTGTAATTGGAAGGAACCTCGAGCAGCTCGCGGAAATCCTTCTCCGCGGTCGCCGCGATCTCGATGAACTCCTTGCCGCGGTGGCTCATCTCCATCACCGACATGCCCGATCCGTGCCAGTCGAGCATCTCGGCCGCCGCCTGCGCGAGCACCTCCTCGGGCAGGACCGCCGGGCCCGCGCTGAAATTGATCACCCGGGTCACTGGCCTGCTGCCCCG
>Ga0137403_10002670_pt2 | contig 11859 bp, 9 predicted proteins | sample CZOMad2_1_16fung_FD_122057 | JGI IMG/M metagenome (GOLD analysis project Ga0137403, IMG submission 122057) | Vadose zone soil fungal communities from Angelo Coast Range Reserve, California, USA - CZOMad2_1_16fungal (Hybrid Assembly) | ecosystem: Environmental > Terrestrial > Soil > Vadose zone...
CGCTCAGCGCAGCTACGCTTCGCTTGGACAGGCCGCCGGCTCGATCTTCGGCGCGGGCACGCGATGCGGCGCCGTAATCACCAACACGACCGCCCCCAGAATCACCGCAGCGGCCGCAAGCGTGCGCAACGTCAACGCCTCGCCCGCAAACATCCACCCCAGCAGGAGCGCCACCACCGGATTCACGAACGCATACGTCGCCACGCGCGCTGCCGTGCTGCTCTTTAAAATGTAAATGTACGCGGTAAATCCGATCCCCGAGCCGAATACGATCAAGTACGCCACGGCGAGCCAGGACCGCATCGAGATGGCGGAGACGTGAAACTGGCTGACTTCCCCGGTCAAAAACCCGCCAATCCACAGGGCGGCTCCTCCGGCGAGGCACTGCATGGCCATGCTGAGCATCGCGGACCCCGGCAACGGTCCGTGCTTGGAGTACAGCGAGCCACAGGCCCACGAGAGGGACGCCAGCACCAAAACTCCCGCTCCAATGGGGTCAATCCGGCCGGACGACCCAAGATGGCTCGGCCCAACCAGCAGCGCGAGTCCTGCAAAGCCCAAAATGATGCCGAAGAACACCCTTGAAGAAGGCCGATAGCCTCCGGGCCGCAGCCAATCGACCAGAACCATCCACAGAGTCACCATAGCCACCAGAAGGGCCGTAACTCCTGACGGCACAGTCTGTTCCGCCCAACAAACCCCACCGTTTCCTATGAACAGCAAAAGTACGCCCGTAATCGAAGCCGTCTTCCAGTGCTGGGCCGTAGGCTTAATCCCCGTTTTCCAACGCAAGAAGGGATAGAGAATGACGCCGGTCGTCAGAAATCGTGTCCCCGCCAGCAGCAAGGGTGGAAACGACTCAACTCCAAACCGCATCGCTAGATACGTCGACCCCCAGACGATATACACGGCCAAAAAAGCCAAGATCAGGCTACCGGAGCGAGATTTAGAGTCGGTTTGCATGTGTTCAACAACAACCTTAGGCGGCAAGAGCTTTAGATTCTATCCGCATTCATTCGTCACGCCGAAAACTCAGAAAGTAACAGCATTGCAAGTCCATTCGAAGAACCATATTGGCGACAGTCCGTTCCCTTCTCACAACCCGCATCCACCAGCCCGGTACTAAAACTATGTGTTTGAAGATAGGACACTTCCACCGATTTCCACAGGTTGACGCCAGCTCACTCTAGTGGCATTTTGGCTATCCATTCTTTTCCTTGGGAATTTGGGCCAGATCGAGTGAATTCTTGCGGCGCCTTCGCGGAAGCGCGTCGAAGCATCTCTGGGGTCGAGATGAAAGCAAATCGAATTGCTCTGCCTGATACGGAAACGGAAGCCTCGCTCCCGCAATACGCGGAAACGAGCGCAGTCGCGAATTCTCTGCCTGCAGTCGCTCCCGCTCCGATTCGAACGCCTGCTCTGAGAATCGTTCCCTTGCGTTCTCCGAGCGCCATCTCCATCCGCCGCTTTGCGCGTGTCCCTACTCACGCTTTCGGCGTGTTTCATGAGCAGCGTGAATATCCGCGCGCTTCGTTGCATTTGCCTTTGCGGTTGCGCAGCGTGGAAAATGCGGTTGAAAAATATCCCGTCTCTCTTGTCACGCGCGACATCAGCTCAACTGGCGTCTTTTTCCTTTGTCCCAAACGCATCGAACTCAATTCCGCAATCGAACTGGAAATCATCCTCGTCAGCCGTCCCTTGGGCCGCGGCAACGTCGTCGCCGTCACCCTCGCAAAAGTGCGCCGCGTGGAGTCCGCCAACATGCCGGGCTGGTTCGGTATCGCCGCCTCCTTTGACGACCTCAAGTTCGACCGCGACGATGAAGTCCCAACCTATTTCCCTTCCGTTTAGCGTACCGTCGGATAACATTCGTTCCTCAATGCACCTCGCTGCACGCTGCTTTCCCACGGCTCAAAAAAGTTTCCACAGGCACTCTACTTGTGCTTTCTTCGCCTCTTTGACACACTAATTTCACCTTCCGCTTACGCGTGTGTTCCATCTTCGGGGTGAAGTGTGGTCACGCCAAGCCAGGGAATGTGTCTTTGGGGGAAAAATGAGAAAGTTTCTGTCAGGCGTCATTTCTATGGCGCTGTGTTTGCTTTTTGCGTCATCCAGTTGGGGTCAGGCGCAAAGTACGACCGGCACCGTCCAGGGTGACGTGCTGGACGAAAAGGGAGGCAGCGTTCCAGGCGCCTCCGTCGAAGCAAAGAATCTCGATACCAATTACATCCGCAACGAATCCACCGACGGCGACGGCCATTTCGCTTTCCTGAACCTCGCTCCCGGTCCCTACACGCTCACGATCGCCAAGTCCGGCTTCACCACCATCGTCCAGCAAAACGTCAACCTCACCGTCGGCCAGGTGCTCACCATTCCTGTCTCGGTTAAAGTCTCCTCGGTTGCGCAGCAGATCATCGTGTCCGACGTTCCTGTGATCGAGACAACCGCCACCGAGTCGTCCGCCACCTTGGATGAAGCCACCATCGCAACGACTCCCGTCCTCGGTCGCAAATTTGAAGACTTGCTCACCCTGACCCCGGGCGTAAGCATCTCGCAGGGCCCCGACGGCGACGAAATCAACATCAATGGCCAGCGCGGCATCTTCAACAACATCAGCCTCGACGGCGGTGACTACAACAACGGTTTCTTCGGTGAACAGGTCGGCGGCCAGCGCGCAGCGGTCGATATTTCGCTTGAGGCCGTCAAGGAATTTCAGATTATCGCCAGCGGCGCAAACGCCGAATTCGGCCGCTCAGCCGGCAGCCAGATCAACGTCATTACCAAATCTGGAACCAACAATATTCACGGAAGCGCTTTCGAATATTTCCGCGATGAAAGCCTGACCGCCGCGACATCCGACGGCAAACCGCTCGACAACTTCCGCCGTAATCAGTTCGGCGGCAGCATCGGCGGCCCGATCAGAAAAGACAAACTCTTCTTCTTCGGCGCAACCGAAGGCATCCGTGAAAACCTGTCCCGCAGCAACCTGAGCACCACTCTCGGCGCATCGGCTTGTGGTGTCACCAACCCTGTCTTCGATTCGAATATTACCGACACGCAAATCGAAGCCAACCCGGATTGCCAGCGCCAGGTATTGCTGAACTTCATGAACACCAGCTTCAATGAAGACGACAGCAAACCGGTCGATCACCTAGTTCGCAACGGTTCCGGATTCGGCCGTGTGGACTACAACATCAACTCCAAGAATCAAGTCTTCGGGTCCTACAGCTACGATTGGTCGAAGAACACAAATCAGACTTTCGACGTGCCGACCTACGGCTCAACCGCCAACGGCATTGAAGGCCCTGGCAAAATCCAAGTTGCTAACGGCAACTGGTACAGCACCATTTCGTCCAACAAGCTCAACGAAGCGCATTTCACGTATTCTCGGGAAAATCGTCCGCGCAACGCCACCGACAAGAACTCGGTGCCCGACACCGCGATGGGCTTCGGAACAACCTTCCGCTTCGGCCAACCTTTTTTCCTTGAACCTGCTGTCGACGAAATTTTCTGGCGCACCGACATTCGCGACAGCTTCTCCCTCATCAAGGGCAAGCACACCTTTAAGTTCGGCGGCGAATGGATTCACTCCCGCAACTCCCAGGTTTTCCGCGGATTCTTCGCCGGGCGCTATATATTCGACAGTGTTACCGGCTTCCTCCACTACGCATCGCCAGCCTCGCTCGGCAATGGCTTTGGCCCCGGTACTGTCGAGTGCTCCAATGGCACTTTTGGCGATTTCAATAATGGATGCAGCGGCGGCGCGACCATCACTGGCGGACCACTTTTGCTTTATCTGCAACATGGTCCCACCGCCCCGCCAGTCAACACCCAAACTCTCGATGCCTCCGGCTTCTCTGACATCGCCAACGAAGATTTTTCGCTGTTCGGGCAGGACACCTGGAAGGTTACGCGGAACTTAACTCTAAACTACGGCCTGCGCTGGGATGCACAGCGCTTTCCTGACCCGGTCGTTCCTCCCGCGCAGACTTCCTACGGCCAATACTTGAGCGACCCGGCGTTCCCATCCACGGGCAAACTCCCGAATCAGAACAAAGAGTTTCAGCCTCGTGTCGGTTTCGCGTGGGACATTACAGGTAAAGGCAAGTCAGTTCTGCGCGCCAGCTACGGCATGTTCTATGCCCGCCAAAACATGCTCACCCAGGTCGGCGCCATCACCACCAACGGCGTTCAGCAACAGGAAATTGTCGCGGGTTCATGCCTCAGCGGTCCCCCCGCTTGTGGCTTCCGCAACAGCGCTGGCGGCGCTCCTCCAACGTTTCCTGGTACGGTGCCGGTCACGGCGCAACCTCTGCCTCTCGTGGGCGCGGGCGTCACGGTGTTCAGCAAGGATTACGGCAATCCGCGCATCTATTCAACCAACGTTGGTTATGAGCAGCAACTCATCGGCGACTACGCTCTTTACGCCGACTTCAGTATGTCGAAGGGCGTTCACCTAACGCGCTTCATTAACCCCAACGCTGGCACAGGCTTTACGTTGCCGACCTCTGGGCAGGATACCGTCAACTATGTCGGCGTCCACAATCCGTTCCCCAACCTTGGCGACATCACAGACACGGTCAGCTCAGCGAAATCACTCTATCGCGGCGTCACAGTCGGCATGCGCAAGCGCATGAGCCACCGCTTCCTCTTCGATGCCAACTACACCTACTCGAAGGACTACGATGACGACTCCAACGAGCGCGATCCGTTCACCTTCCGCTATGCGAATCTCTTCAACCTCGCGTCGGAATATTCCTACTCGGACCGCGACGAACGCCACAAGTTCAATTTCTATACCGTGGCGAATCTTCCTTGGGGTTTCGACGCCAACGTTCGTATGCAGGCCCATTCTGCCCAGCCGATCACGGACAACGTGAACGGCACCGGTGCTGGCGCACCTTGCAGCGAACAAAATTCGATCTCGCGCTTCGTGGTCCCGACCGGAGGAGGTGCCGCGATCGATTGTGGCCGCAACCACCTCCGCAAGGACAATGCATTCTTCACAGCCGACTTCGGCGTGGCTCGTCCGTTCCGCTTCGGCGAACGCTACGTCCTTACTCCGAAGATCGAAATCTTCAACACCTTCAACAACAAGAACAACGTCAACCCACTGTCGACTCCGCAGCTGTTCGATTTCAACGGCTTCCTGCGTCTCGGCGTCGGCGATCCCCGCCAGGCGCAGCTGTCCGTCCGCTTCGAGTTCTAATCCAACTCGATCGGCCAACAATCAATTCACCAAAAGAGGGGCGCTTCGGCGCCCCTCTTTCTTTTCCTTCGTCCTTTTTGTTTTTTTTCCTCCGCGATTTCTCTGCGCTCTCCGCGTCTCTGCGTTACTCTCACGCTTTAGCCTCCGCTGCGCGCGACTGGTCAATCACCCGTCGTTCGGCGTGCCCAGACTGAGCGCCGGAGGCCCGACACAATTTAGCCCAGCCTGTAAAGGCTGGGTATACTTGCACAAGAAGAGAACCAGCGCCGCAAGGTGCGGCACTCTGATGAAAAAATGCCTTCAGAAAAACTCTTAGCCCTTCGTGGCGTCCTCTTCGATTGGGACGGCACACTCCTCAACTCCCACGCCGCCGACACTGCCGCCTATCTCGCCATGTTCCGCGCCATGGGCATTCCCTGGGGCCTCGCCGAACTCGAACAGCACTATTCCCCAAACTGGTATCGCGTCTACCGCGCCGCCAAACTTCCCAAACACAAATGGCCCGCCGCCGACCAAATCTGGCGCGAGAATTACGCCAAGCATAATCCAAGGCTCATCGCCGGCGCTCGCCGCATTCTCGCCCGCCTCGGCGCTCACCACGACCTCGGCCTCGTCACCAGCGGCGATCGCGGCCGCGTCCATCGCCAGCTAAAATCATTCAATCTCTGGCACACCTTCTCCGCCCGCGTCTGCGGCGGAGACACGGCCCAGCGCAAGCCTCATCCCGCGCCGCTCAAACTCGCTCTTCGCCGCATGCGTCTCGACCCGCAAGACACCGTCTACGTCGGCGATGCCCCCGAAGATCTCCAAATGGCGCGCAGCGCCGGCGTACGCGCCGCCATCGCCGTTCTCGGCCCCTTCCCCACCGAAAAACGCCTCCGCGCGGCAAAGCCCGACGCCCTCCTCGAATCCATCGAAGAGCTTCCCGCCGCCCTCAAATTTTTCCTCTGAATTCGTTGCGACCGGCCGTCTCGTAATTGCGTTCGGGAGGGCACGGCTTCAGCCGTGCCGAAACGTCAGCGAATTTCAGGGGTTTTAACCCCTGAGGTCTGACGTCTAGCCCATCGGCGCGTTTCAAAGTGCTTCCCGCGATTCCCTCTTGATCTACTGCGGCTTGCCCACCGGCCCCGCTGCCTTCGCTGCACTCGCCGTCAACGGCTTAAACGCCGTCCACTTGATCACCACGCGCAGCGGCACATCGCCGTCCTGAAAATGCAGCCGGTCGTCCGATCGCGCATAGTTCGGAAACCAGTATTTCCCTTCCACGTTTTCCCGGTACGTCTCGAAATTCGAAAATGGCAGCTCCGGCGAATGAAAATCGCCCAAATCCGTCACGAATTTTCCGTAACTCTTCACAATCTCCAGATACTTCGCGTCCACCCAGACAATTCCTTCAAACAGCGCGTTCGCGCGCTCCAGATATTTCGGCTTCACCTGGAACATGTAGCAATCCACTTCGTCCACCAGCTCGCGCCCCGCAAACGTAATCTTGTATTTTTCCACCTGCGACGCTGCCAGCGGATACCCGGGTATCCTCGATATCGCGTTCACGTCCTCCGGCGACAGCTTCAGCGTTCGCAGCGTTGACACTCCATCCGCTTGCACGCGCTCATAAACTTTTCCGTCGCTCGCCACCGTCGGCGTCGTCGTCACGGAAAATTCCCCCATCGGGTTTCCGTCCGCCCCATACTCCGTCAGTTTGATCGTTTTCTTGTATCCAAACCGCCCGCGCACCCGCGCATACTCCTCTTCCTTCTCCGCAAAATGTTTGATGATCAACGGCTGCGGCACATCCGGCGGCGCTTCCGCTGTCGGCTCAGTTGACGCCACTCGCCGTACATCATGTTCCGGCGCCGGCGGCTTCTGCGGCCCCTGACTCTCTTGTCCTCGCACCATTCCCACAAAAATCCCACCGCCCAGCACAGCGCAAATCGCCGCCGCCCGCATCATCACGCCTATCGCTACAGCAATCCGTCTCAACTCTCTCACTCTCTTCATCTTCAATCAGATGCCACTCCCACTCCAAAAGCCGCCCGCCACAACCAGTCTATCGCACCACCCAATTCTCGTAGCTCGCCATTCAAGGCAGCTCATTTGCGGTACTCTGTGAGCGCACATCTGTATGCTATAACGCCTTCGTCGAACCAGACACCTAACTACAACGGAACGGAACCAATATGGCCAAAGTAACGGGGCTTTCCGGAAACGAAATTTTTTGTTTAGCCTTAAAAAACTTTTCGCCCGGTGAGCTGGTTGTTGGCAACAGCGTCCAATCGATGGGCTTTCTCGGCTCGCTTGGCGCCGGCTTCAAAAATATGGTGGGAGGCGAAGTCCCTCAGGTCACGGAGGCCATTCACGATGGCCGCGCCAGCGCATTTCTCCGCATGAAAAGCGAGGCGCAGCAGCATGGCGCTTCCGGCGTTGCGGGAGTCGCTGGCGAACTCAGAAATTTCAGCGGCAGCACGGAATTCCTCTTCGTCGGGTCCTGCGTTCACTCGGACTCTCCAGCCGCCGGATTCTTCACCAGCGCCGGCAACGCCCAGGAACTTTATTGTCATATCGACGCCGGCTATCAACCGCTTCAACACGCTTTTGGCAATATCGCCTATTCCATGGGCCTCGGCGGCGGCCTCACCGGTGCATTCAGATCGCTCGGCCGCGGCGAAATAAAAGAATACAGCGACATCTTCAATGCCACGCGCCACAAAGCCCTGGACCGGATCGTCAACCAAGCCAGGGAATGTAAAGCCAACTCCGTCGTCGGCATTCGCACCACCATCCTGCCTTGGCACGGCACCCATGAAATGTTGATGACCGGCACCGCCGCCAGAAACCCTGCTCTGCCGCCCGAAGCGGACCGGGCTCCTGTCACCAGCGATCTTACCGGCGAAGAACTCTGGGCCATGACCTCCCTGGGCTACGCCCCGGCTAAACTCCTGATGTCGACCTCCATTTATTCACTCGGCATAGTCGGCGGATTCCTCGCCGCATTTAAATCCTTCAGCAAAGGTGAAGTCACCGAACTCACCACTCTGATTCACGACGCGCGCGAAATCGCCATCACCCGCCTCAAAAACGAAGCGGACCTGCTGAAGGCCGAAGACGTGGTCGGCGTCAAAACCTATATCGCCGAAATCGGTGGCGGACTCGTCGAATTCATGGCCATCGGCACCGCCATCAAAAAAATGCCGGGCGTCGCCGTTGCCACGCCCTCCCTCCCCGTACACGCCATCGTCCACGACAAAGACACCTGGATCGACGGCGACTTCGGCTTCTCCCTCGACCGCGAAAAATAATCCGCCACGCATCTTTCCGCGTATACGGAAGCCTGTGTAGGGGCGGGACTTCAGTCCGCCCTCTTGCCGTTGTAGTGGCCGGTCTTTAGACCGGTTCTTTTCTCCGTGCTTTTTTCGATCGGTTCCCGCGCGCGCCCTCTCCGCCCCCCCAACACTGTCATCTCGACCGAAGCAGCCCGGCGTTTTTTCTTCCACGCCGTCTTTTGGCGTGCCGGCCTGCGCAGTGGAGAGACCTCTCTTCGATCACAAAACTTAACCCTGTCATTCCGAATCGTGCATCATCAGCACGATTCGGAACCTGCTTTTTCCTTTTCTCTCTCCGCGCGTGGCCAGCTGAGATCCCGCGCTTCCTCGCGGCCGGCCGACGGTCGCGAGACAATCGTTCTCGATCGCACCACTCACAAAAACACGGAGGGTGCCCCGTCCTCGGTTTGTGAGGGCGGGTCTTGAGGTTGAATTTGCCTTTGACTCTTCCCGACCATCAATTTCCACGAACCGCAACGGAATCGGCGTATACTTCCCGGAAATCCGTCGGTCAAAGGCGAAATTCCACAAAAAATATATGCGCGCTCGAATACTCTCGATTCTGATTCTCTGCCTGCTTGGATCCTTTGCCGTTCCAAACCTCGCACAAGAAAAACCCGACGCGCAAAGCATTCGCACCCTCGAATTAAAGTGGGTGGACGCCTATAAGCAGCGGCAAAGCGTCGCTATGGCCGCGCTCCTCGCGGAGGATTACGTCATCACTTTGGAAGACGGCAGCACCTACGGCAAGGTCGGCTTCATCAGCTATACCGCCCGGCCGTTGCGCGTGGATCTCGCTGAACTCTCCGACGTCAAGATTCACATCCACGAAAACACGGCGGTGGTCATAGCGGCCTATCACGAACGCGGCGTGCTTGACGGTAAATCCTACGACTATCGCGATCGCCTGACCGACGTCTGGATGAAAATCGCCGGCAAATGGCAGCTCATCGCCTCGCACTACAGCCTGCCCAGCAATCCCTAGTTGAACGAACCTCGTACGCTGGTGAATCTGCTTTTTTCCTCTCGGCCAGTCTTCTTACAACGCGGGAATTTCCGACACTTCAAGCCGATTTCGCCCCTGCCGCTTCGCCGAATACAGCGCCGCATCTGCTAGCGCCACCAGCCGGTTGAAATCTGGGGCGCACGATCCGGCAAAGCCCGCAAGACCAAAGCTCGCGGTCACCTTGAGCTCATTGCCATCAAAATTAAATTGCGTCCCCTCAAGCGTCGCCCGCACTCGGTCGGTCACCACTTTAGCGTTCTCCTCGGTTGTGTGCGTCAGAACAAGCAGGAATTCCTCACCCCCAACGCGACCGCAAATGTCACTCTGCCTCGAGTTGCCTTTCAGAATTTCGGAAAATGTCTTTAGAACGGAATCGCCGGCATCGTGACCGTAGGTGTCGTTGATAGTCTTGAAATGATCTAGATCGGCTAGCGCAACCCAGAAGGAAAATCCGTACCGGGCCGCGGCGCTCAGTTGCCTCGTCGCCCAATCATCAATGGCCCGCCGATTGGGTAACCCCGTTAGCGCATCGGTGAGGGCAAGTTCTTTCAGGAGCAGATTTTTGGCTTCGATCTCGCGTTGAAGTCCAATGATTCTGACTCCCACTCCTACGCGCGCTATCAGCTCTTCTTCGTGAAACGGTTTTGTGAGGTAATCGTCGGCTCCGGCAACCAGTCCCTCGACCACACTCTCCGTCTCTGACTTGCCGGTCAAAAGGATGACGTAAGTGTAGCTTACGTGTGGTCTTGACCGAATGTGTTGGCAGATTTCCAGGCCGGTCCGGTCCGGCATCATCCAATCAATAATCACCACATCAGGACGATGCTCCGCGAACAGCTGGACCGTCTCACTCCCGCTCTTGGCGAAAAACAGCGAATACGGTTTCTCAAACAGCGCATGCTCGACGAGTTTTCGGGATACTGCCGAATCGTCCGCCACCAAAATCTTGATCCGTCCTCCGACAGTGCTCATCTGGTCCTCGAAAAGTTTTGGCCAGCGTCTATGGCCGGCGGCCTCAAGCAGCCCCCGGGCCTGAGGTCCAATCCGCAGGCGGAAAGACAATCGGCCAGAAATTCGGAGTTGGAAACTCAAATTCAAATGCAACGAAGAATCGTCCCTCTTCCGAACGCTCTACACGCAGGATCTTGCCAGTCGCAACCCTCTCGGTTATCGGGTTGTTGAGAATTATGTGCTGCCCTTTCATCAATTCCAGCCCCACGTCCAATAGACCGCCGTGCGCATTTACAACAAGGCTTTTGGCGTCGATGCTGATTCGCTTCCCGTGTAGGATTTTCGCCGAAAGTAGAATGGGGACACACAGCACAACCCGCTCGCTTCTGCGGCGGCTTCTCTCCTCGGAGGTACTACTCGTCCCGCTAAATCCCGATTTGGTGCTGTCCGTGGGCATGGTACTCCGTTCTCCTGATCGACAGGTATCGTTGAAACGGCCAACGCCCTATCATCAGGCCCATCGCTACAACGGCCCTCACAGCGACGAGGCACGCTTTTAACTGGAATTGAGAGCTGGGAGGTACTACTTTCAAAGAATTGGGCCCGACCAGGTTGAACAGAGTCGGTAATACAACGCCCAGACTGCTTCTTTTTTTCATCGTCTGGCCCGACGCCTCTTGGCGTCTTGGTTAGAAACCCTTAATCTCGTCTCCTTGCCCACCTTATCGTCACCGCGCGCTTATTACCTATTCCTATATTTCCCTTCGTAGGCAAAACATTAACATCAACTTACATCTCTCTATATTTGCTCGCCTTATGACATTAGATTATTGCAAACCAACGCCCTCCCACCCTTTGCCAACCCCATCCTCACCTCGCTCCTCTTCCTCGTCTGACCTGACCGAACTTCTCTGTACCAGCGGGAGTAAGAGAGAATTCAATGCGTTGCGGCGCTTGCTTGTTCTACGCGCTCAAGGCCTAACTTTCGCCCAATGCGCGAAACAGTTTCGGCGTCACCCGAGCGGCGTCAAGTGGATTTGGAAGAAGCACTTCGGGGTTTTGAAGTTGAGTCACGCAGGGCTAGAGTTGCGGAAGCCGATTCTGTCGCTGCTCAGCCAGATGCACGATTCAGGAGCCGACTGACCGCATCCTTTAGTGTAGCTTCCTCTTTCAGGGCGGCCGATATTCGCTCCGCCAGTTCAGTCAGCACAACGCGGATGCTTGTAGCTAGTTCCAAACATTGTTCGTCGGTGTTCGCGTGAAGCCCTTCACTCAGAGCAGAGTGCAGAAGCGTTAGTGGGTTGTGCCCGTCAATTAAAACCGCTTCCGGAATCGCTGACTTTATCATGGCAATTGCGTTGGTGAATTGTGTT
>Ga0137403_10008007_pt1 | contig 11859 bp, 13 predicted proteins | sample CZOMad2_1_16fung_FD_122057 | JGI IMG/M metagenome (GOLD analysis project Ga0137403, IMG submission 122057) | Vadose zone soil fungal communities from Angelo Coast Range Reserve, California, USA - CZOMad2_1_16fungal (Hybrid Assembly) | ecosystem: Environmental > Terrestrial > Soil > Vadose zone...
ACCAGCGGGAACAATTCTTATCGGCATCCGGTTTCGGCCAGGTTGTGCGGCGAGTTCGCTGGGTCTGCCGGTAAATGAGGTGTTGAACCAAGATGCCCCGCTCGCTGATATCAGGCCCCATCACGCGAAATGCTTAACGGACGAAACCTTCGATCAACAATCAGAGTCCACCCGGCTCCGCAACATAACAACCGCACTGGCAAATCGTTTGGCGGTCGCGCCTGATCCCGATCCCGCGGTTCAGGTCGCCATTCCATGCTCGTACGGCACCCGGCGAGACGAGTGCGCGATCTCGCTCGTTCGATCGGTATCAGCGACAGGCAGTTGCAGCGACGTTTTGTCGCGGCGGTCGAATATCAACCCAAGACCTTTCAACGCATTATGCGGTTTCAACGATTATTGAACCAGTCATCGGTCGCTGACTCGGCGCGGCAAACCCTCGCGGACTTAGCTTGCGGCGCAGGCTATGCGGATCAGGCCCATATGTGTCGCGAGTTCCGCGAGCTCGCAGACACGACGCCGCAATCGTTGTTGACCCGTGTCGGCAGCACGCTCGCGATGTCCGATTTATTCAATACGGAGGACGGCGGCGGCGACTAAGATGGGCTTATTTAGGAGGATGTATGGAACAACGAATAAGTCTAATCACACTCGGTGTTGCCGATCTGCAACGTGCTGTCGTTTTCTACGAGCGTGTCGTTGGTTGGAAGGCGGAGTCAAGCCCGCCTGGAATTGTGTTTTTTGATCTGAACGGAGTCGTGTTCGCCCTTTGGCCGCACAACGAGCTGGCGAAGGACATAGGTATGACAGGCGATAATGTCCCAGCCTACCGAGGTTACTCCCTCGCTCAAAATGTCCGAAGCGAGCAGGAAGTCGACGCAATTTTCGCTCGACTGAAAAACAATGGTGCGACCATCCTAAAGCAACCTCAAAAGGCCTTCTGGGGTGGATACTCCGGGTATTTTTCCGACCCGGACGGACATACGTGGGAGATCGCCTACAACCCATTTTGGACAATCCAGAAGGACGGGCGCGTGTCGATGAAGAAGGATTGATGTACAGTCATGCATGTATTCTTATCTCTGAACATCAGTCGATTCGCCAGTCTTTTATCGAAGTGCAACCATTTCTAAACAAATCGACTCTTATGGAATGTCTCGCGGCTTGAACCCACTTCCCCGATTGAGAGTTCAAAAGCGGGCCGGATAGAGGTCGCGCCTCAGCTGGCCCAGGATTGACGACGGTAAGCCTTTCCGGTTAGCCTGCGCTCCGGTTGGCATGATTCACTCTCAAAGGAGGATTTATGAGACCATTGATCGCGGGGCTAGCCATTGCCGCACTTTTACTCTTTGCCGCGTCGTCTTTCGCCCAGCAGCAGCGCAAATATGAGGTGGATCCGAAAACGAGATGGGCCGTCGGTGCCAAACAGACGCCGGCCGACGAGCTCAAGAAGCAACTCGATGCCGGCACGGTGATGATCATCGACGTCCGCCAGCCGTCCAGTTTCGAGAAAGAAACCATCCCCGGCGCCATCAACGTTCCGTTGGATCAGCTCGAAGGTTATCTGAAAAAGATTTCGAAGGACACCTACATCGTCTTCACGTGAGGGACCGGAGCATCAAGCTCGCAGGCTGCGAAGCTAGCCGAAGGCCTCGGATTTACGAGCACGACATTTTGTCCCGTCAGCAAGTGGAAAGAACAAGGTTACCAGGCCGAACCCGGCAAGAAAAAGTGATTAGGGAAAAGTCTCTTGGTCCCGCCACGTTGTGCGTACGAGTGGTTAGAGGAAAGCGTCAGCCATGTCGCCGCCTGTCTCGCCCACCGGGTCGGCGTTACCATCCTGGTCGATTCGATGATCCCGTACACGCGCGGTATCCTGCGTGACTACGGCTTGACGTCGCTCGTCACCGGCATCAAAGCCCTCGGCATGTACGAGACCGGCGATCTGGCAACGAGCAAACGCGGAGTGTAAGACCGGGGTGACAGCCGAACGAGGAAAGGTTTGCCCGCCGCGCAAGGAAGCGCTATTGTCCAATCAAATCTAAAACCGGGAGGATTGACGATGGCCGAGACAAAACCGAACTATTCCACGCCCAGCACAATTCGCTCAGTGACATCTTATCCCGCCCGTCGCGGCTTCAAGCAGGGGCCCGTCGATCCCTCGCTTGACTACGTGATCGGCGTCGACGACGCGATCGACATCCACTGCCATGCGCATGAGGGACAGCAGGATGCGCTCGGCGTCGCCAAGCTCGCCTCGAAAAGCGGTATGATGGGTATACTCTACAAGACGATCGTGGGACGAAAAGATCCGGCGGCGGCGGTTAACGCCGTGCGTAGCGCGCTGGAATCTTGGTGCGCGGAGAAGGGTTTGACCTCGGTGCATGTCTGGGCGGGCAGCTCGGTCACACAGGGTTTTCTCTCAAAGATCGAGGCGGCGTGGTCGGCCAAGATGCTCAAAGCCGGCGTCGTCGGCCTGTGGATGCCCAACAACACCTCAGCCAACACGCTCTCGATCGTCGGCGGCAAGCCCATCGCTTGGGACAAGACCGCCGATCCGAACGCCCGCACAGAACCTCTGTCCTGGTCCGACTCGCTTAAATACGGCCACTACCTTCTAGACGACAAGGAGCAGCTCTTACCGGAGATCGAAGAAATCTTCCGCATGGCCCACGACCATGGCGCGGCGATCTTTTTTGGCCATCCGACCAAGCAGGAGTTCCGCGCGATGGCGGAGTTCAGTCACAAGATCGGCTTCAAAAAGGGCGTCGTCGACCATCCCTTCAGCCCGTTTGTCAATTTGACCATCGAGGAAATGAAGGAGGCGGCCGCGGCCGGCCTATGGCTGAACTTCACCTACGACGAATTGTCGCCGCTGCTCGGCATCGACCCGGCCAACATGTATAAGGCCATTCGTACGGTCGGTCCCGAGCACTGCACGCTCTCGTCGGACGCGGGCGAGCCGCTGTTTCCGAATTCGGTCGAGTCGCTCCGTCTGCTGCGCGGCCACATGGCGGCGTTTGGCTGCACGCCGGACGAGATCTATACGATGTGCACTGTGAACCCGTCCTTCATCGTTGGACTGAACCTGACGACAACCCAACGGGCAAGCGCGGCATAATAGCGCTCGCCGTTACTTAATTCGGATCAGTTCCAGTCGTTCCAAACGTTCAAAACCCCTCCTTCATTCCCCCCGCGTTGGCGTTGGAGGAAAGAGGTGCGGGGAATTAAACCGGCTGTATAACCTGCAACGTTTGGAACAAATGGAATTTTTCGCAAAGTTCAAAAGTTCAAGGAGCGGCACGGTCGGGTTTTTACATTCGTTGCATCGAAGGTAGCGCGCGAAAACCCACCTCGAGTTGTCGCTGATAATTTGTTTTTCACACTATCGATCCCTTTCCAGCTGCTGCTGCTCGCGCTGCTCTCGCTTCTGCCTTAGGAGATCCAGCAGCCGCTCCTTCTCAAGTTGTCTTTCCAGCCTCCTCTGCTCTTGCGCATCCTCTACTCGATCTCTCTCGCGTTGCGTTTGGTCGAATCGCGGTGCTTCACGCTCTAGCTCGCGGCGTGGCGGAGGAGCCGGCAAAGGTGCTGGTCTGTCTTTTTCTCCAAGCCACCAACCTCTGAGCGCGTCAAACAACCATTCTTTGGCTGCGTCGAAATACGGGTCAAAGATAGAATCGCCCGGTCTTGCATACGGGAAGCGGGCGCCGCCATCGATTAGTCGCGCATCGAGAATGTGCTGAAAAAAATCTCCGACCAACAGCACTGCGTTGTGCCCGCCCTCGCCCCAATAGTTACTGCGCATCGTGACGCGCGAGTCGTTGAAACCGACCCACGCCCCGGCGACGAGCCGCGGATGCATCAAAATGAACCAGCCGTCGGTATTTTTTTGCGTGGTGCCGGTTTTCCCCGCGACATCGGCGCGCACGCCGAACCGCGCGCGTACCGCCTGCCCGGTGCCTAGATCGACAGCGTCGCGCAGCATGTTGATCAAATGGCCCACGGTCTTGTCGGACATGACGCGCTGATTTTCGGTTGCGAACCTGGCGAGCACGTTACCGTGCTTATCAGTGATGCGGGTAATAAAGATCGGCTGGCGATATTCGCCGCCGGCGGCAAGTGTGCCGTAAGCGGCGACCATTTCCAAAGGCGTAATCGGACTTGTGCCGAGCGCCAACGACGGCACCTCGTCGAGCTTGCTTTGTCTGACCCCCATACTGCGCGCAAGTTCCGCGGTTTTTCTCGGGCCGATTTCGTGCATCACCTGGGCGGTGATCGTGTTTTTCGAATAGATGAGACCCTCACGCACCGTCATCGACCGGCCGGTCGGCGGCGATAGATCGGAGGGACGCCATACGGTCCCGTCCGGCAGAGGAATTTCCACGGCGCGGTCAGTGAAGCGTTTATCGGGCGACATCCCTTGCTCGACAGCCGCGCCGTAAACAAAAAGCTTAAACGTCGAACCCGGTTGGCGCCGGGCTTGCGCCACGTGATCGAATGGGTCGGTGTTGAAGTTGCGGCTACCGACCCACGCCTTTATGTGCCCCGTGGCCGGATCGATGGCGACGAATCCCGCTTGCAAGCGCGTCTTCTCGTCTCGCAGCTTGGCCATGAAGTCCTTATTGCGCTTCAACTGCGCCAGTGCAGTCTCTGCCGTCGCGCCCGAATCGACCGCGCCGCGGTAAGCTGCCGACTCTCGAATAAACGTGTCGATCAAGCCGGTCTTGGTTTTCCAAAAATGGCCGAAAGGCTGCACGCGCCGGCGCTGATCTACGTAGGCGTTCGCGCTCGAAGATATCAATCCTTCGGAGCTCAATCCCCACTCTACGTCTGCGACCGCCTGCAGAGCCTCCATTTGGAGGTTTACGGCTTGGTTGGCCAGCGCCTGCAGACGCGAGTCGATGGTGGTGTGCACGATCAGTCCATCGGCATAAATGTCGCGGTCGTTACGGTCCGCCCAATCGATCAGCCATTTGCGGATTTGCACGGCAAAATGAGGCGCCGGGCCGACTAATTCCGGCTGGCGCTCGAAATTGAGCCGTATCGGCCTGGCTTTTAGCTTATCGAAATCGGCCTGGCTCAAGACGCCGCGCTTGACCATTTGCGACAACACCACGTTACGGCGTGCCAGCGCGCGTTCGGGATTGAGCACCGGGTTATAGTAGCTGGTGCCTTTCAACATGGCGATCAGTGTCGCGCTTTCGAGGACACTGAGTTTCTCCGCCGGCTTGTCGAAGTATGTGCGCGCCGCCATTTCGATACCGAACGCGTTATACAAAAACGGCATGGTGTTGAGATAGGTTTCTAGTATTTCTTTTTTTGTATAGGCGTATTCTATTTTGATCGCCGTGATTGTCTCTTTTATTTTCCGCGTGATTGTTCGTTTTCGGCCAACTTGCGGATAGAGGTTGCGTGCGAGTTGCTGAGTTAGAGTGGAACCGCCCTCCGGATCTCCGAACAAGGTGCGCACGACGCCGGTCGCGGTGCGCCACAAATCAACGCCGAAGTGTTCATAAAAGCGGTGATCTTCCGTGGCGATCAGAGCATTGATCACATGCGGAGAGACTCGATTTAACCGGACCCACTCGCGGTTCATCGGCTTGAAAGTGGCCAGGCGCCTGCCATCGGCCGAAATCAGCACGCTGGGTTGATCGATTTTGGCCTTTCGTATATCGGAAATACTCGGCGTGAACGGTATCAAGATGACGGCGTACACAGAAAACAGCGCCAGTCCAAGCGCGCCCAACGCCGCCAGTCCCTTCGCCCCACAAATAATTCTCACCCGCGTACGCAAGGTAGGATCGATTGCAGCCCTGAAATAGGCCGCAAGCCTGCCGTACAAGCGTCTTAACCGTCCCCCAGACCGTGCTTTTTCAGCCACTCTTACTCCTTAGTTTTTCTGGCATCGCGTCGCAGTTCACTGGCGCAATTTAGTTAGACGAGTGGGTTGTGAAATAAGTTAATGTCCCTGGCACTCATTCTATGTGATGGGGAAGAGAACTAAAGGGGCGAGTCCTTTCCAGCCGCGACCGCAGGCTCAGCGGTTCCTTTCAGCAAGCTCTTGCATGCAAGCCGAAAATTGTGAAAGCGTTTGAGACGGACCCGCCCGGAGCAAGCAAACGAGCCAATTCCGAGCCTGTTACACTAGGGAGGAAGCCGATGGGAGCTATCGATGCTGACGCTCATGTGATCGAGACCGTGCAGACTTGGAGCTATCTCGAAGCGGATGAGCGAGGTTTCACGCCGCAACTGATGACGCAGAGTTTCGGGGCGGACCTTCTCAGCAACGAAGGCATCGCCGTACGTGACTTTTGGGTGATCGAGGGCCGGGCGCATGGCAAAGACCGCAACGTCGGCACCAACACCTCGCAGGAGTCGCGCGAGATGCTCAGCGTCGAGGCTCGGCTCGCTCACATGGACGATCTCGGCATCGAGATTCAGGTGCTTTACCCGACGCTTTTTCTCCGGCCCATCGTCCAGGAAGCCGAGCGCGAGCTTGCCTTGTGCAAGTCCTACAACCGCTGGATGGGTGAGCTTTGGCGCCAGGGCAAGGGCCGCTTGCGCTGGGTGGCGAAGCCGCCGCTGCGTCTGCTCGAAAAAGCGCCGGGGACGGTACGGGATGAACTCAAATGGGCAAGGAGCAACGGCGCCTGCGGCATCTTTATGCGCGGATTGGAATGCGAGCGGGCGCTCGGCGCTTCCTATTTTTATCCACTCTGGGAGATGTCGGGGGATCTCGGTCTACCGGTCTGCGTCCATTCCGCCAACGGCAGCTTCTTCCATCATGACTTCTTTGCGGAAGACACGACGTTTACCAAGTTCAAGCTGGCTGTTGTCGGCGCGTGTCATACGCTGATCGAAAAAGAGATCCCGAAAAAGTTTCCGAAGGTCCGTTGGGGCTTCATTGAAGTCAGCGCGCAGTGGGTGCCTTACGTGTTGAACGATCTGGCCGATCGCTACCGGCGCAAAGGCAGGTCGTTTCCGACGGATGCGCTAGCCGCTAATAACATGTGGGTCGCATGCGAAAACACGGACGATCTTTCCTACGTGTTGAGCCACGCGGGCGAGGACTGTCTGATGATCGGCACCGACTACGGTCACCATGATCCATCATCCGAGCTCAATGCCATTCATCTGTTGCGCAACGATAAGCGGATTACACCCGCCGCGGTCAAAAACATTCTTGAGACCAACCCGCGAAAGTTTTACGGCCTGCATTGACGCCAGAGTGTAAGACGCGGATAGCAGTTCATCGGTTTCGGCATGAGCTGCCGCCGTTAACAAAGACCTATCGAATGCGTCCATAGCTCAAGACGGCGGTCGAAAACCGAATGCAGGGGTCTGCGAACTTTACCCACTCTGGTTTGAGCATCGCCTCCTTTTCGATAAACAATCCATTGCGATGCGGTGAATTCTTAAGTTCTGTATTCTTAGGCGACTGATCAGGTCCGGTTCGTCAGACATGTCATTGACAAAAGCACGACAAAACGTACGCTGCAGCTTGGAAGGAGGGCATCATGAAATTCCTATGGAGCCTTTACCTTTTGATCGGTTTTTTCTCACTGGCGGTTTTATCCGCAACGATTTCGGCTGTCACAGGAGCGCAGTCTCGAGATGCCGACGACGATGATGATGATGACGTCCTCGGACACGCGCCTCCTCCCGGTGTTGAGCTACGGGTCTTTATTCACAGGCCGCGCGTGATAAAGCCGAATCACCTCGGCACCTGTACGTCAACGACCGATGATCAAGTAAACGACTTCGATGTTACTCCCTGGCATCTTCCAGGGCCAATTACCTGGAGACTCAATCGCTCGACGGTGCCGACCAGTCTAGCCGGCAGTGTGGATGGAGTTTTAAACGCCTCGTTCAATACTTGGTATGGGGGCGTATTCTCCCAGGGACCTGATACGAACGCTAGAGCTGCCAGATTTGATAAGGTCAACGCCATTTTGTGGAAAAAATTGGGCCGATCCACGATTGGCGTCACTTACGCCTGGTTCTCCAGGTCATCGGGTGAGGTGTTGGAGGTGGATACCCTGTTCAACAAACGGTATCCATGGGCGATCTTCCCTGATTCGCCTGATTGTCAGGGTTCACCCGATGCTTATGACCTTCAGAACTTTGCCACCCACGAGATCGGCCACTGGATTGGTCTAGATGATTTGTATGATGATTCGGACAAAGACTTAACCATGTATGGTTTCGGCGCCGGCGGTGAGGTGAAAAAGCGTAAGTTGGGACTTGGAGATATTAGCGGTAAAAACCAGCTTGCACCCTAGCGGGGAAGTTTATGAGCCGTCGTCGCCGGTTTCTGGCGCGGATAGTTATTTTTTTAATTTCCAGCTGGCTAACAGCCGCGGGGTTTGTCCAGGCCACAACGCTGCAAAAACTATCCTTCGATCGACTCATCGGCGAAGCCGATCTTATTATCAAGGGCCGGGTCGAGGAACTAAAGACCCGGCAGGTTTCAGATCGACGCTCCATGATCACGATCGTTACAGTTTCTATCGAGAGGCAATTTAAAGGACCGCAAGTGTCCTCAGTCACTATCGAACAACCTGGTGGATCGCTGGGAGACATAGCCCAGGGCGTCCCGGGTTTGCCGGAATTTTCTTCAGGCGAAGAAGTAATTGTTTTTCTTAAACGGCAACGAGGAGGTGCCTTTAATATCGTCGGAGGCAAACAAGGGAAGTTCACCGCTAAAACTCAGCCCGGAAGCAGGGAAGAGGTCGTGGAAGATTTCGCTCATCGCACCGAAGCTCTAGACAGTTTTCTTAACCGTCTTACAAGCATGATAAAGGGAGGCGGCTAGCTCAGATTTGAATTAAAAACCGCCAAAGAGCTTCACCTATCGCAGCCTGGACTTGTTTCCGTCCTCCGTCGTATCCTCTCGCAGGATTTCCGTGCATCTATCGAAACGAAAAATCCGAATGTCCCAGCGACTTCGAATTGCCAAATTTCCGTTGCGGCCTATGATTTGCCCTAGATTCACGATATATCCTGGCGTGATATGGAATTCGGCATCTTCGACCACCTGGACCGCAACGATCTTCCGCTCAATGAATTTTACGAGGCACGACTCAAACTGATCGAGGCTTACGAGAAGGCGGGCTTCTATGCCTATCACGTGGCCGAGCACCACTCGACGCCGATCGGTATGGCGCCGTCACCGAGCGTGTTTCTCTCCGCAATTGCGCAACGGACGAAAACGCTGCGCTTCGGGGCAATGGTCTATGCGCTGCCGTTACATCACCCCCTGCGCTTGATTGAAGAGATCTGTATGGTGGACCAATTGAGCGGCGGCCGACTTGAGATCGGCTTTGGCCGCGGTTCCTCGCCAACGGAAGTCTCTTTTTACGGCCAAGATCCCGCTAAGGCACAGGATATCTACACCGAAGCGCGCGCGCTGATCCTTGAGGGGCTCACCCACAAGACGCTCACGTTCGAAGGTAAATTTTTTTCCTTCAAAGACATCCCAATGGAACTCGAACCGTTACAAAAGCCCCACCCGCCGATGTGGTACGGCGTCCATTCACTCGAGGCCGCCGAGCGCGCTGCGCACCAACGTCTGAACATGGTGAGTCTCGACTCGGCCAAAGACACGCGCGCCTACAACAACCGCTACTGCCAAGTCTGGCGCGAATTGCATGGAAAAGACCCAACGCTGAAGCTCGGCTTGAGCCGCTTCGTTGTCATCGCGGAAAACGGGCGTGACGCGCTTGCCACCGCAGTGCGCGCCTATCCGATCTGGCACCGCCATTTCTACTATTTGTATTCGCTGAAGGGCGGCAAGCCCACTCACCCGCGGCCAGACACCTTCGACAAGATGATGGAGATCGGCCACGCGACCGCGGGCGATCCGGATGAAGTTACGAAATTTCTTCGGGCGCAAATCGACGAATCGGCGGCGAATTACTTGGTCGGACAATTCGCCTTTGGCGATCTCTCCCTCGGCGAATCGCTGCGCTCGGTGGAACTGTTCAGTCAATATGTCATGCCGCGACTTAACTCAAAGGATTAGGAAGGAGTAATCCATGGAAAAAATCGGTTTTGTTGGAACCGGGGCGATGGGAAGCGCCCTGTTATCGCGTCTGAAATTAACCAACGTCGCGGCCGTGGCCTTTGACATCGCATCGTCGGCAATGGAAGCCGCGCAGAAGGAAGGCGCAGACACCGCACCGTCCGCGAAAGCGGTCGCGCAAGCCTCGACCATCATTGACGTAGTCGTGCGCACCGACCAGGAAGTTATCGAATGCACTCTGGGCAAAGATGGCATCTTAGAAGGCGCGACGCCGGGCTCGCTCGTGCTGCTCCACAGTACGATCCGACCAACGACGACAAAGAAAGTCGCCGAAGCCGCGGCCGATAAAAGAGTCAATGTAATCGACGCCTGCATGACGGCAATTCCGAGCGTGGTGCGCCAAGGTGGCTTAACGTTCCTCGTTGGCGGGCAAAAAGCATTTTTTGACCGCGCCAAGCCGCATCTGCTCAATATGGCCAAGGACGCGGTTTATATGGGACCGCTCGGCTGCGGTAACGTGACCAAGCTTTTTAAAAATATGGTCACCGCCTCCGAGGCCCTTGTCGTTTACGAGGCGCTGCAAATCGCCAAAGCCGGCGGAATCGGCTACAAGGCTGCCTTGGATTTGATGCAGAAAACCAAATCATCGAATATCCTGGAGCGCTGGGAGACGCGCTATGATATTAGCGCCGGCGATTTAAAATTTAATGCCGGCACCAATCTCTACGACAAGGATCTGCCGCTGGCCGCCGAAGTCGGCAAAAGCCTCGGCGCGGAAATCCCGGTCGTCGAAGCGCTGGCGAAATTGGGCATCAAGCTCAACGGCGGAAAAGTAAGTATCTAGGGTCTAAATAAACTACTCGGAAGCAAGCTGCGGGGTATCGACGAACCCTTATGATTGGTTGCCTCAAGTTGTCACCCCTCCCGAATGTTTTTATCGGGGGTCCAGCCAGAGTTCGCCTGGATTCCCGCTAAAAGCATGCGGGAATGACGGACTTTGACACGCCCAGGAATCGCTATTACGCAGCAAGCTGCGGGAATTAACCCAGAGAAATTAAACTATCCGGATGCGAACTAAGATTTACCGCGCCCACTCTGTCGAGCTCGATTCGGAAGAGATTCGCTCCGGTGAATGGTTTGCCCGCGCCACAATTGTCATCGAAGAGAACAGGAAGACCAAGAGAATTCCGATCTTTGGCAGGCGGCGGGCGACTTTCGAAACTCAGCGACAGGCAGACACCTACGCGCTCGAACTCGCGAAAATGTGGATTGACGGTAGAACGTGGGGCACCAACGGTCATGGCTAAAGGCTGAGTGAATCAGGAGGATGTGATGGAAATTGCCGACGCACAAAAATTTTTACAAGAAAACCACCGGGCCTGCATCGCTGTGCGGCAAAAGGACGGCTGGCCGCAAATGACCCTGGTCACGCCGGGCATCGACGCTGAGGGACGGGTGATCATTACGTCGCGGGGCACGACCTACAAGCTCAAGCACTTGCGCCGCGACTCGCGAGTCTCAATGCTGATCTTCGGCGAACAATACAGCGGATCGAAGTTTGTCCAGATTCACGGTACGGCAGAAATTATCGACTTACCCGAAGCGATGGACATGCTCATCTATTGGTACAAGCAGCTGCGCGGCGAGCACAAAAATTGGGATGAGTACCGCAAGCAAATGGTCGATCAGAAAAGAGCCATCATCCGCGTTAAGATCGACAAAGTCGGCCCACAGAGCGTCAACAGAATTTAACCGCAGAGAACCTAGCGCGGCAAAAGCCGCAACCAAAGTGACATAAGCAGAGCCATGATGTAAGTGGGAGGCATGGCTACAAA
>Ga0137403_10008008_pt1 | contig 11858 bp, 9 predicted proteins | sample CZOMad2_1_16fung_FD_122057 | JGI IMG/M metagenome (GOLD analysis project Ga0137403, IMG submission 122057) | Vadose zone soil fungal communities from Angelo Coast Range Reserve, California, USA - CZOMad2_1_16fungal (Hybrid Assembly) | ecosystem: Environmental > Terrestrial > Soil > Vadose zone...
ATCTACCGCATCGCAGGCCGGGCCATCGGCACCGATTTTCACGTCGAGGTTTATGACATTGCCACAAATACCTGGTCCATGGCTGCAAACTACCCATTTGCCAACCATAGCCTGATGGCGGTGGCCCTGGGCAGCTATATTTACGCGGCCGGCGGCAACGCCAGCCCTGACAAAACCTGGCGCTACGATCCAGGCACCAACACCTGGGACGATGCTGCAATCGCCGATCTGCCTGCGGGTCGCTCGGCTGCCGCTTCGGGAGCCTACCACGGCAGGTGGTTACTTGCAGGAGGCGACGTCAACTTTGCCATCAGCACTAGCGCGATCGCCTGGGACCCCGCTATCAACACCTGGAACAACCTGCCAAACATGGTACAAGCCCGCGATTACCTGGGAGGCGCAACCGCGGGTCAATCCTTCTACGCCGTCGCCGGCAACTCTGCGCCAGGCACTCCTACCAATGACAACCAGCAATACACCGAAACTGGTTGCGGCACACCATCACCTACACCTACAGCTACGCCAACGGCTACTGCTACGGCTACGCCAACTCCAGCTATTACACCCACACCGACAGCAACATCAACGCCGACAGCAACAGCGACTGCTACACCAACCGCGACCGCTACAGCAACCGTGACGGCAACACCTACTTCTACGCCCAGACTAACACCGACGCCGAGGATTGCGCCAACGCCAAGGCCTCGGCCCACGCCAGCACCACGCCCGCGGCCTTAGCCGATGAAAAAGAAATGCACTGCTCAATCCGCTTTCTTTAACCTGCGTGTGTTAATCGGCCTGTTTATAGTCGTGGCCGGCGTGTCTCTGGCGCTGCTGGGGTCTGGCGCATCGTCGCCATCCGGCTCGAGCTCCGCCAAAGCGCAGCAAAAGTATCAACCACCGATCAAGGTCATCGATCCCACTCTGCTGCCAGCAGGGTTTGACTGTTCCAAGATCGGCGAGCTAGGTATCGACAGGCAGGAAAACTTTCATGCCGGCCTGATCATGATTGCCTGCGGCGAAGCAGAGGGCGGTTCAGGTCCGAATGTCAGCTTCGTCTCGCGGTTTTGGCAAAGGCTCCTCGCGCCATTCACGTACGGCGGTACCGACGTTGACCTGATCACCGGCGGCGAGACTTCTCCCCACGTTACTCAGTCGGAGACCTTCTCCTGGGCTAACCCGGATAATCCTAACCAGATCGTTGTTACCTACAACGATTCGCGAACCGCCAGCGCCAATTATTCCGGCGCATCCTATTCCAGTGACGGCGGTCTCACCTTCACACGGCTCAACCCCAGCCCCTTCGCTACTGGGCATGGAACTAATTTCGGCGACCCGGTTGTCCTTTACAACCGCCCGAACGCCACCTGGCACGCCATATTTCTAGCTACCGGCTGCGGCGGCCAGGGAATCGGCGACTGGACGTCCACTGACGGTGGCGCGACCTGGGCCGTTGGCGCGTGCGTTGCCAATCTTCCGTCTGGCGGTGGCGACCGGGAGTCTGGCTGGAGCGACATGAATCCCTCGTCGCCTTTCTACGCGCGGATGTACGTTTCCTTTAACAACTTCGCTAATGCCGGGCCGCCCATCTCAGCCACGTTTTCGACTGATAACGGTGCCACTTGGAGTGCACCGCAAAACCTTGTGCTTGGCGGGGCCGCTTCTGTCCGAAACGTTCAGATCACCGGCGATCTTGTTACAGGCGACGTTTACATCGCCGGCATGAATGAAATGGGCGGTGGCCTCGGCAACCGCGCCAACATGATGTATCGCTCCACCGACGGCGGAGTAACTTGGGCACTCACCTATACCCAGCCCGCCTTTGCTGGCCCGGGCAGTGGCCTTTGCAGCAGCAACAGTTACTTCGCTACTATGTTCGGCACTTACTGGCGACATATGGGCTGGGGTGAGCCTGCCGCCTACAACCACGTAGTCCATTACGTCTATGCCCAGCACGGCGCCGGTGCCGATCCTGGTGACGTGTATTACATCCGGTCCACAGATAGCGGCGTGACCTTCAGTGCGCCACTTAGGTTGAATACCGACGCCACGACCAACGCACAATGGCAACCTAACCTTTCAGTCAACGCAAATGGCAGCCTCTTCGCGATGTGGTACGACGGGCGCGAGGGCACAGGTTGCACGCCGGGTGTCAACACCCCGTGTTACAGGATGTGGGGGCGCAAGTCCACCGACAATGGGGTGACTTGGCAGGCTGACATGGCGTACTCAGACGTGATCACTCCTCTGCCAGATCAGCCCGACCCGAACGTCGTAGGCTGCTATGCCGGCGACTACGACTACGGCTCCGCGATAACCAGCAAGCATCTTTCTTCATGGGTGGACGGGCGCGTAGGCATCGGCGGCACACAACAACAAGATGCCTTCACGGACAGGGAGCTAGCAGGTCCAAGTCCAACCGCTTCGCCTGCACCGACTGCCACAGCAACGGCGAGCCCCACGCCGACACCGACTCCAACGCCCACACCTTGCGTCGTTGGATATATGATAACTCAGATTGGCGGCAGCATCGTGCCCGGCACGACCGACACCGGTAATCACGGGGATGACATAATCACCAACGTGGTGTTGCCCTTCACATTCACGCTCTACGATACGGCCTACACGACCGTTAATGTGTCGTCCAACGGCAATGCCCAGTTTACAACTATGGACGCCACATTTATTAACGTTTGCCTGCCCTGGCACAACCGCAACTACAGTGTCTTCCCGTACTGGGACGACCTACGCACGGATAATCTGGGTTGGGCTGGCTGCACGGGGTATGCTAACGGGCTCTGCGGCATTTTCACCTCACTGAGCGGCACGGCGCCCAATCGGGTATTTAACATTGAGTGGCGCGCAGTGTATTCCGGTAACACTGCGCTAAAGGCCAACCACGAGCTGAGGTTGTATGAGGGGCAGAGCCGTTTTGATGTGATCTACGGCACGGTGGGCAACGGTAACACCAGTGCCACGGCAGGCGTGCAAAAGAACGACCCCACCTTTACGCAATACTTCTGCAACGGCACGGGTGGCGCAGCTACTGGCGGACAAGCCTACACCGTCTTACCTTGCGGGACTCCGTCACCATCACCTACACCTACAGCTACGCCAACCGCAACAGCCACGGCTACACCAACATCGACAGCTACTGCTACGCCAACGACCACCGCCAGCGCCACGCCAACTGCCACACCTACGCCCACAGGCAGGCCAACGCCCACTGCCAGGCCAAACGTAACACCGAGGCCGCGGCCCACACCCCCGCCGCGCCCGTAGCTAGGTTGTAGCCACCGGCCTGTGGCCGGTTCCCTTCCCGCGCTACTTTCACAATTGCCGGACGGCCCACAGGGCCGTGGCTACAGCAGATACCTTGAGCCCTACGCATCGACCCTACCTAACGCGCGGCTAATCCGGTTCAGGCCTTCGGCGAACATTTCAGTGTTCACGCCCATGCCAATGCGAAAGTGATCAGGCATTTCGAAAAACCGGCCAGGAACCGCCGACGTATCGAAGTCCGATCGCAAGCGCTCTAGAAAAGCGTCGCCGTTTCCCCCGCAGTCGCGGGACAATCGTGGAAATAACGTCGTGCCCCACTCTGTCGAAACGGCAGAAAGGCTTGATTGTTGCTTTAGAAAATCGCGAAGCACTTTGCGATCTGCTTCAACGGTTCGGCGCGCCGTTTTCCGAAGAAGATCGAGATGCTGGAACGCAGCGACGCTGAGGAGTTCGCCGGGATGAACCGGCGTCGCGCTGTAAAGATCGTTCAGGCGTTTCATTTTCCACGCGAGATCGGGCTGCGCCAGAATCCATCCGCAACGCAGACCGCTCACGCCATATACCTTCGTTAGGCTGCTGGTCACAACAAACTGCGGCCCGAGGTGGAAAGATGTTCGCGGTGTATTCTCGTAAACTGCATCCAGATAAACTTCATCGACGAGCACAAGCGCTCCGGCGCTCCGGGCAATATCGCCGATTTCGCGCAGGACCGAATCCGGCGTGAACGCGCTCGTGGGATTATGAAGGTTTGTGATCACGATGAGGCGCGTCTTTGGCGTGACATAACGGCGAACCTCTGCCGGATCGATGACCCAGCCGTTTTCTTCAGCGCGTCGAAAGCGTTTGACGTCCGCTTCCAGATAATGCACGACATCGAGAATCGGTCCGTACGCTGGATGCTCGATTAACACTTCATCGCCAGGCTCAAGGATCGCTGCCATGGCGAGATGATTCGCCATGGACGTGCCTGCGGATTCCACGACGCACTCGGGATTGACGCCGTGATGCGCGGCGATCGCTTGCTGCAATGGCGCATAGCCGTAGCTGTCGTCACCGTTGATTTCGAGCTCCTTCAGATCAATCGGCAACTCGCGCAGAGGAAATGACGCTACTCCGCTCGTCGCGAGATTGAATCGCGCGCGGCTCTGCGTCTTCGACCACTGCATGTAATCGGAATGTTTGTGTCTCATGGGTGTTTAGCGTTCGCTCAATCGACGATTGCAGTTCCCCATGACTTAACAGCGGAATAAAGTGTGCGCGAATGGGTCGCCTCGCCCTTCCGGGGACAGGGGGAAGGTGAGGGTCCTCTTCACGCTCCAAAACCCCTCACCTTAGTCCTCTCGCCCTTGCATTAGGGGGAGAGGCGGTATGGCCACTGCTTGGCTTCTTGCTCTGTGCGCGTTTGAATCTGGTCCAAAAATAATAAACTGGGAGAGCCGCCAGCATGATGCTTAGCGCAATCGCGCTATTACCAGGCGAAGCCAGGACGGCGCTGACCACAATCCCTGCGCAGGACAAGACAAACAGCGTGGTTGTGAATGGGTGTCCGGGCGCGCGATAGATAATGCGCGCCAAGCCGATGTTGCGCTGGCGCAAAATGAACAGCGCTACCGCGGTCATTCCAAAAAAAATAAAATCGACAGTCACTTCAAAATTCAAGATCTCGCCATACGTACCAGAACAAGCGATGATAATTGCCGCGAGACCTTGCAGAACAATCGCCACCACGGGTGCTCCCGACCTTCCGAAAACCTTGCCTACACCGTTAAAGAAAAGGCCGTCCCGCGCCATCGCGTAATACACGCGCGGACCTGTGAGCATGCTTTGGCTGAGGAAACCGAGCGTGGAGATTGTGATTGCGATCGCAATCCATTGCGCACCGCGCTCGCCAAGCGCGATCCGCATCACATCAGAAGCGGGAGTCGTTGTCGCATTCAGCCCCGCCGGGCCGAGCACGCGCAAACACGCGAGATTTACAGCAAGATACAAAGCCACAACGCCGCCTACGCCAATTAGCAGTCCGCGAGATAAATCGCGGGGCGCGTCTCGCATTTCACCCGCAACAAAAGTGGCCGTCTGCCATCCGCCATAGGCAAAAGCGATCGGGACCATCGCCGCGCCGATACTTTTCAAGAGGCCAAATGAAGCGGACTGTCCCAGCAATGACGCCGATCTGAGTCCCGCGGCCGCGGGTTGGCCCACCGCAAATCCAATCACTACCAGCGCCGCGATCGCAGCAATTTTCAACAACATGAGAGTGCTCTGGACGTTGCTGCCAGCGCGTGCTCCAAAACAGTTGATCGCCGTCAACGTGAGCAGCACGATTGCCGCGATCCCGCTGTTATTCCAATCCGCTCCCGTGAGCGCGCGAAAGTAAGACGCGAAAATCACTGCTACCGCGGCCATTCCACCAGTTTGCGTGATGAGAAGCAGGCCCCAGCCGTACGTAAACGCAACGGCGGGATGGTAGGCCTCGCGCAAGTACACGTACTGCCCGCCCTCCGCAGCGGGCAGGCGCGTCGCAAGCTCGGCCCAAATAAACGCGCCGCACATCGCGATCAAGCCGCCCACCACCCAAACGCCGAGGATCAGGAGGGGCGTGTGTACGCGATGCGCCACTTCGGAAGGATTCGCGAAGATTCCCGCGCCAACAATGCCGCCCATCACGATCATCGTGGCGTCGAATAAGCCAAGCTGTCGGCGCGGTTTCGGAGCTTGTTTCATCCCCAGATTTCACAGATCTCCACAGATGGATTCAATCAATGTCTCCGAAGAAATCTGTGTGAATCTGCGCAATCTGTGGATCTTTCTTAGAGTGTTACTCAAGGAATATCTGCCGAGTTCAGCTTATAAATTTCGAATGCCGGGGTCGCCTCCATTAGCGTTGCGTTTGCGGCGAGATGTTGTGCGAATTCAGGATAGTAATGCAACCACCAGAGAGTATTGATGGTGAAAACAACGTGCGTGGCGCCGCGCCGGCGCAGGCCTTCCAGATTTGCAGTCGCCTCCTGGCTATCGGCCGGATTACCGGCGTAAATGCTGTCTTCCTCCAAAAAATGCCAGCCCTTATGCTTCGCATAATAAAATATCGTCGGATCTCCAGTATCCGCGGCAACGATCAATGCACCGGGCGGAGTGATTTTGTTTAGTTTCAGGCCGGCATCGCGAAGTTGAGCGGCCGACGATTCGTAAAGTGGTCGTACGTTCAGATAGGAAAGAATTGCCAAGGAACCCGCGAGCAGGATCGATAGTGTGATCGCGGCAGGACGCCAGGAGATTTTCGACGCAAAGAACGAGCAAGCAGTCCCGGCAAATGCAGCCACGATCGGCACCAAAGGAAGTTGGTACCATCTATGGCGATTGCCATATCCAAGAACGACGATGAAGAGAATCATTCCAGCCAGCCACCAATGGAAAATGGCTGAATACCTGCGTCGCGGCGCTACGAACAAACCGATCAACGCCATCACAGTGAGAATCGGCGTCAGGCTCGATGTCGCGGTTTGTACCACGATGCGCCAGTACCATGCGAAGTTTTCAATGCGAACTCCGCCGGCGCCGAAGAAATGATGCGGAAAAAATCGCTCCGCGATTTGATACGCGTGCCAGTACCACGCGAGCGATGGCAGGATTGTGATAACCGCGAAGAGAGCGAGCCACTGTAGCGCCGCTCTGTGAGCGCCGACGGGACAAGGAGCGGCGGTTTCCACAACCGTCGGGGCGAACTGGAGATCGCCCTGCCTTGGATTTCGGCGGTCATAGATCGCCGCTACAGCCAAATAGAAAAGAGGCGCCGCGACAACAATGCTTGTGGCCTTGATCAGGATCGATAGCGAGATCGCGATCGCAGCGAGAAAAAATGGCACCCACTCACGATCACGGATCCACCGCAAAAAAAGATATAAGCCAATGATGGCGAGACTCAGCGATGGGACGTCCGGCATGAACGAGCGCCCGGCAAAGATATTCAGCGGCGCGAAACTGAAGAAAAATGCCGCCCAAACCGCTGCTCTGTTCCCGAAGATTTCGCGTACGAGCAAAAAGAAAAATGGCAGCGAAACGGCGAAGAAGACTACGGCTTGGCTGCGTCCAATCCATTCGTGAATACCCGCAAATTTGTAACAAATCGCGGCAACAAACGGCAGAATGGGAAATTCCGTACCAACATAACCGGTCGCATCGCCAGCCCAATCGATCTGCGGATACGCGAAACGAAAACCTCCTTCGGCAAAGTTGCGTGCAATGGCCGCGACGTCGCTTTGCCGCCAGCTCCAGTGATCAACAAAAGGTTGGTTAATCAAGATGAGCCGCACCGCCACGGCTAAAATCCACAAAGCCATTACAAGTTTGGCAGGGACAGCGCGCTGCGCTGTCCCCCGAAAGCTTTCGGGGCAGCGCGGCGTCCCTGCCGACCTGTCCCGTACGCGCTCTAGTATGCGCATGGCGCAAGCGTCTTGACAGACAGGGTAAAGTCAATCGGGTACGGTAATCCAATCAAGCAGGAACGCGTTCGTATGAAACCAACGGCTCGGGTTTATTCTACGGCATGCGCGGGATTATTCGCGCTCGGCTTGCTTGTTGGCGTTGTGCTGGGCGTGCACGCACAGAACGAACCGATTCTCGTCCCTGACGCCATCGATTATCAGAAACTGCTCCCAATTTTGCCGGAACCGCCGTCGGGCTGGACCGCTGATAAACCAGAGGGCTCAACCGAAGACGTCGGTGGCTTCAGAATCACAAACGTCCATCGCGATTACCACAAGGGCGAAGGGGACAAAGCGCCGACCGCAGCGATTAGCATACTCGATTCTGTTGCTAATCCGGATTATGTCAGTGCCACCACAGCTGCGTGGAATAACAATAGCGAAAGCAGCGAAGGTTACGGCAAAGCTGTCACCATCAATGGCAACTCCGGTTTTGAAGCTTTTGAGAAAGAAAGCAAACACGCCACCCTTTGGGTGATGGTTGCGAATCGTTATTTTGTCCAGATCGAGTTGCAGAACCAGGAACCGAGCGAATTGCAGGAGTGGATTAAGCGTGTTGATTTGAAAAAACTGGCGGCGATCAAGTGATAGTGATCGGTGATCAGTCATCGACCAACGCCGATCACTTTGACTTCATCGCCTCGCCTGCCATCGGCACAAAGCGGACAGGCAAGACTGCGCTTTCTCTCAGCCGACCATCTTTCTTTTCAAGCAGGTACAGCTCCTGTGCGAATCGCTCGCCCACGGGAATGATCATGCGTCCGCCGTCTTTAAGTTGATTGGTGAGTTGCTGAGGCACGTGATTCGGCGCGCAAGTCACTATGATCGCATCGAAAGGCGCGTGCTCCGGCCAGCCGCTGTAGCCGTCGCCCACTTTCACATGCACGTTTTTGTATCCAAGCCGTTGCAGTGTCGCTTCGGCATTTTTCGCAAGCGGCTCGATGATCTCGATCGTGTAAACGTCTGCCACCAGTTCAGCTAAAACGGCTGCCTGATAACCACAGCCTGTTCCGACTTCCAAAACACGATTGTTCGGTTTCGGCTGAAGTTTTTCCGTCATGAACGCCACGATGTAGGGCTGCGAAATGGTTTGGTCGTAGCCGATCGGCAACGGGCCGTCTTCATAGCTGGCAGAGCGCGAGTCCACCGGAACGAATTCTTCCCGCGGCACTTTGGACATGGCAGCGAGAACGCGTGCGTCCTTGAGGCCGCGTGGCATCAACTGTTCTTGAACCATCAGCTGGCGCTGCGCTGCAAAATCGAAAACTGGGGCGGCCCTTTGCCCGCAACCAGTCGCAGCAATCGTAGCAACAATCAGAGACTGCGCGAGCCTTCGCACCCCAAACAATAACGCCGCCTGTGCTGCTACGAAAGCAGCACTGTGCGTTTGTCGAGGCGCCCTAGCGCGCCGCCGCGACGGCGTTCATGTGGTGCAGGCGATCAGCCAGCGTTTTCATGACGTGCGTCGCAAAATGCGGCGTTTGCTGAACGAGAAAATGAAATCGACGCCGATCGATTTCCGCCAACCGACATGGAGGGTTGCAGAATGCAGCTCTCGGAAAACTGTTCCGGGCAGTAGTGGCTCAAGTCCAAGCATTAGCACGTCAGTCGTCGGACAGCTCTATTTCCTTGAGAAGAGAGACGCGCGCTTGGTCTCTTGCGCGTGGGTCGGTGCCTGAGCCGCCGCGGCCCAAGCCATGGCGCCACCCCGGATCGTCAGTCGGTAGCGCTCGGCGCCGCAGGGCACGTCAAAGCCCCAGATGTGTAGATCTCCTTTGTTATCTTCGCGAGCGATTGCCCTTCGGCTGCAGGTAATGGGTGCCAGTCCATTCGCCGATGCTGATGCCGGCTTGCAGACCATCTTCGTTTGCCGACCGGAAATGAATACCACCGTACAGCCGGCTCACTGCCGCTTCCTCCGCTGCATCGAGGCAGGTTGCAAAGCTGCGGTACACGCCGGGCAGGAAATCTGAGCCGATTGTGAAGGGCAGGTCTTCCGTGCCGTAAAACAGTGCCAGCATGGTCGCGGCGGCGCCGCTGAACGTGCTGTGGCCCGAGACGTAATCAGGAAATGGTGGTGTCACGATGAACGACGCCCAGTTTAGTTCTGGTTCGGCAAAGGCAATCGCGGTAACCGGACGCCAGAAGTGGAACGTGTACTTGGCATCCCAAGCGCAAATGGCAGCGTCAGCCATGGCGATATTCAATAAGCCAAACAGCCTTGCGTTCTCTTCCAGCGTGTTGCCTTGTGCGGCGCCGATAATCTGCGCAATATTGTTCCAGTGGCCGGGAGGCGTCTCGGTGCCGGCGCCATCGGCCCAAAACAAAGCGATCTCGGTCTGGTCTTCCGTGCGTGTTGAACCCACAGCCGCACCGAGTGCCTTGACCTCGTTGTAATCCGCCGCGTATTGCTCGCTGTCGAGAGAGGGCGGACCAGGCGGGCGGAATTGGGAGCTGTTGCTCATTGCAAACGGCACAACGAATCCCCATTGCGGCAACAAATAGGGACGATATGCCGGAGGAGTCGGGATCCACACCCCAGGACCGCTCCCGCCCGGCGGCGGAACGGTGGCGTTCCAACCATCGTTGGCTCGCGCGGCAAGAATTTGCCTCGCGACGAATTCACCCCACACGATGCCTGCGATCTTATGTGGCCCATCGGGGATTGAAGCTAGAATCGCGGCGTAAAGTGCATCGAAGCTTGATGTGCTAGCTGGGAATAGACTGACGAGCACCTGGTGCGCCGCAGCGCTGGCAGCGGCTTCACGCGACGCACTGGCCGGCACTGCGCTTTGCACCAGGTAAGGTTCGTGCGTGCGGGCAATGCCATTGACCGCGTCGTAGATTGAGATGTGCAGAATAGACAGACTGCGAGAGGCAATCGGCGGGGCCGTGTGACCGTCGCGAATTGCGTGGAGCGCGGCGTTGTTCCATTCAGTGACCACATCGGCGTGAGCCAGGGTGCCGATGAGAAGTACCGTTGAAACGGAGCATGAAAGAAGTTTGAAAGTTTTCATAAGGGAATGGCTGCCTAATAACAATTTGCCGGCGGTGGCCGCGCTTCGATGGCGGCATCGCGGCGCACTTCCGGTGCGCCGCGATACAATCGCTCTCGTGCAGGTTTTCACTCAACGTCGTATGACCCGATCTAGTGAGTGGGTGAATGTGAACGAGAGATTAAATAAACCGGTTCCGTTGACGCCGATTCGGTATTCCGTGCTTTGTCCCTTAACGTTCTGATAAATGCCCGTACCGCCAATGGTGGCACGCATGTCACGGTGGTCCATCCCCACGAGCCCATGCTCAATACCCTCCGTTGCGATGGCGGTGGTGTCATCGGGAAGGTAAAACTCCTGAATTGTGAAGACCTCGGGACGCGTTTCTGAAGCATTGCGCGTGAACGTTCCACGGCAGGTCCACTCCCCAATCGGATTCGGCGGAGCTACTTGAGGATTCCCTGCAAGTGTGCCCCCCGGATAGATGTATCCTGTCACGATAAAGGTGGTGCCTGGGTTGGGCCCGGGGGGGCCACTGAAATAGATCGTGTTAGCGTCTATGAAGACGTCGAATTGGAGGTTTTGCGCGGCCTGGGTGTTCGCAGGGCTGACCGTAAGCGTCGCAATTGCGATGCCGATGACTACCCCGAGAATCGAAAGACTCCACACGCACTTTTGTATGACTAATCGGATTTTCGTTTTGTTGTTCTTCATGATTTAATTTCTTTTCTGTTGTTTTGGCCTTCTTTGATTCTTCGTCGTGCCGCCTTCGTCCCGCACTCGCGGGCTACGGCGTGCCAAGGAGGAGTCAATTCTGGCCGTTCACTGATGTACGAGACCGAAATCCCGTGAAATCTTACGCGGGAATTTTGGATTTTTTGGCTGAACCGCGGAGGCCGCGGACTTCACGGATCGGGACTGTAGAGGCAGCCGTGTCGGCTGCCTTGTGTCGGACGCAGGCGGCACGCCTGCCACTACAAAATTACTTCAGCACGACTGGCTGCTTTGATTCTTCGAGGAGCTTTTCAAAGCGGGGATCGCCACGCAGCGGATCCCAGAACGGCAGCAGTTTCAAGTGACCATAGCTGAGGTTGCT
>Ga0137403_10008009_pt1 | contig 11854 bp, 7 predicted proteins | sample CZOMad2_1_16fung_FD_122057 | JGI IMG/M metagenome (GOLD analysis project Ga0137403, IMG submission 122057) | Vadose zone soil fungal communities from Angelo Coast Range Reserve, California, USA - CZOMad2_1_16fungal (Hybrid Assembly) | ecosystem: Environmental > Terrestrial > Soil > Vadose zone...
TGCGCCCGCGCCTATACTGGAACGCGCGAATCTCCATGCCCATCAACACGCTCATCGTTGACGATGAAAAGCCGGCTCGGGAAGAGTTGGCCTTTCTCCTAAAGGCCTTTCCGGACATCCACCTCATCGCACAAGGAAAAAACGGCATCGAAGCGGTCAATCTGATTCGGGAACACGCTCCAGATCTGGTTTTTCTGGACGTGCAGATGCCCGGCCTCGACGGCTTCGGCGTATTGCAAAAATTGCTCGATCGCAAAATCGAACTACCGCACGTGGTGTTCGCAACGGCTTTCGATCACTACGCGGTGCAGGCGTTCGATGTGAATGCCGTGGACTATGTGCTGAAACCGTTCGACAAAGCGCGCATTGCAAAAGCCATCCAGCGCGCCCGTCGTGAAATCGAATCGGAAGTTTCGCCAGCGGACCGGCTCGAACAGTTGGTCAGCCGCCTCGCCGTGATGAAAAATTCGTCAGCCAAGGCGGCAGCGCCCGCGCCATCAAAAATTCTCGTCAACTTGAACCAAAAACTGGTGTTGGTGGATGCCGAAGACATCATTTTCGCCACCATCGGCGACGGCATGATCTCTATCATCGCGCGCGATCTCGAAGCCACCACCAATCACCGCACATTGGACGAACTGGAAGAGGCGCTGGCCTCGGAGTCGTTTTTCCGGGCGCACCGCTCGTTCCTCGTCAACATCCACCACATCAGAGAAGTGGTGCCCTGGTTCAAATCCACCTTCGTGCTGAAAATGAACGACAAAAACAAAACCGAAGTGCCGGTCAGCCGCACGCAAACCAAGCGCCTTCGCGAACTGTTTAAACTGTGAGTAGCTTACTTTTCCAGACGAGATTCACATGGCGTTCGCGATGACTTATTCGGCGGTCGGACTTTTCCTTTTCATATTTAGAGCGTGTAACAAAACCCTCTCAAGAGCTGCAAGCCACCCCTGAAGCCCGGCGCGCCGCGGTTAACTTCCGGCTTGCCGACGATACACTCGGAACCCATTTTTCTCGCAACCTCAATCTTGCCGAGTGTTTGCGCTGGGTCGATGCGCAGTAATGGACGTGGATTACCGTTTGCCAGTTTGCCAGGAAATTCTGCGTCTCCATCTGCCGAATGCTTCGCTTCAGCAGAAGAAGTGCCCGCCGCTCGGGCGGATATTGTTCAAACCGTTGCCGCAACAGGCAGAACTTTGGAGTGTATCAATCCGCCTTTGTCTCAAGTCCGGGTTCACTTCACTCGGAACTTATGACGATCAGCTGTCCGAATTAGCAACATGCATCGCTGGCTTTCTCTAAAAGAGTAACTTCAAACCAAGCTGGATAATCCGGGGATCGCGGGCGCTAAGCACCTGGCCGAAATGGATGGGATCGAACAAAAAAGCCGTGCCGATCTGGTCAAAGTTGGTGTGATTCAATACATTGGTGGCCTCAATGCGGAACTGAACACTCATCCGCTCATTTACGTTAGTGTTTTTGAACACTGACGTGTCCCAGCGCCAGGCGCCCGACCCGAGTATCGAACCCCGGGAGGCGTTGCCAGGTCGAATGCCGTCCGCGGGCGGATCAGTAAATAAAGAACCGTCAAACCATTGCGCTCTAGTATGCGGCGCTTGACTGTTGGCATTCGCGAGTTGGTCCGGGCGAGCGTCGAAGAAGGGTCCGCTATTGGAGGCGGCCAAACCGAGTCCTGCCGGATCAATGTGTACACCGTTGACCGTCAGCCATAGACCCGTTTGGGCATAGATAATACCCGAGATCTCCCAACCTCCAAGCAAATGTCCAGTAGTGCCACGCTGCAAGCGGTAGAACGGAAGGTGGTAGATGTAGCTGCCGGTGAACACGTGCCGCCGGTCGAAGTCAGCAGGTCCGTATTCTGCGTGAATGTCATAGACGTTTTGAGGAGTGGTGTATTGATTGGGAGCGTCAGTCAGCGCATGCGACCATGTGTAGTTCAGCATCACTAAGTTATTGTCGCTTGCTCTCCATTGCCACTGGACCTGAAGAGAATGGTAGTTCGACTGGAATCTGGGAGAAGAAAGGTTGATGGGGCCGAAGCCACGATAAGGCCTCACGTAGTTAAGGAGCTGGCTATTTGCAAAGTTAACCGGGCCCTGTGCCAGAACCCCTGCGGAGAGATAAGCGCCCGGACGCGGTTGGTTGATGTCCACACCGGCGGTTAGATGCAAGGCTCGGTTGCCGTAGTAGCCGATATCAAACAGCATCGTGCGGCTGAGCTGGCGCTGGATGTCGATGTTCCATTGTTGCGCGTAGGGTTGCCGCCAATTCACGTCGATTCCGCTGAGCCCTTGCGGAGAGAGATTCAAATCAGCCACCGTGGCCGCGGGATCGTTCAAATTGGTGTTAGATATTTTGACAACCCGCACGAACGGCGGATTATTCGTAGTGCCGTTCTCGAACTGACCCAAGGCCGGCAAATCGAAGAAAATGCCGTAGCCGCCGCGAAATGACGTCCTGCCAGTGCCAAATGGATCCCAGGCGACCGCGAACCGGGGAGCAATATTACGATCTCCTTGTCTCGCCACAGCGCTGCCGAACCGCGAATTCTGGCCACCAATAATGATGCCATTCATCACCGGCGTGGACGTGCCCGCGAGGAGGTCTCCCGTAGCGATATCGATCGGAGGTGCCGCGGCAGGGTCATAAGCGAAGGGATCGAAATTTGTCAGGTGTCCATGCCCTTCGGTGGGCTGACGGAAGAAAGACCATCGGAACCCGTAGCTGAGAGTCAGGTTAGGACGTATCCGGTATTGATCCTGCGCGAAGAACTCAACTTCATTCTGATGAATATCTGCCGTGGGATTTTCGTTTGCTTGACGGAAGACTACAACGTTGCCAAGCAGGAAATTAGCCCACTCTTGCTGAAAACTATTCCCCGCTGGACCGATGTCCAGAAAGCTGTAAATGCCGTTGTCAATGCGGAAAAACGACCCTTCACTTTTTTCATAGTGATGGTAGATAAGTCCATACTTTGTGGTGTGCCGCCCGATGATCCAAGTAAGGCTGTCGAACGCCGAGTGATTCGTGCTCAGATCCCGGTAGGGTCCGAATCCAACGAGGTTTTCACCATGGTTGAAAAAGAAGGTAGGGACGCGGCCAGACAGGTTCTTAAAGGGAAGATTGGGGCGGATGTCGGGAGATAGAGTCTCGCTAAGCAGTCCGACCGGCTGGCTAAGAACGGCTCCATGGGAATAGGAGTAGCCGAGTACGTTTACAAAGTGCGGCGTAATTACCATCGCGAGTCGAGCCGCAACGTTGGAACCTGGTGCGTTCGTTCGTGTGGTGGCCACGCCCGGGAGATTCGAACCTACAGTAAGGCCGCCGGGTTCTTCGGTCGGTATCGAGTCATGAGTGTATTTGAAGAAGCCGCTTAACTTTGGGCCAAAGATGTGATCGACCTTTAGATTCTCCTCTCGAAAGTTGAACAAGTTTCGTGCGGTGAAACTAAAGGTGCGATCAGGTCCGGGCGCGGGCAGCTTCGAGTAGATGTCTTTGATGTAGGCGGCTGCCGTAGGGTCGATGTTGGTGATTTGCGTGGTGGTTGGCCCGACACAAAGCTGGGTGACAGGGTCGATGATTGGCTTGGTGCAGACCGGTGTGGCGAAGGTTCCCTGTAGCTCCGCTCTGGTGGGTACCTCGGCGCTGGTAAACGTGCTGTAGTTGACCACGCGCCGCCACTCCTGCGATAAAAAGAAGAAAGTTTTCTTGGTGTATACCCGGGGAATGAAAACAGGCCCGCCAATGGTGAAGCCAAAGTTGTTGTAACGCAGTGGCGGCCGGGCCAGTTCCCTGAGGTTATTAAAGAAATTGTTTGCTGCAAGAACGTCGTTGCGGAAGAATTCATAGGCGCCCCCATGATAAGTGCTCGTCCCGGACCGGGTGACGACGTTGATTTGACCTCCCGATCCCCGTCCGAACTCAGGATCGTAGTTGCCGCGCAGAACCTTGAATTCCGCAATGGAATCGATACTGGGAAAAGTTAGCAGCGTGTGGTTCGACCCGCGGTCGACATTGTCGGCGCCATCTAGTGTCCAGTTGTTCTGACTGTCGCGTGCACCGTTAATTGAGAAAGATACGGAATTGACGCCGCCATTCAAACCGCTGACGCCGACATAAGGTTGATCTGACGCAAGACCCGAGGAGACACCCGGCTGCAACGCGACCAATTGCGAATAATTGCGAGTGTTGATGGCAAGTTCTCGAACTTCGATTCCGGAGACCAGGCCAGCAGCAGTGGCACTTTGTAGGTCCACCTGGAGCGGCTCGGCCTCCACCTTAATTTCATCGCTACGGCCGTGAATTTGCAGGATGAAATTGACGGCGCGCCGGTCATTCACATTCAATTCGATTCCAGTTTCCAGACTGGTTTTGAATCCAGGTGCCTCTGCTGAGACGTCGTAGTGTCCTATGGGAAGAAGTGGAACGACATACTCGCCGTTGTTGGAAGTGGTCAGGCGACGGACGACTATGGCTTGATCGGTATTAACCACGATGATTGTGGCACCAGAGACGACCGCGCCGCTTGCATCCGTGACAGTGCCCAAGATCGTGGCAGTGATTTCCTGACCTATAGTGTTGTACCCGAGGAAAAGCAACAGTGCGCCCGACAATGCAAACTTTACGCGCATGACGGCTCCTTCGGTGTTCGCTCTAAAGGGCCCGTACAGCAACTCAGAAAAAGTACTCGATTCTCACTTCCTTAGCTTTGACATTTTCAGGGAAAGCGCAGGTCGAGAGCATAAATCTCCTGGACGCTGCGATCACGCATCAAGAGCGGCGCGTCGTCCGGAGTCAATCCGATCCAGGATGCGAAACCGTCGGAGAGCTGAGGAAAATCTTTGAGGCTCAGAAGGTGTTCCAGCACGCGATCCTTTATTCTCACGCGAACCAGTTCCCCGGCGCCGCCTCGATTTTCCCGCATGTAGACATATTCCCCGTCATGCGACCACTCGTTGTAACCAATCTGCTCCCCCTCCACCAAACTGGACCAACGATTTGCGTTTGTATCGAACAGCATCAGTTTCGTCTGGCCGAATGTAAGGGCGGAGATATAGCGTCCGTCCGGCGATACTCTGGGTGAGAATAGCCCATCGGTTCCCGGAATTGAGGAGACTCTCCTGGTTTTCAAATCCAGGCGATAAATCGCGGCATTGCTGATGTTGTCGGTTTTTCCGAAAACGATGGACTTCCCATCGGGCGTCCAGGTTGCGTCTGCTTCGGACGTGTTGGTCTGCGTCAGCACTTCCGGACTGCCTCCCGATGAAGAGAGCAAGTAGATTTTCCAGGAACTGTCGAACCGTACATCCATGAACACAATCTGGGAGCCGTCAGGCGACCACCGCGGTTCATATGCTCGCACCGGTGGAAAGGTAAGCTGCATCTTGTCGCTTCCATCTATGCGACTTCGCCACAGGGTCATGTCCGGATAAGAAACGTAGGTTATCCACTTCCGATCGCGCGAAAAATCAACTGGGCCGGCGGAGAGACCCTGGAGATAAGAATCGAAGCGCCGGGCTTGCAGGTCATAGCGCTGTAGCTCCACGCGAGGCTCCTCGCCCAGGACAAACAGTCTCTTACCGTCAGGGCTGAGGATGGGAGAATAAAAACGTAGCGGCCCGGAAGTCAAACGTAATGGGCCCTTGGCGCGTCTGCGAAAAAGGGAACGACGCTCCGGCATCACCCAGATGGCTTGAGCATTCCCGCGCCCCGCCAGAAAATAATAGTAATTGCCGTCCGGCGACCAATTTCCGCAGCGCTGGAAGGATGACTCTTTCCAGTCCGGAAAAAGCGGGTGAATCCCTTTGCCATTCGCGTCCATTTCCCAAATCGAGCTGGAATCGATTCTTGGGTCATGAAGATCAAAGCGGATCCGCCGGCCATCCGGCGAATACCGAATGCAAAACACGAGGCCGGAAACCTTTGCAAGTTGATGAGGCTCGCTTCCATCTTTGTTCGCCATCATTATGTTGCCCATGTTGCCCGCATCCGCGTACACGATGTGTGTCCCATCCGGCGTCCAAGTTGCGAGGAGCGCCCTGATGTCTCCGACGTGGTGGGGCGAACCTGCCGGCAGTGGTTGCGCCCAGAGTTGGATTTCCGAACCGAACCTGACGCCTTTCGAGACCAATAGCTCCGAGCGATCTGGAGAGACGGGACCTACGGCCCAAACATCCTGGAGTGTAGTTGTAATCCAAGTGGTCTCTCCGCCCGCAGCCGACACTTGAGCGATCCCAGAGCCCGTGGTATCAGGCATCCCTTCCGTGAAATAGATATGGACGCCATCGGTCACCGGCGGATTTATCGGGTTCTTCGCCTTACCGTCGTTGGTGATTCGAACGATATTGGTGACTGTTGGCGGTTGCGGCTGGCTGCGCCAGAAGGCCACGCAAATCAGCACCAGAACTGCAACAGCGGCGATAACGCCAGTACGCTTCAAAAGGTTTTTTCCTGCGGATGATTCCGGAGGGCTGCTCGGACCGGAAATTCTACTGTCCTCGCCGACTGGTCTTTCGACAGTTGCTATGAATCTGTAACCCCGCCGGGGAAGAGTCTCGATGAAGGTAGGACTGTCGGCGGAATCGCCAAGAGTTTCGCGCAGCCGTTTGATGGCTGTGTTCAAGCCGGTTTCGAAATCAACAAATGTGTCCTCATGCCACAGTATAGAGCGTAGTTCTTCCCGGCTTACGATTTCGCCGTGGTGCTCAAGCAGCTTGAGGAGTACTTGGTAGGGCTGATCCTGAAGCCGTAGTTTCACACCGTTCTTGCGCAGCTCGGCGGCTCGCAAATCGAGCTCGAATACTCCGAAGCGGCAGACGGAAGCGTTCTGGGGAGGCACAACCACCTAAGTAGTCGCAAACTGTCGCTAGTCTACCACCGTTTCTCCACACGAAGCGCGCTACGTTCCGCTGTAACCAACTGCGAAATCGAAACTTAGTGGGCCACAGACATACTAGACAGTTGTCAGAGCCCGTCCATTGAACGGCATTCCCTCCTGACCAATTCTCGGTGCTACCGCGGTCGAGGTGAGCGCCGTGAAAAAAGCTATTTTCTCCTGCATGGTGGCCTGGATGTTTTTGCAGAGTTCGAGTCGAGCACAATCAGGTCCTGACTCGCCAAGATTAAGGGCGAATAACGAAATGCCCTCGTCTTTGGTCGCCGCTCTTCCCTCGCTATCACGGACCGGCGCAGAGCCATATCGATCGGCTCCGGCACAGAAGTTCGTATGTAACACAGGCTATACACAGAAGGAGTGCAACGATGAAATGGTGCTCTTGAGAAAAGGCCTGGCGAATTATCGGGCATCTGACCTGGGAGATTGGACGTGGGTACTTGTACGTTCGGAAAATTGGAAGATGATCTTACTGGCCCTGAGGCTTGACCCCGGGGTTCCAGCACTAACCGTTCTGGACTTGAGAACGACGTTCTTCGAAGAGGCCCTGTTAGCCGGACCATCCGGTCGCGTTTCCGAGCTTATGAACGTTTGGCATCTTGGCCGACAGAGTCTTTTGGATCTCGCAATCCGCCACGAATTGGGCCATGCGCTCTGCAACGATGTGAACGAACGGAACGCCGACCACGTGGCGAAACTTCTTGAAGACAAAAAAACAGTCTCGTGCCAGGTAACGGCGGTACCGAAGCGCAACGAGCACGATAAAAGTGGAACAAGTAACAGTTGGGGGAGCTCTCTTGGAGAGCGACTTCAGGGTAGGGCCTCCCACCGCCATTAACGCAACGGACGAGCGCTCTTGCATAGAACGCGAAGCGGAGTCGCCAAGAGTTTCGCGTAGCCGTTTGATGGCTGTGTTCAAGCCGGTTTCAAAATCAACAAAAGTATCCTCGTGCCAGAGTGTGGAGCGGAGTTCTTCCCGGGTCACGGTTTCGCCGTGGTGCTCAATCAATTTGAGGAGTATTTGGTAAGTTGCTCTTGAAGCTGCAGCTTCACACCGTTCTTGCGCAGCTCGGCGGCTCGCAAATCGAGCTCGAATACTCCGAAGCGGCAGACGGAAGTGTTCTGGGGAGACACAATTACACCTAAAGCAGTCGGAAACTGTCGCCAGTCTAGCACCATTCTCCGCGACGAAGCGCGTCAGCTTCGGTTGTAACCAACTGCGAAATCGGAACTTCGTAGGCCACAGACATTCCAGACAGCTGTCAGACCCCGTCCATTGAACGGCATTCCCTCCTGACCAATTCTCGGCGCTACCGCAAATGCGGTAGAGGTGAACGCCGTGAAAAAAGTGATTTGCTTCTCCGTGCTGGCATGGATCTTCTCGCAGACTTCGAGTCAAGCACAGTCAGGCCCTGACGCCGGAAGATTACTTGCGAACAGCGAGATTCCGTCATCCTTGGTCGCCGCGTTCCCCTCGCAACCACGGACCGGCGGAGAGCCATACCGGTCCACTTCGAAGCAGCAATTCGTGTGTAACACAGGCTACAGGCAGAGGCAGTGCGACGAACAGGTCACGGTACTGAGAAGGGCCCTGGCCAACTATCCCGTAGCGCAACTCGGAAGTTGGACCTGGATATTGGTGCGTTCCGAGGACTGGAAGGCCATTAAGCTCCTCAGGGGACTTGATCCAGACAGCCCAGCGTTTACGTTCTATCCGAAGCGCGAGACGTTCATTGAAGAGGCGCTAGTGACACAAGTACCTGTACGAGCCCGCGAATTGCTATTGAAGTGGGACATGAATAGGAGGGACCTTCTCGATCTCGCGGTCCGCCACGAACTTGGTCATGCGCTCTGCAACGACGCGAACGAACGGAATGCCGATCGGGTGGCGAGACTTCTAGAACAGAAAAAAGAGATCTCCTGTGAAACAACGTCGAGGCAAAAGCGCGACCACCACGACATTAATCGACCATGAAAGGAAACGCGCCTCAATTTTCTCATTTGCGGTTTGTCAGGTTGGAAGGCGCGGATCACGGGAAGTGACCCTGTAGGAAATTCCAGCAGATCAGAGCGCACGCGAGCGATAGAAGCGCCTTGTGCATATCTGCTCTTTTCTCATACCGCAGACGAAGACGACGGAACTGGTTCAACCACGCGAAGGTACGTTCTATGACCCAGCGCCAACGGCTTGAAGGTACCCATCCGGCGCACACTCGGATAGCAAACAAATAGCAACGTCGATGCTACGATGACACCGATGACGTTGGCGATGGGCCTACTTGGATATCCTAAGTCATTAATCAGAAGAGGTAATACCACCACCGTAAAACCAATAAGAATTGGCCTCGACGCTTCCAGGTATTTCGAATTATTTGCAACCTCTTGTAAACAATTCTTCTGAGTGCATCAACCGTTGGACCGAAGTTGGACTGAAGCTACTTCAGGTTGCACAAACATGTCTAGTTGACTGCCGATGGCTGTCGGACTGTCTCCGGACAACCGATTGAAATCGTGTACCATGTGCATCTGATCGTGATATCCCAGAGCATGGGCGATGTCGGTCCACCGCGTTTCGGGCGCCGCCGCCTTACGTCGGAGGGCCGCCTCGAACCGGACGATCCGGGCGTAGAGTTTGGGCGGGATGCCGATCTCGTAGCGAAAGCGCCGCTCAAACTGGCGGATCCCCAACCCTGCGTTGTGAGCGAGGTCGGACACTTGAACACATCCGCTACTCAGAAGTACTTCCGTCGCGGTGTTAGCAATGCCGCCAACAGAATCGAACGCGGGACGCTTCGCGCATAAGTATTCGTCCGCAACACGAACGCGGTCGGTAAACGAGGCGGCATCACCCAGTCGGCGCTCAAGTTCGCCGAGCCCCCGGCCGAGCGCTACCTCCCCGTCGAAGTGGTCATTGGTCAGCTTCTCTGCGGGCACGGAAAACAACACAAACATGCCCCCTGGCTGAAAGACAATCGTGAATGCGTCGACTCTCCCGTGCATGATTAGGTCGACCCGCCGAAACGTCTGAGCGCCGATGAGAGCGATGGGGTGCGCGTTCTCTACACCGCCCTGATCAAGCCGGTAGACTTCGTAAGGCGTACCGAAAGTGAACTCGATCGCCTGCGGGCTTCTGGCCGGGACTGGTTGCAACACAGTTCTACCGACCAGGTGAGCCTCGACTTGGTAGTAGTAACGGATAAGGTGGCGCAGAGCAGGCACGGGGCTGGAGCAGAGGATCACGCGGCGCAGCTTACCTCAATTCTCGAGAGTGTGCGGGCGATTCCTGTAGGTCTCGCGGCGGAAGACATTGCATTGCCGTGTCGCATTCTTACTATTGCGACCACCGTGCGCCTGATATGTTGCCGGGCCATGAAAAAGATAACCCTGCTCATGGTTGCGACTCTCTTAGCGGTCATTTGCTACGCACAGTCCCAGGGCGCCAAGACCGTTGTGCTTGAAAAGAACGAAGGAGAAGCACGGGTGCGGCGTCCTCTCGGACTGCTGCCAATCCCTACAGCCGAGTTCATTCTGAAAGTGACTCCAGAGAACAGCGGCTCGAAACACCTTGTGCTTGGTACCGAAGACATTCCTCCCGGAGGCGTGATTCCGAAACATAAGCATCTTGAGCAAGACGAGATCTTGCTAGTCCAGACGGGCACCGCACATGTCACTTTGGATGACAAGGAATACGACGTGCATGCCGGAGGCACCGTCTTTTTTCCGGCTCAGACGTGGGTGAGCCTCAAGAACATCGGTACAGACAGCATCAGCCTAGTCTTTATCTTTTCCGCCCCCGGTTTCGAAAGGAACATGCGATGCGGGTCCGTTCCAGCGGGGCAGACTGCCCCACCCATCAACACTGACGAACTCAAGGCCTGCGCTCATGAAGGTCACGTCGAGTTTGAGGCACTCGCACCCGCAGCAAAGTAACGAGTTACCCGTCGGGCGATCAGTCTTGATTTCCCAGAAAGGGTTCGTCTTTGATCCGCTCGATGCGCATCTGGATTGCTTCCGAATTGCCGACCATCCACGAACGTGCGCCTAAGCCACTCGATTCTTTGGCACCCACTCGACGACACAGCGGTTTCGCGATCTTGGGCTGTAGCCTTCACAGACTGTTCTTGAACATCAGTATCTCCGTTAGATCTGGGAATCCAGGTGAAATTGAGAAGACTTCATCTATAATCCTCCTCACTATGCGGCACCTTGCTAAGCGTTTGGTTCTGCTGTTTGGTTTGGGCGTGCTTTCGGGCTTGCCCGGTTACGCGCAAAATAAAACAGCCTGTGAGTTGCTCTCCAAGTCCGACGCAGAAACCGTTTTGGGAGTGACACTCCAGCCACCGAAGCCCACTGCCCCCTTTCGTTCGCTTCTCGACCCCAATTTCACCAAAGGCACGCCTGAACAGCGCTGCGACTTTACCAACTTTGTGCCAAATCAACCCAAGCCGCCTAAGGTGGTTGCCGTCGGCGTCGAAGTCCGGTACTCGTCGACGCCCGACGCTCACGCCGTGGACGAGACTCACAGGCAGGTAGACACGCGCACCTATGACCACCCGACGGACCTGCCCGGTCTGGGCGATGCGGCTTTTTGGATCGGACCGCCCAATAATGTGACGCTGTTCGTTTTCCTCGGAGGCACGACGCGATTGATGATTGGCCCAAGCGAGATCGGTCTCGAGCAGGAGAAGGCGCTGGCCGTCAAGGCTATCTCAGCGCTGGGCAAGAGTGCCTTCGCTTACGGAACCCAGCCAACCGGCCTGACTAAGCCGGTGCTGAGCAAACCGGGTCCTAAAACAAGCGCGCTCGATCAACTGAAACGCGCCGTCACCGCGAAAGCCGACGCGGGAGACGCCAAGGCCCAACTTGCGCTCGGGAGGCTCTATCAATCCGGTGCCTTGGCCCCCGATGGAACCGCGCAGCACGACTACGCCGGCGCCGCCT
>Ga0137403_10008010_pt1 | contig 11852 bp, 15 predicted proteins | sample CZOMad2_1_16fung_FD_122057 | JGI IMG/M metagenome (GOLD analysis project Ga0137403, IMG submission 122057) | Vadose zone soil fungal communities from Angelo Coast Range Reserve, California, USA - CZOMad2_1_16fungal (Hybrid Assembly) | ecosystem: Environmental > Terrestrial > Soil > Vadose zone...
GTGCAGCGCACACATGTTCCCCCTGCAGTCGGCAGCCGCCAGCAGGTCGTGGCCAAGTGTACGCTCCCAGCTGGGGGTAACTGGTAGGTCGGAACTTCAGCAGGGACACTACCGTTAACTTGACAATGCCCGATACGCGCCGAGAGACGAGGCCCTATTGACGCATGCACGGCGGGGTCTTACGTTTCCCTCCATACGCCATGCATAGAGGAAATACGGAGTTACACGAGACACGTCTGCCAAGGAGGCGACCAATGATGCAGATCTATGCTCTCTGTTGCGGCTTTTTAGAGTTCGACCGTCACACCTTTTTCCCTGACCAGGCCCCGGGCACGCGCATGACCATCCCCGTGTCCAGCTATCTGCTCATCCACCCTAAAGGGCGAGTGCTCTTTGACACCGGCGTCCACCGCCAGGCGATTACTGATCCTATCGGGCGCTTAGGCGAACGGCGGGCGACGCGCTTGACCGTCCGTTCCCAGGTCGGCGACGATGTCGTGTGCCAGCTGGCGCGTCTGGGGATGCGACCAACGGAGATCACACATGTGATCAATTCCCACTTCCACTTTGACCACTGCGGCGGCAACGAGTTTTTCCCACAGGCGACGTTCCTCGTCCAATCACGGGAGATGGAACGGGCGCGTGGCCCCGACAACCCGTATGAGCCCCGCGATTTTGATCACCCCCTGCATTACCAACTTGTGGATGGCGACTATGACGTGTTTGGCGATGGCCAGCTGGTGCTCATCCCCACCTACGGACACACCCCTGGGCATCAGTCACTGTGGGTACGGGACGGCCAGGCCACGCAACTGGTGTTGACAGGCGACGCCTGTTACACCCAGGAGCATCTGGACCGTGACGTGCTGCCGCAATCCGTCTGGAATGCCGACGCCATGTCACACTCCTTGACCACCCTGCGGAACTTACGCGACACGCACGGCACCACGCTGTTCTATGGGCATGACTCCGGGCAATGGCAGGCCATCCGGCACGCGCCTGAGTCTCTGCGGTGAGGCCGATGCAGGAGTCATTCGAATGCATAACCATAGCCAAAGATGGGGAGGGATTTCTGTATAGATCCTTGCCACCTCCTTTGGCGGAGGACGTGGTCAGGGCCACGACGGCGCTCGACCGTGCCGTCGGCATCGAGCCCCCATGGATTCGCCACTCGTAATCGGCATCTTCAGGAGCATCCAGGCCATGCCAATAGTAGAGGTGCTGTCCACAAAGGTACTTCAGAGCTATCGCATCTTTGCGATCGCCGAGCAAGCACTTCGGTTGCCGTCCGGCCGGACGGTGGTGCGCCAGGTGGTGCAACACCCGGGCGCGGTCGTGATCATTCCCCAGCTGGCAGACGGCCGCCTGATATTGATCGCACAGTACCGGTTTGCCGTGGGTGGGACGCTACTGGAATTTCCGGCGGGCACCCTCGAGCCGGGTGAAGCGCCACTGGACTGTGCCAGGCGCGAACTCATCGAAGAGACCGGGTACCGGGCGGAGCACTGGCGTGCGCTGGGGATTACCTACCCCTCGCCAGGCTACTGTGATGAACAGCAACATCTGTTTATGGCCACTGGTCTGGTGCCCGAGCACGCGGCGGGGGATGAAGACGAGATCCTCGAGGTGAAGCGGCTGACGGTTGAGGAGGTCGAGCGGGCCATAGCGGACGGGACCTTGGTCGATGCGAAGTCGATCGTCGCCTATGCCCGTGCGACGCTGCAGGGGGTGCTCTCCAGAATGTCGACCTAGACCCGCCGGGTAGTCTTCTGTTCCATCGCCGCGATGCGCCGGTCGAGTGCCCGGCGGCCAGGTTTGGTGTGTTGTTCGGCGTGTGCTGAGAAGCATAGCCGAGCGGGGGTGGTAAGCCCTCATCAGGAGAGGCTGGCGCTTGAGCATTTTGGGGACGGCTGGCACTCGTTATGGCGCGCGATGCCAGACGTCAAGGCATTGGTCGGCAACTGGTCCAACGGGCGATCCGCCTGCGTGGGGTCGAAGCTGTGGCAGCAGAGGTGAATCACGCCCATATCGCGTCGCAGGCGTGATTTCAGGGACTAGGCTTCAGACAGTGCGCTCGTCCGACGGGGTGGTGTTCGAGGTACCGTCCGAAGGGCAGCATTCCTCCGTTCACAAAAGGGCATCGGGCGAAGAAGGCGCCGTTCCCCCATCCTCGTACTGTTGAGCCATGGTTGGCCAGCTGATGAGACGCTGAAGAGGTGCCGATCGTCGAGGCACGATGCGCAAATAGCGCACATGTGCGAGGGCGAAAGGGCACGGGGGTCGCTCAATGACGGTGACGAACGCGCCGACAGCTTATCATGCCGACCTGCACAGGCATCCATCATCTGGGGCCTTGTCATCTGACGAGCTCCAGATGCGTCATCGTGCAGATGGCTGATCGTCTATTGGCGTGATGCAGAGGGTGCCATGTTGTCTGGGGTACCCACCGTCAAAAAATTCTTCCCAAGGTGCGTCGCCGAAGGATGATGACCTGTGCACCGCCGCACGGTTGAGAGGATGTGTGTCATATAGAATGGCCGTGGCCCACCGATGTGCAGCGATTAGCGATGAGGAGACGGCCCGGTTGGTCCATTGACCAGACATCTTTGGCATTCGATGGCGGGGGGATTTGCCGCATCATGACGGAGCCTGCTTGATCGTGATCGTCTCAGCTGCCGAGCGTGTATCACCGTCCATTCGCCAGGCTCTCTCCCAGGCCATATCGGCTGGTGGCTTGATGAGGGCAGCCTGCTGCTGATACCGGGCGACGTGTCGCGGGCGCATCATGGCCTGCGCTTCCTCGCGGAACGACCGGCGTGCCAACGCCACGTCCTCCACCTGGGGACTCACGATGAGATAGCGTGCCGTCTGCCGCCGATGCCCGACCCATCCGGCGCGCCCCCGGATGTGGTGTCACCCAAGCCTTATGAGGACTTTAACCGCACATCTTCGTAAGGCGCGGAATAGGCGAACGAATCCGCGTGCAGCCCTGATACCGCCACCCGTGGCCCTGAGACACACAAGAAGGCGTTCTCCCAGATCGGCATCAAGCGCGCCTCGTCGTACACTTTCTGCTGGATCTTATGCAGCCAAGCCTGGCGCTTCTGCGGGTCGCGCTCGGTAATCTGCTGTGTATACCAGGCATCAATGTCAGCGTCGCGCAGAAATGACTGGGCTCCTTGACTGTATATGTAGGCCTCAATGCGAGTCGCCGCATTGCCAAACGCGCCACTACCCTGGCGCGTCAGGTTCTTCACCGTCTTCTCTTTTTGCGCCGTCAGGATGGCGGCACGCTCCATGGAGCGTGCCTTGGCCCGAATACCCACAGCAGCGAGATCATTGACGATCGCTTCGATGACTGTCGCATACGGCGTGTCGGTGCTGCACTCGCCGGCGTCAAAGCCGTTGGCATAGCCGGCATCTTTGAGCAATTGCTGCGCCTTCTTGGAGTCGTAGCCGTATGGTTCCAATGGCAGCGTATAGGCAAACTTGCGCGGGATAATGCCTCCGATCAGGGACGCTAGCCCAAGGTTCTCAGCCTCATTGATGGCCAGCCAGTTAACCGCATGGTTTGCCGCCAGACGGACCCGTCTGTCCGACCAGGGGGACTTGGCGTCATATTGGTCGACGAAGCTCACCCACTGCGTCGCCTGTCCGCGCAACGCTTCCAGCTTCAGGTTCGGGTCCCGACGCACTTCCTCGGCCAGCGTGCCAAAAATCCCGTAGGCCACGTCGGCTTCCTGATGTTTCAGCATGGCCAGGCGTGTGGTGGCCTCAGGGACACTCTTCATCACCAGACGTTTGACATGCGGCGTCTGACGCCAGTAGTCCGTGTTCGCCTCCAGGACGACTTCTATCCCTGGCTGGTGGTTGATCAGGCGATAGGGACCGAGACCAACAGGTTGATTCTTGAAGGCGTCGGTCCCGATTTTCTCGATGTATTTTTTGGGGACAATCCAGCCAACGCCGGTGGCCATAGTGCCGTAGAAGGTCGTGAAATCAGGCCAGGGCTCATGCAGGTGGAAGCGGACGTGGTGAGCGTTGACCATCTCAACCGCCTTGACCTTCTGCTTCAACTCCCCGGCGCTGGCCCCTTTGTAGCGCTCGAAGGTGAATTGGACGTCTTCGGCGGTAAACGGGTCGCCGTTGTGAAACCTCACGCCCTGGCGCAACTCGAAGTCATACGTCCGGCCGTCCTCACTTTCGTGCCACTGCGTCGCGAGTGAGGGGGACATGGAGTTGTCAGGCATGGGCTTGAGGAGGGCGTCGTGCACCGCATACAGCAGCATATAAGGGGTCGCGAGGGCAAGGGTCTCCGACGGATCCAGCCAGATCGGCGCGAGGGTGACGTGGATGGCCCAGGTCATCTGGCCGCTTGGAGTGTGCTTCTGGGCGGCAGCCCTCTGGAGATGCGGCCACCCCTGATACCAGGCGATCAGGCCAGCAGCGCCCCCCAGGGAAGCCTGCAGCCAGCGACGGCGTGTGAGGGACGTGTCCATGAGCGAGTATTGGTGCAGCATCTAACACCTCCTTGCGGATCTGGCCGCTCCCGTGGTCCCTGCTCGCAACATACAGACCTCAAGACGACAGCAAGAGCTTCATCGGCAACGGTGTCCAGGGCGGCGGCAGGGTCGCGGGACACGGCCGCACGAGCCGGCCGCGCCCGGAGCACCCTGAGCAAGGCACCCGGACGACGTGTCGAACACGATCGACATCAACGCCCTAGTATACCTGCTCCAGGAGGGCTTTGTACATCTCCGGTGCCGCCACGGTGTCATCGTCAGCCCGGTGCCTTGCCCCGCCTGGGGGGCCTTCGTCATGTTCCGGAAACCGGGGACCGGCACCATCACAATTTCCTTGGGCGACTGGGCATGTGCACGACGTATGGCGCCTTGGCGAAAGCGGCTACAAGGGGAGCTGTGGCTGATGATAGGCCAGGATGAGACGAACATTGTCGCCTCTGTTCACGACGCCATCACCGCGGATCGACACTTGCAGCCCACATCACTGGAGCGACGGATCGCCGTGAGGTTGAGCCGGCTGTGGTAGCAGCAGGGCAAACGGGATGAAACGCGCGCATGGCTCCCACCCCTCGACAGCTGGTTCACCGAGAACTTTGACACCGCCGAACTCCAAGAGGCCAAGGAAATGCTCGAAGAGCTGTCATGATGTTGCCCCGTACCGTTGCTCCAGCTTTCAGAACGGGTTTACAGGGGCATCCGTCAGCCTCGTGAAGGGCTCTGATGAAGCTGAAGGTTAGCAGGTGTTCTGTTCAGAATCTCCCGAGGCTGGGCCCCCCAGGCGCAGGAAAATCGATGTTGGCCAGCCGGCTCACCACCATCCTGCCGGCCATGACCCTTGCCGAAGCAATAGAAACCCCCCGCATCCATAGCGTCGCGGGCCGCACCGGCGACTGCCCCGCCTTCCTCACGATGCGCCTACTACGAGTTTTGCACGACATGTTGGTCGAGGTCTGGCTGCGTGGGACCGGACAGATACGTATGCCGGGGGATCCCGCTGGCGCGCCGACGTAGCATCAAGGCAACGCTTCGCCACCATTGATTATCGGCGCCTCGTCTCCTTCCTTGCTTCAATTCTACTAGTGTTGCATGGGAAGCGCGTCGGTCTCTCTGATCGCTGCCTGCGATCGCCCATTACCCCGGTAATCGCCTCACAGGAAGATGCGGTTGGAGTCGCGGGGATGGCATGCTGACATGTGCGGCTGATCAGCGCATGCATAGGACCAGCCCATGAGCGGTGGCCTGTCGCCGCGCGAGATACGTAGGCAATATTCTCCGGTGAGCGGTCTCGATGGTGAGAAGGCATGTTCAGAGGTGCCATGGGGGGCATGGCAGGGAATCACGGACAGAGACGTCAGGCTCGACGGCGCTTACGGCGTCTGCACGAAGCGCAGCAGATCCTGGAGGCGGGCGATGATGTGGTCCTCCGGGATGCCTTCCCGCAGGAAGGCGTGTCGCGGGATGCCACCCGAGTGGACCGCGATGAACCGCACCCCTGCCCCGCGGGCGGTGTCGACATCCGGGTACCAATCCCCGACATAGACGGCGTGCTCTCTCGGCACCGGTATCCCCGTGAAGATGGGGTCAAGGGCTTTGGGATCAGGCTTAGGGTGTCCGCTCTCCCACGTGCTGGCCGCCGCAAACCCCTCCGGATGCAGTTCACCTGATCCAGCATGCGGAGGAACTCTCAAACAGTCACATCGATGAAGAGCTTCAGGTTTTCGGGACAGACAGGTCTGTGACCGACGTCAGGGATCAGTGCACGTATATGCCCCGCATGGCTCCGGCAGAGGCGTCCCGATGACCCAGGTGACCGCCTTCCTGAGCAGAGAGCGCCCGCTGCAGGACCCCATGGAGAGTGGGAAATTGATCGGTTTTGGGACAACCCCTGCGGTGTTGGTGGGCCGGATTCGCTCGAGGGTCGCGCCATCGACATTGGCGCTCATGTAGATCACCGGGATAGGCGCGGAGGCCTGGATGTGCCGCGCGGCGACAACGCCATCCATGGCCCCGTGCAACTGGATATCCATGAGCACGATATCCGGGTGATGGGTGAGGGCCTGTTGAATCGCCTGCAGGCCACTGTTCGGCAACGCCACGACCTGATACCCGAGCCGGCGGAGCCGCCGGGCCTAACCTAACGCCGTAATCGATTCCTCCTCGACAATCACGATGCGAATGAAAGGGTCCATGGTGCCCCCCCTCGGAAGCGCGCTCGCCATCTGAGGTGTTCGACGGCCACTGGGCTGAGCACATTGGTGCCACGGAAAGACTCAAATTGATAAGACATTCTCACCTTGATACGCTGCCCGTCGCCTGCCTCCTAGTTCAGGAGCATCGGAAACAGGAGGCTCTCATCAGGGACGGCCTCGATGTCGAGGGGAACCGGGGCGAGCGTGAGCTGCCGTCCCACAGAGGCGAGGGCGATCGGGGCCATCTTGAGGAGCACGACGTCCGTCGTCCACTCGGCATCGACCGGCACCGCCGACGCCGTGAATGGCTGACCCCGCACCCGACTCGTGGCCCCAGTGCGCTGGATGGCGGTGCCGCGGAGCACCCCGGTCAGGAGGAGATGGCCCGCGTCGGCCACGGTGACGGCCTTCACCACCAGGGTCCCGTCGAAGTGCCCGTCTGGGGATAACAGCCCTTGGACGGGGATCGGTTCCAGCTCGGTCTCTCGTGGCCATGCGGCCCCGCGCCATGGGGCCAGCACCAGCGCACTCACCACCGCCGCGATCAATACGTACGAGGTGCGTCGAGTGTTCATGGCATCTCCCTCCGGGTTAGGATGCACTCCTGAAGTTAGCGCTGCCACATGCCGCCTTGTGGAGGGCAAGAGGCATGCCACCCCGACGGGCGGATCCCATCGCCCGGCCGCAACCATGCTAACATATGAAAATCGTTCATGATTTTCATGCATTCTATTCGTTGGACTGTTTGATTACGAGGGCATATATGTTCTCACAAGCGGTTGGTTCAGCACACCGCACCCTAAGAAATCTCGTAGGACCCACGACAAAGGAGTTCACGATGCCGACGCATGGACATACCACCGTATAGGGAACACCCATTGGGGTCGGGCGCGCGACAGACGGGAAGGGTTGGTACACGCAGTTGAAAACCTGGTGGGCGGCTCACAAGACCGGGCGTGACGGCGCCAGACTCGCAACCCTCAAAGCCCACTGGGATGCCAGACGCGAAGCCATCCGTTCCCTCCGCGCGGACGCTGCCATCGATATGGCGGTGCCGGCGCACGTCCGCTCAATAAACATGGCTCTCTGCGACCTCGGCTCATAAAGACCAAGCGTATTCCAGGCTGTGCTTCCCCCGCACAGCCTTCTGCTTTCCGTCACCAGGAGCACACGTTCCACACGCCACGGCACCTGTTTTCACGATGGTCGCTACCCATTCCCACCCCTGACCAGCACAATATGAATCGCTGCCCCGACGAACGGGTTGCGCGTGGTGACCGAGACGACCTGGTACGTCTCGCCGCCAATCACGACCTGATCGTTCGGCCTGGGCACAAAGCTCAGATCCGCCGCGGCGACCCGCACCTCCCGATCGCCCTGCTGCACTAAGCCGGCGATTTCCCGGGCCCGGTACTGCCGCACCCCTGCCTTCATCGTATAGCTCTGCAACGAGGGCGTGCTTTGCAGGGTGGCCGTGCTGTAGCTGCCATGCGTGACCCGCTTGTAGGGAATCGTCTCACCCGCTACACCGATCAGCGCCTGGACCCTGGTGGCGATCAAAGTTTGAACTCCTTAAACGGCAACCGCAGTTCCTGCACATTCGGCGGGACTGCACCGAGGGGAGCGCCGTGCCTGCCCTGCCCGCCGTACTGCACCGTGTACACATCCGGCACGGATTCCATCGTGACGGAGGGGTCGCGCTGACGGGCGAGCCACATCCCCTTGCACAGTTCCAGCGCGGCCTGCTGCATGTCATAGGGCAAGGTGTCGGCCCCGATCATATCCGGCAGGTTATAGCTGTGGGTAGAGCTGGGGTGTCATGGTATTGATGGCCGGTATAGGCCCAGTACGACTCGCAGAACACGATCCTGGCCTCGGGCTCGGTGAGCGTGTAGGTGTCGCTGTCCACCGTTTCGGCATCGAGGGCGATGGATGTCAGTGGAAGGATGGGTGTGACCTTGAGCTTGAGCAGCTGCCCGCCGGGTGCGGGCAAGGTTTCGATGACGGGGCGCTGGGCGAAGACGCGGTTGCAGAACCGGGCCACAACGTCGCTGCCCCGCTGGATGATGCTGCCGAGCCACGTATCGTTCGCACGATCGGTGATGCCGAGGATGGCCTTGAGGTCTGCCAGAGCGGTGAGCTTGGTGGTGCTGGGAGGGACGGTGACGGTGATGGCCATACGGCGTTACTGCGGATTTTGGGTGGAGCTACACCTGATTGATAAGCGAACAATGCCTCCCGCAAGAGCAAGTTATGTCAAGCCTCAACATGTGCGTTGCCCCCTCTTAACGAGACCCTGTGCCGGATTTTGTCTCATGTGGGCACCACCCCCGCCATTCTGGAGCCTGGGGATGCCGTGTCCTGCCACCCCCACGAGCATCCAGGTGATCGGTACGGTCCACCGTACCGATCACCCATGCCGACGCGGAGCACGCGCCACAGTTTTTGCAGCAGAAACCCTGCATAGCCCTTGGCTGCCACCTCCGCACGCGTGGCCCGCATCACGGGGGCGGTGTCCGGACTGGTGAGCAAGAACCGGGCTTTCCCGGGAATGTTCGCCCCCACGAACCACGAGTCGGCCTGGGTCCGGAGCATCTTCGCGCCCGCCTCCACGACGTGCTGGGTCCAGGCCGCTTCCGCCTCGGGCGTGGGCACAATACGGGTACACTGAGGGGCGCGCACATAACTGATGCAGTCACTCACCCAGTCCATGAGCGGCTCGGCGGCTCTGACGAAGTTGCCGACCGAGGCGGCAGTGATGGTGAAGAGGTTCGGGACGCCAGCGCTCTGGATGCCCAGATAGGTGCGCGGCCCCTCGGCAAACTTGTCCTTTAACGTCAGCCCCCCTTCGCCGCGGATATCGATCTGATTCAACGCCCCCGTCACGGCGTCATAGCCGGTGGCAAAGATGATCACATCCAGGGCGTACTCGGCATCACGGGTCTTGACGCCTGCGGGCGTGATGCGCTCGATCGGGGCCTCACGCACATCCACCAGGACGACATTGTCCTGGTTGTAGACTTCGTAATACCCACTCTCACAGGGAAGGCGCGTGGAGCCGAACAGATGGTCCTTGGGCACGAGTTGTTCCGCCACCACGGGATCCTTGACGCGCTCGCGGATCTTCTGCCGAACGAATGCGGCATAGTCCTCGTTGGCCTTCCCGGGAACCATAATGTCATGGAAATTGGCCAGCCATGTCTTGAACCCCGGTGCGGCCCACAGCCACTCGTACTGCTCCAGTCGCTCGTCCGGCGCGACGTCCATGGCCGACCGCGGGTCGAATTGATGCATCAACGAGCCCGCCGTGTCGCGACACTGCTGGAAGATGCCCGGGTAGCTCGCCTTGATCTGGCGTTGGGTGTCGGGATCGATGGGCCCATTGCGGAGCGGCGCACAGTCATTGGCCGTGCGCTGGAACACCGTCAGATGGCCGACGTCCTTGGCGATCTCCGTGATCAGTTGGACACCGGTGGCCCCGGTGCCGATGACGCCCACCCGCTTGCCGGCCAGGTCCATCCCTTCCGCCGGCCATCGACCAGTGTGGCACCAGGTGCCTGTGAAACGGTCGAGGCCCTCGAAGTCCGGGATGTCGTATGCCGACAGACTGCCAACCGCCGTGATCACGAATCGGGCCCGCGCCCGGTGGCCATCCTCCAAGTGGACCTGCCAGCGGTCCTCGCGCTCGTCAAAGACCGCCGAGGCCACGCGTGCGTGGAACCGGATGTCCCGGCGCAGGTCGAACGTGTCCGCCACATAGTTGAGGTAGCGCTCGGTCTCCGGCTGAGCCGCATCATGTTCTTGCCAGTCCCATTCCTGCAGGAGTGCCTCCGAGAACGAATACCCGTAGGGATAACTCTCGGAGTCGAAGCGCGCCCCGGGGTAGCGGTTCCAATACCAGGTGCCCCCCACGCCACCCCCAGCCTCGAAGGCCCGGACCGAGAGCCCCAGCGCACGCAACCGGGACAACGCAGACAATCCTGTCACCCCGGCACCGATGATCATCACCTCGCACGGCTCAACGTCCGCAAGCCTGTCTTTCCCGACTGTCGGCGTCCGCTGTAGGGGATGTCCCATAGCACTATCCTGCAGATCTCTGAACAGGTCCGGTGGCCATGCCCAGAACTGGTCCCCTCATACCACGACCTCATCCTCGCAACATCGCGCCATGGTCGCGTCCGTCTTCCCTCATCTGGGGTCCGCTCTTGCTGAAGCGATCGAACCGACGATAGAATGCAGCGTCGTCAAAGTCAAGAGGCAATCCCTCAAAGCCCCTAGAGCGACATAAGGGCCGGTGATAGAAGTTTCTAAGCCGCCAGGCATACCAGATCACTGAGCCTTTCTTGATCTGTGCGAGATGTTCCTCATTCGCCATTGCTCACACCTCCTCTGCCAGCCACCGCGGCAACATCTCCCTGAGGCGCGTACGTGACGCCAGTGCCCAGACTCCGACCACTCCCAAGCTATCAATCACGATATCGCGGACCGTGCCGTCACGCCCTGGCACAAAGGTTTGATGCCATTCATCGGAGCATGCATACAGTGTTGCGACGAGCATTGCAAGCAGCCAGGCGTGGGTGGGTCTGGCCACATGCAGCCGAACAGCACGAAACAGGAGCACAGTTAACACCGCGAAGACCGTCAGATGCGCGAGTTTTCGGAGGATGAAGTCATAGACTGGCTCGAAGGGCAAGGCGAGCGACGGGGTCGCAGAGAGCGCGAAAATCACCCCCATCCAGAAGACCACCGCTATCCACCGCACGAGAAACTTCACCATGACGTCCCCCAGGCCAACATGTCGCTCTCACCGAGGAGGGTAGGGTCGGAAGCAACAAAGGGACGCAAAGTTGCATAGCTTTTTGGAAGATGCTGTCGTCTCAAGAGGTTACTAAATTTTGGGGTCTGCAGCACCTGCACAAAATGTGCAGGAAATGTAGTGGTTAAATACGTGGGTGACCAGGTTGTTTTTCGTATGACAGGTCAAGAAAAGTGTCACCCACGTATTTGACCACTACATTATTCTGACGGAAACACTGAAGCGGTTGGCTCATCGGATACTCTCTGGAAAGAGCGGCCAAGCCAGCAGGAGCATGCCATGAGCGACAACCTCCGCAGGTATCGTGCCATACGAGCCGCCCTC
>Ga0137403_10008011_pt1 | contig 11851 bp, 10 predicted proteins | sample CZOMad2_1_16fung_FD_122057 | JGI IMG/M metagenome (GOLD analysis project Ga0137403, IMG submission 122057) | Vadose zone soil fungal communities from Angelo Coast Range Reserve, California, USA - CZOMad2_1_16fungal (Hybrid Assembly) | ecosystem: Environmental > Terrestrial > Soil > Vadose zone...
TACTAGCTCACTCCCGGCTCGAGCAGGGTGAGCGTGCCCGCATCGGCGTCGAGCTCGGCCAGGCAGCCGACCGGCAACGTGGTCTGGTCCTCGATGTGGCCGACCATGATGCCGGAGACCGCGGGCACGCCCAGGGCGCGGCAGCGCTCGGCCAGGATATCGTCGAGCGGCCGGTTCTGCAGGAAGAACGGCGACGAATTGCAGTTCGTGAATTTCCCGAACGCCACCCCCGCGACCCCCGCCAGCGCGCCCGATAGCCAGAGCTGGGTCAGCATCCGGTCGATCCGGTAGTACGCCTCCTCGACGTCCTCCAGGAACAGGATCGCGCCGCGCAGGTCGGGGAAGTAGGGCGTGCCGCAGAGGTGCGACATCAGGCAGAGGTTGCCGCCGAGCAGGCGGCCGCGCGCTCTGCCCGGCACGAGCGTGACCACGCGGTTCTCCCAGTCCACCCGGCCCTCGGCCCGCTCGAAGGGCGGGGGACCGCCGAGGCGCACCGGCGTCTCCCCGGTCCACAGCACGCGCTTGAGCTCGCCCAGCGAGTAGGGCGTAAAGGCGCGGAACGCCACCGGCCCGTGAAAGGTGACGAGGCCGGCGTGGCGGTGGATCGCCACGTGGAGCGCGGTGATGTCGCTGTAGCCGATCAGGGCCTTGGGCTTCCGCTGCATGAGCGCATAGTCGAGCGCGGGCAGGATTCGCGAGGCCCCGTAGCCGCCGCGCACGCACCAGATCGCGTCCACGCCGTCGTCGGCGAACATCGCGTTGAGGTCGTCGGCGCGGGCCGCGTCGGAGCCGGCCAGATAGCCGTCGCGATCGAAGAGATGCGCGCCGGGTTTCACCTTGAAGCCGAGCGACTCCACCGTGTCGATGGCGAAGCGGATACGCTCGGGCTCGTTGGGCGCCGCCGACGGCGCCACCATCCCGATGGTCTGACCCGGAGCGAGACGGCGCGGGCGAAGGAGTGGCATAAGGGCATCTTACCGCGCCTTGACTTTCTGGCGGCCGCGCGGCTAGTGTCGGGACCGGGTTCGGGACGTCAGGGCTGACCCTCCACCCGCCACACATGGCTCGAGACCGCGTGATTCCCCTCGGAGGAGGCGCCGTCATGTCCACCACGCATCGGATCGATCGCCGGACGCTTCTCAAGCTCGGGACCGCGGGCGCGGTCATGCTCGGGGCCGGCGCGCCGCTCGCGTCCGCCCAGGAGAAGCCGAAGAAGGGCGGCACGCTCATCATCGGCCGCAACCACGACGCGGACACGCTCTATCCCGGGCGCTCCACCGGGCTCTCCGCGATCGCGACCAACTTCCTGCTCTACGACGGCCTCGTGCTCCACGACTTCCAGATGAAGATCCGGCCCGCCCTGGCCGAGAAGTGGGAGATCTCCGCGGACGGGCTCACCTGGACGTTCCACCTTCGCAAGAACGTCAAGTTCCACTGCGGTGCGCCGCTGACCGCCCAGGACGTCAAGGAGCACTTCGACCGCTGGATCGATCCGAAGGAGGCGGTGCCCACCCGCGCGAAGATGACGAGCCTGCAAGAGACCCGGGTCGTGGACGATCACACGGTCGTCTTCCAGCTCAAGAACCCGACCCTGGTCTTCCTCAACAACGTGAGCCAGACCGAGTGGGGCTACGCCTCGATCCCGCACGCCAAGCACGTCAACCAGTACGGCAAGGACTACGGCGTCGTGTCGGCCAGCGTCTGCGGCACCGGGCCGTTCCGCCTCAAGGAGTGGCTCAAGGACGACCGCATGGAGCTCACGCGCAACGACGACTACGGGTGGGGCTCGCCCGCCTACGACAACACCGCGGCGCCCTGGGTGGACCGGATCATCTTCCGCACGCTGCCGGAAGACGCCTCGCGCGCGGCGGAGCTCGAGACCGGCGGCATCGATCTCGACATCGACGTGGCGCCGCAGCACATCCCGCGGCTCGAGGGGCGCGGCGTGAAGATCACGTCCATCCCGCGCCTGTCCTCCAATCACATCGGCTTCAACGTGGAGAAGGAGGTGTTCAAGGATCCGCGGGTGCGAAAGGCGGTGGCCCACGCGGTCAATCGCGAGCAGATCGTGCAGTTCGTCATGAAGGGCCAGGCCGACGTCTCCCACGGCTTCCTGCATCCGCTCGTGCCGGGAGCCACCCCGAAGGAGCAGATGCGGCCTCACATGTACGAGTGGAGCCTGGAGAAGTCGAAGCGGCTCTTCAGCGAGGCGGGCTGGACGCCCGGGCCGGGCGGCATCCGCCAGAAGGATGGCAAGCCCCTCACCGCGGCCTGCTTCGTGTTCACCGAGCTGCACGAGCGGATCGTGACCCCGGTGCAGGCGACGCTCCGCGACGCGGGCTTCGACATGCAGATCAAGCGGCTGGAGGCGGCCGCCTTCACCACCGCCACCCGCGCGGGCGAGCACGACATGCGCTTCCTGCCGATGATCTATAGCTCGGCCGATTTCCTCTACTTCTTCGTCTCCCAGGCCATCCCCAGCCCGAACACGGTGCGCTGGAAGGACGAGAAGACGGACGCCTTCTTCCAGGTGTCGCAGACCTCGCTGAAGGAGGCGGAGCGGGTCCGGGCCTTCCAGGGGCTGGAGCAGCGGCTGGTGAGCGAGGCGGTGGTGGTGCCGATCCAGCACATCCGCTGGATCTTCGGCAACCGGCCAAGGGCGCGTGGGCTCAAGTACCATCCGATCCACGGCATCTACAAGCTGATGGACGTCTGGGTGGCCTGAGCCATGAGCGCGCCGAAGCGCACCGCGATCCGGGCCGGCTATATCCTCGCCTTCGACGGCCGCGGCCACCGTCTCCTGCGCGACGGGGTGGTGGTGATGGAAGGCGATCACATCCTCCACGTCGGGCCCCGCTTCGACGGCACCGTGGACGAGACAGTGGACGCCCGCGATCGCATTGTCACCCCGGGCCTGATCTCCACCCACGCCCACATCGGCGGCTCGCCGCTGGACCGCTCGTTCATCGAGGACCGCGGCAACCCGCAGTTCTGGTACTCGGGTCTCTTCGAGATGCTGCCGGTGCGCAGCGAGGGGCAGGACGAGGAAGGCGGTCGCGCCTGCGTGGACTTCTCGATGGCCGAGCTGCTGCGGGGCGGGGTCACCACCGTCATGGAGATCGGGGGGCTCGGGGAGTACGTCGTCGAGCGCGCGGCGCACTACGGAATCCGCGTGTACATGGGCCAGGCCTTCCGGTCCGGGCGCTGGCTCACCCGGGACGGCAAGCGCGTGGAGTGGGAGTGGAACGAGGAGCAGGGCCGGCAGGGGCTGCGCCGCGCGGTGGACTTCCACGCGAAACACGATGGCGCCCACGGCGGCCTCGTGCGCTGCTTCTTCTCGCCCGCCCAGATCGACACCTGCTCGCCCGCTCTCCTCAAGGAGGCCAAGCGCTACGCGGACGAGGCGCGTGTGCCGTACCAGGTCCACACCTCGCAGTCGGTGGTCGAGTTCAACGAGATGGTGGCCCGCCACGGCAAGACCCCGATCGCCTGGATGCGCGAGCTGGGCGTGCTCGGTCCCAACACGATCCTGGGCCACGCCATCATCGTCGGCGGCTCGTCCTGGACGAACTACCCCGCGGGCGATGTCGCCATCATGGCGGACGCGGGCTGCTCGGTGGCCCACGCGGTGTGGGTCTTCGCGCGCCGGGGGGTGGCCATGGAGTCGTTCGCGGCCTACCGCGCCGCCGGCGTCAACATGTCGCTCGGCACCGACACCAACCCCCAGAGCGTGATCGAGGCGATGCGCTGGGCCGCGGTGTGCTCGAAGATGATGGAGCGCAATACCGAGGCCACCACCGCCGCCCACGCCTTCGACGCGGCCACGCTGGGCGGCGCGCGCGCCCTCGGGCGTGACGACCTGGGGCGCATCGCCCCGGGGGCCAAGGCCGACCTCGTGCTGTGGAAGGCCACCTCGTGGCGGATGACCCCGCTGCGCGACCCCATCAAGAACCTGGTCTACAACGCGGCCGACGAGGACGTGGACCGCGTCTACGTCAATGGGCGCCTGGTGGTGGACGGCGGCCGCGTGCTCGCCGCCGACGAGGGCAAGATCCTGCAGGCGCTCCAGGCGGCGGGCGACCGGATGTGGCCGCGCATGGCCAAGGCGGACTGGGCCGGCCGCGACGCCGACCAGCTCTCCCCGCAAACCTACGCGGACTGGAGCGGCTAGGCTGCGACGGTGGGCGGGTACGTCCTCCGCCGGCTCTGGCAAACCATCCCGGTCCTCTTCGGCGTCTCGCTGCTGGCCTTCGCGGTCATGCACGTGGTGCCGGGCGACCCGGTACGCCTCATCGCGGGGCCCGACGCGCCCGAGTCGGTCGTCGAGCGCATCCGCTTCGAGCTCGGGCTGGATCGGCCGCTCCACGAGCAGTACTGGTCGTTCCTGAGTCGCGCCCTCCGCGGCGATCTGGGCCGCTCGCTCCGCTCACGGGCGCCGGTGGCCGACGAGATCCTCGCGCGCTTCCCCGCCACGCTCGAGCTGACCACCGCCAGCATGGTCATCGCGGTGATCGTCGGCGTGCCCCTCGGCCTGATCGCGGCGGTGCGCCGGGCCACGTGGGTGGACTACGTCGCGATGACCACCTCGCTGTCCACCCTGTCCATGCCGGTGTTCTGGCTGGCCATCGTGGCCATCTGGCTCTTCAGCCTGCAGCTCGGCTGGCTGCCCGTCTCGGGCCGCGGGGGCCCGCTGTGGCAGTGGGACGGCCTCCGCCACATGGCGCTGCCCGCCGCCACGCTGGCCACCACGTCCATCGCGATCACGAGCCGCCTCACGCGCTCCGGGATGCTCGACGTGCTGGGTCGTGAGTACGTGACCACCGCGCGGGCCAAGGGCCTGCCGCCGGTCTCGGTCGTGACCAAGCACGCGCTCAAGAATGCGCTGATCCCGGTGGTCACGGTGGTCGGCCTGCAGTACGGCTTCCTGCTCGGGGGGGCGGTGGTCACCGAGACGATCTTCGCGTGGCCCGGCGTCGGGCGCCTGGCCATGAGCGCCATCCTCCAGCGCGACTACCCGGTGGTGCAGGGGTGCGTGCTGCTGGTGGCGGTGCTCTTCGTCATGGTGAACCTGCTGGTGGACCTGCTCTACGGCTGGCTCGACCCGCGCATCCGCTATGAGTGAGCCGTCGGGAGCCTCCGCATGAGCGCGGGGTGGCGGCGCTTCGTGTCCCATCGCCTCGCGGTGGTGGGGCTGGCGCTGATCGCGCTGCTGATCCTGCTGGCCGCGTTCGCGTCCCAGGTGGCGCCGCGCGATCCGATCCGCCAGGATCTGCCGAGCGCGCTGGCCCCGCCGTCACGCGAATTCCCGCTCGGCGCAGACGAGTTCGGTCGCTGCATCCTGAGCCGCATCCTCTACGGCGCCCGGCTCTCGCTGGTGGTCGGGGTCCTCGCCACCGCGGTGGGCGCGGTCACCGGCATCCTGCTCGGCCTGCTCGCGGGCTACTTCCCGCGCCTCGACGCGCCGGTGATGCGCGCCATGGAGGTGCTGCTGGCCTTCCCGAGCATCCTGCTCGCCATCGCGATCGTGGCCGCGCTCGGCCCCAGCCTCGTCAACGTGATGATCGCGGTGGGCCTCCGGTCCATCCCGAGCTTTGCCCGCCTCACGCGCTCGATGGTGCTCTCGCTGAAGGAGCTCGAGTTCGTCCAGGGCGTGCACGCGCTGGGCGCCGGGCACGGGCGCGTGCTCTTCCGCCACATTCTCCCCAACAGCGTCTCCCCGCTGCTGGTGTTCTCCTCGATGCAGGTGGCCACCTCGATCCTGCTCGCCGCGATCCTCTCGTTCCTGGGCCTGGGCGTGCAGCCGCCCACGCCGGAGTGGGGGAAGATGGTGAGCGACGGGCGGGCCTACCTGCTGGACGCTCCGCACGTGTCGTTGTTCCCGGGGATCGCGATCTTCCTGACCGTGATGGGCTTCAACTGCCTGGGCGACGGACTGCGGGACGCGCTCGATCCCCGGATGCGGGCCCGGGTCAGCGAGTGAGAGAGAGGGGGCTAGCGCCGGTTCTTGAGGAGCCAGTCCACCGCGGCGGAGCCGTCGGTGGCCTCGCTGTCGGCGCCGCGGGCCGGCTCCACGGAGCGGGGCGCCGCGGGAGTGGGCGGGCGGACCGCCTCGACCGGGCGTGCCGGCTCGGCCGCGCGCGCGCTGTTCTCGGGGGCCACCACGTTACGCGGGGGAGCCGTGGTCGACGCGCGCTGGGGCGGTGGAACGACCTCGACCGGCTGAGGCCTCGGCGGAACGGGCGCGGGCTCGGGCCGTGGTGCCGGGCGGATCTCCGGCGCGGGCGCCGGCTTGGCGACGGCGGCGGCCGGTTTGGGCGCCGGTGTCGGGGCGACGACGACCGGTGTCGGGGGCGGCGCCGGCGTCGCGGGCGCCGCCGGCGCCACGGGGGCTGACGGCGCGGCCTTGGGCGCGGGGCGCGCGTCGGGCGCGCCCGTCACCGCCGCCGCGTCGGCAGTGCCCTTGACGGGCGTTGAGCCGCGCCCGGGGGGCCGCCGCGCACCCTCGTCCACGAGAAGCTCGACGCTCCGGGCGAACCGCCGGCCATGGTAGAGCTCGTAGGCGACCTTGACCTGACCGCCGGGCCGGATGTCCTCGAACCAGCCCTCCTTGGCGCCGACCGTAATCCGGGTGGCCTTGGTCACGACCAGCGGCACGACGCCGCCCCCGAACGGTCCGGAGTTGACGTGGATGGTATTGGATTCGACCTTCGACACCCAGCCGACCGTCTCCCCGTCGGGGGTCTGCGCGCGCGCGGCCGTGAACTCGTACTCGGCAGTCTCCGGCGGCCAGAGCATCAGCACCACCGCGGCCAGGAGGGCGAGGCTCCCGGCCGCGGCGCCGATCGTGAGAAAGCGGTTGCCGCCGGATACCACGCGTCTAGTCGTCAAGAAGTCCCTTGATCGCGTTGAAGACCGGATTCTCGTTCGCGGCGGGCTTGGTGGGGGCCGCGGGAGCCCCGGCCGCCGCGGTGCCGATGTACTTCCGCACGCAGTCGTACTGCTCCCAGCCCTTGAGCGGATAGTTGAGGTCGACCGCCTTCCACTTCGGGTGGCCGTTCTGGAGCAGCCAGCTCATCTGCTTCGACATCGTCTGCGCGAACCGCCCGACGTTGTCGCAATCCTTCCGGCGAAAATCGAACGAGACCAGCACCGCCTTGACCGCCACGCTGTTGACCGGGGTCCGCTGCCACTCGTAGACGTTGGCGGGAATCTCGGCGCGCGGATAGAACTCGGTGATGCTCTTGTTCGAGATCGGGATCAGCTCGAGGCCGTCCTTCTCGGTGACGTCTTCCTTGAGCAGCTTCACCGGGAAGCCGGCCACGTAGAACATCGCGTCGATGCGCCCGGCCTTGAGCTCGGCCAGCGCCTCGCCGGTATCGATCGGCACCATCTCGGCGGGCACGACCTCGGAGAGCTTGAAGAGCAGACGCGAGGTGAGATAGGTGCCGCTCCCGTCACGGCCGATGGCCACGCGCTTGCCGGTCAGATCGTCGAAATCGCGGATGCCCTTCTTGCCCAGCAGGTGGACTTCCTCGTTGTAGAGCGGGAATACCATCCGCGTCTTCTTGGCGATGCGGCTGAGGACCGGGTCCGACTGCACGCGCGCCACGAATGCGAGCACGTCGGACTGCACGATGCCCATCTGCACGCCCGGGCGCTGATAGACCGCGAAGATGTTCTCGATGGAGCCCTTCGACGTGTGCACGGTGAGGTTCACGGCCGGCTTCGACAGCTTCTGCAGATCGAGGCCGAACTGATAGTAGGTGCCCTTGTCGCCGCCGGTGATGATGCCCATGTCCTCCGCGGCCGGACAGAGGCTCGCGGCGACCAGGACCATCAGGGCAGCCACCGAACTCAGAATGATGAATTTCGATCTCGTCACAGGTGTTCTCCTATCAGCGGGAGTTGCCCCGCGGCTCACAAATGGGCAAGCCCCGTACCAGCCGCTGAAATCGAGTTGAATCCGCCGGTTGGGGCTAACAAGGCTATTCTTGCATGGAGAGAATTACCGCAGCCCTGGATACTCCGCTACCCAACCTGCCCTCCCACGACCTCTTCGGTTTGTCCGCGTCGCGCGGTGCGCGGCCGGCACCGCGGGGCCGCAAACATGACATACGCCAGGGGTCCAGTCAACCGAGCCAGCGCAACGCGTCAACCGGCTGGCCGTGGGCGGCTGCTTGCAAGAGCGGCGACACTCGGCGTACATTTCCGCTCCCGGAGGGAACACATGCCCGAGCGTCCGTTGCCAACCGACCAGGAAGTGCGCGCCTTGATCCATGATCGCCGTAACTGGGGGCGCTGGGGGAAGGACGACCAGCTCGGCGCGATCAATCTGATCACCCCGGCCAAGCGGGCGACGGCCGCCCGCCTGGTGCGCACGGGGAGGAGCGTCTCCCTGAGCCGCCCGTTTCCCAAGGAGCCCGGCCCCAACAACGCGCTGCCCGCGCAGCACTACATGCGCACGCTGCCGCGGGGCAAGGGGGGCTTCGCCGCCGACTACTACGGCATTTTCTATCACGGCATCGCCTCCACTCACATCGACGCGCTCTGCCACACCTGGGACGAGGAGGCGATGTGGAACGGGCGCGATCCGAAGAAGGAGATCACGTTCGACGGAGCGACCTTCGGCGCCGTCGAGCACTGGGCCGAGGGCATCATCACGCGCGGGGTCTTCCTCGACGTGCCGCGCCACCGCGGGGTGCCGTCGGTGACCTGGGACCGGCCGGTCCACGGCTGGGAGCTGGAGGACATCGTCCGGGCGCGCGGCCTCAAGCTCGAGCCGGGCGACGCGGTCTGCGTCTATTCCGGGCGGGAGGCCTGGCAGGAGGCGAACGGCGAGAAGCCCTACGGCCGGCCCTTCGGACCCGGCCCCATGGAGCGGCCCGGGCTGCACGTCTCCTGTCTCGAGTTCCTGCGGGACCACGACGCGAGCGTGCTCGTCTGGGACATGCTGGACCACTTGCCGATCGGGTACGATATTCCCTGGGCGGTGCACGCCGCCCTCTTCGCCTACGGGGTCGCCCTCGTGGACAACGCGCTCCTCGAGCCCCTGAGCCGCGCCTGCGTCGAGGAGAAGCGAGACGAGTTCATGCTGATCGTCGCCCCGCTCGTGGTGGTGGGCGGTACCGGCTCGCCCGCCAACCCGCTCGCGGTGTTCTGAGCCGCGCTCAGCCCACGCGGTACTTCTTCTCGGCCCCGGGAGCCAGGGCCATGCCGTGCCCCGGCCGATCGGGGATGAGGAAGTCGCCGCCCTGCATGACCGGCATCTCGGCGAAGAGGTCCTCGGGCACCCAGTCGATCCACTCCACGAGGAAGCCGTTGCTCAGCGCCCCGGCCACCTGCAGCGATAGCTCGTGCACGACGTGCGGCGAGACGGCGAGCTGGTGGGCGGCGGCCAAGCGGCCGATCTTGAGCGTCTCGCTGAAGCCGTTGGCGCGGCAGAGATCGGGCATCAGGTAGCGGGCGGCGCCCCGCTCGATGAGATCGCGGAACTCGAAGCGCGTGTAATTGTTCTCGCCGGTGGCCACCGGGATATTGATGCCGCGGGCGACCTCCGCGCACGCCGCCAGGTCGTCGGCCAGCACCGGCTCCTCGTACCAGACGAGATCCAGATCCTCGAGGAGCCGCGCCTGGCGAAAGTTGCCGAGCACGTCGAGCTTCTGGTTGACGTCCACCATGAGCCGTACGCCGTCGCCCACCGCCTTCTTCACCGCCAGCACGCGCTCCCGGTTGGCCCGCGGGTCGGGGTTGTGGATCTTCATCTTGTAGTAGCGGCAGCCCCGCGCCACGTAGGCCTGCGCCTCGCCGATCAGGTCGTCGAGCGAGTAGCTCGGCCATCCGCCGCTGCCGTAGGCGGCGACGCGGTCGGTGACCGCGCCCCACAGCTTGTAGAGCGGCAGCCCCGCCGCCTTGCCGACGATGTCCCAGAGCGCGATGTCGAGCGCGCTGAGCGCGTAGGCCGCGATGCCCTGGCGCTTGATCCCGCGATCCGCGCGGTACATGCGCTCCCATAGCCGCTCCACCAGCAGCGGGTCCTGGCCCATCAGCAGCGGCGCGAGCCGCGTGTCGAGATAGGTCTGGATGGACTCCACGCCTCCGCCGCCGAAGGCGAGCGTGTAGCCCAGGCCGGTGACGCCCTCATCGGTGCGGACGTGCGCGATCACGAGGCTGTGGTGTGGGAAATCGAGCGCGATGGGCTTTCGGTTCGGGATCCGCAGCACGGCGCTGTCGATGGCGGTGATTTTCATGGGCGTCATCCTAGGCCGAGCGGGTCCGTGAGCGCAATGGCTGGCCGGCCCGCGATGGGTACCGGGTTGTCCTGAGTGAGCACCTCCGGTCTCTCACCGGAGGTGGGAAGTCCCGCGCAAATCCTGCCCGGCGCGGCTCGCCGCTTTCAAGTGCTTGAGTGTCCTGGGATTCTGCAGGCTCGGCCCGTGGCATGGCGTTCGCTATTCCGTCCGGGCATGCAGGACGCTCATGCTCTGCCCTCGCGCCGCGCTCGGCGTGGTCTGATCGGCCTCTTGATCCTGCTGCTGATCCTGCTGCCGCTCTACCTGTGGCCGCTGCGTGGTAGCCTGGGCGGGCTGCCGGGCGGCTCGGCGCTGCCGGGGTCGCCACGCGATCCGCGCAGCGCAGCCGCCGTGGCCCGGATCCCGGGTGACGTGTGGGACGCGCTGATGGAGCATCCCGCCGTGCCGCCGCCCCATCCGCCGACAAAGCCGTTGCGCAACCTGACCATGATCACCCAGGGCGAGGGCATCCCGGGGAGCGGTCTGGACGAGGGCTCGGGCGGCACGCTGCTCTCCGATGACGCGTCGTCGCTCGTGCGCGGCATGCTCGCTCAGCTCGGGTCGTCGGAGCTGTCCGACGGCAATCCCGGAGGCGGCGACGCGTCGTTCCCGCCGGCGGAATTCCTCGCGAGCAATCCGGGTGGCGGGACGGGAACCGGAAACCCTCCGAGCGGGTTTACCTCAGGCGGCTATCCCGGTCTCGGTAGTCTCGGTCCGGGGAGCGGCGGTGGGTCCGGCGGCGGCCCGCACTCGTCGAGCCCAGGGCCGACGCTTCATCCCGGCGATCCGGGTGATCTCGCGCCGACGCCCGAGCCCGCGACGCTCGTGCTGGTCGGGTCCAATCTTGCGCTGCTGGGTGCAGCCGCATGGAGACGCCGCCGCCGGTTGGGGATCCTTGCTGCGGGTCGACACTATATCGGGTGACAAGATTTGGAGCTTCAGCAACCACCTTTTGGCGTCGCCTCCTGCTCCGAAGCGTGTAAGTACCTGCCCGCATTGCAGTCCTTCGATGGCATACGCGTTGCGTGGAACCGTCTGCGTAGCGCAAATCCTTCGAGGAGCGCAAAACTGTGAATGTCCTGGTTCTTGACGAGACCTTGGAGCTGTCGGCTCCGGTCCGCGGGCTCGCAACTCTATATGGGTGGGAGCCGCACTTCGTCGGCTCACTGCATGAGCTGGAGATGACGATCCGGGCGCACGGTCGACCGGCGCTGGTGATCGTGAACCTGCAGGCGCCGCTGACGGCGTGGGAAGTGGGGCAGCGGCTGCGGGGGCTGGAGGGCGATAGCCCGGTGGTGGTGCTGGGGCCGCGGGGGAGTGCGGAGGCGCCCCCGCCGTTGCCCGGCGTGCAGTGGCTGGAGCGGCCGGCGGAGGAAGCGGAGCTGACGGCGGCGCTGGGGCGCGTGGTGAGCCGCCTGGGGCTGGGCGGGCGTCGGCTGGGGGCCGGGAGTGGGGCGGGGACGCACGGGCTGATCGGGCAGTCGCCGCAGCTGGCGGAGGTGCTGGCGAAGATCGAGAAGGTGGCGGTGGGGGATGCGAACGTGTGCATCTCGGGGGAGTCG
>Ga0137403_10008012_pt1 | contig 11848 bp, 11 predicted proteins | sample CZOMad2_1_16fung_FD_122057 | JGI IMG/M metagenome (GOLD analysis project Ga0137403, IMG submission 122057) | Vadose zone soil fungal communities from Angelo Coast Range Reserve, California, USA - CZOMad2_1_16fungal (Hybrid Assembly) | ecosystem: Environmental > Terrestrial > Soil > Vadose zone...
CGTAAGTCCAGGGGAGACAGGAACCGACTCGCGTCTCCGCCGTCCTGAGGCCCCTTACGCGCTTGTTTTGGGTCTAGTGAACTATTTTTTGTATCCCTTCCTGGGAGTTCTTGTTGGTGGGGCAGGAGGGGGAGCCGTCGGCCTCCTGACGGCCGGGTGGTCCGGTCCAGATCGGGCGGAATGAGCCCTTGGGAGCAAATAGCTCGGGTGAAGCTGCGGACCTGAGAGACCGCTTCCTCAAGCCGAAGAGCTCTGGGGCACCAGAACGACCTCGCACGGATTCTTCCGCCCGCGGATCAGGCGCGGGATACCTGCCTCCAGCTTGAATCCGTCCAAGTCGATTTGCGAACATCCAAGGTCGAAGGCCTTTTGCAGGTCCGTGCCATAGCCGAGAGCGCGATAGAAACTCCGCGAGAAGCTGATCGCCGCTCTGTCGGTAATCCCCGCAGACATTCCGACCACCGCATCGGTGTGCTCAGCTATAGCCTTTGCCTGCCCTTCGGACAGGCAGGCGTTGAGCACGACACAACGAAGGCGGTCTGAGAAGACGCGGAGCAAATTGGACAGGCTTTCCGCCGACACCTCCCTGGCCACGCCCCCCTCGCTCTCCACAAGGATGGCGTTCGAACGGTTGCCGTGACCGCTGAAGTGGACGAGTCGCGGCCGGTGGGCGAGAAGGGTCCGCTGAAGATCGTCGACACTTATGGCGAGGTCCGACGTGAGGAGGATTCGCTCCCGAAGGGGCGCCTCTCGGAGGACGGCCTCCACCTGGTGAAGCTCGCGAGCAATCCCCAGCGCCGTGCTGCCGTCCGGATTGGCTCCCAGGAAGAGGAAGACCGCACCCGGAAAGAGACGCGCGTATACCAGGTCCTGGATCTCCTGCAAGGAAACCTTCGTCCGGGCCTCCCCATGGATCTGTCGGAGAGCAGCAGCTGCAGCGGCGAGAGCTCGCTCGAGATCACCGGCTGCGAGCTCCACTCTTGTCGAGTCCTCTCCGCTACGCCTTTCCCCGGGCAGCGCCTCAGCGAGATTCCGCAGGAGGGACCTCGCCGAGATCGCGCTGTTCCGGAGCAGGTGATCCACGGTTATCGTAACGAAGGAGAGAACTAGCACGAGATCCGGAATCAGCCCGAAACCATCGCCGAGCATCTCGTCACCTTCGAGGTGAGGGTCGGCGAAGTAGGCAGCGGCTAGCTCGTCGAAGTCCTCGATCTCGTCAGGAGCGAGCCGGGTGACGATAGGCTTCGCGAGGTCCCTGACGAGATCTTTCCCCGGTTCGCTGCGTAGAGCCTTGGCGATCCTCATCGATCTCACCTTTCGCCGGCAGTCGCCGGTTCAAGCGGTCGTCCTGGCGTTGGCATTTCCCGCGGCCAGGACTCGGGTCTTCGTCGCCGCCGCCAACTGGGCGAAGGTAAAAACCTCGCCCTTGCCGAGCCCGACGGTGTCTCGGGGCTCGACCGGAGTGGCGACCTGGGGGGTCAGCCGGCGCCCGCTCACGAAGGTGCCGTTGGTCGAGCCCAGGTCGGCGAGCGAAAGCCGGCCGCCCGCGACCCACAGACGGGCGTGGTGGCGCGAGACGCCGTCGCTCTCGACGACGATGTCCCCTTCGCGGCCGAGGACGTAGGTGCCCTCCTCGGCCACGGAGGGGGGCGCGGCGAGGGCTCGTGGCGGCCGGCTCCCGGCCCCGACACCGGCACCGGCCCCGAGCGGCGCCTGGGCGGGGACCGGAAAACCCATCTGTCCCGCGTAGAAGAGCTGCATGAGGCTGTTGGTGCCGCCTGCCGCGCGCATCGCGACCTCCAGCGCCGCATCGTTCTGATAGAAGCCGAGGAGGAAATTGCGGGCCTCTTCGAGGGGGAGATCCCGCCCCTGCTCGCGCTTCACCTGCTCGACCATCTGGGCCGCCACCTGATTGAAGAGGAGACCTTTCTGGACCTGCGCCTCCCAGCCCGCGAGGCGCCCCTTGCCCTCCATCTGCTCGCGCACTTCCGACTGGACGGCCTGCTTGACCTCTTTGTCGTCGGCGTCGACCTCGGTCAGCCAGACCTCCGGGACGGTGAGGCCCCAGCGGCGGGCGGTCTGCTCCAGGCCGCCCCGGATGCGCTCCCGCAGACCGCCCGCCGGCCCGCCGCCGAAAAGGACGCTGTCGATCCGCATCGACTGCACGGTCTCCCGGATCGAGTTCTGCGCCAGGCCGCGGAGGACGATGTTGGCTTCTTCTCCTCCCGCCTTTTGGCCATCCTCACCATCGCGCGAGAAGGGCTGGTAGGTGCCCGGCCCTTGCTCGAAGAGAGCGACGGCGTCGGTGACCGTGACGCGGAGAGTCGTCTTGAAGGAAATCCGCACCCGGTCGGCGGTGTAGTACTGTGCGGGCGGAATGTCCACCTGGCGTTCGCGGCGATAGATCACCACCAGCTCGGTGAGCCAAGGGAACAGCCATGTTAGCCCTTCCTGCCGCACGTCGTTCGTGCGCCGGCCGAGCACCAGCACGATTCCCACGGCGCCCACGGGGACGCGCTTCAAGCCGAGCCCCAGGATGATCAGGGCTCCCAGGGACAACACGACGACGGCGGCGAGCATGGCCGGTACCTCCCTTTCTAGGACGCGATGTAGAGCGGGCTGGACTGGGACTGGTTGGCGCGCCCCTGAGTATCCTCCAGCTGGGCCTCGGCCGAATAGGTACCGTTCGGCGCATTGGAGGGGAGCTCGAACTCCGCGGTCGCATCGACGATCCCACCGCCGTGGGGCACCTTGATCGTCGCGTCCTCGCCGGTCAGGTAGGAGCCCTGGTACTTGATGCCCCGGTAGCAATGGATCTCCAGGGTCTCCTTGGGATCGGGACCGATGACCAGATAGCGGATGTGGAGGGTCGCCTTCTGCCCCGGCTGGACGGTCTGCGGATCGAAGCGAATCTCCTGCACCCGGATCACGTAGCCGTCGCCCGGCTGGTAGTTGACGGCGCGCACCGCTTCGTCGCGGCTGTATTGAACGACGTCTTTGTGGCGCCCGATGAGATAGCCTGCAACCCCACCCACGGCGGCACCGGCCGCGACGCCGCGCGCTACGTTCTGGCCCAGCAACTTGGCCCGGAGCCCTCCGAGGACGCCGCCGACGATCGCTCCCGTCACGGCGCCCTTGCGGGAACGGTTGGCGGTCACCCACTCCTTTATGGATTTCGGCTTTTGATCCTGCGAACCCGCCTGGGACGGGGCCGCAGAGTCGCCTCCGCCGGATGGCTCCTGGGACTGACAGTACGCCGGTGTCCCGGCCAGGGCTGCGAGCCAGATTGTCATGAGGGCCAATGCGGTGAATCGTTTCATTGTCTCTATCCTCCCGTTATCCCTATTGCGGTGGCTTCTTGACCACCGAATCCTGGGTCTTGATCTTTGTCTTGTTGAAGAGATCCTTGAGGGCCTGATCGGCCTGTGCCGCGAGCTCCCGCGCCCGATCGGCGACCGTCTCGGGAACACCGTTCTCGCCGGCCAACTTCGTGGCCATCTGCCTGGCTTCAGGGTAGGACTTCTCGCCGATCAGGCCTTCGATCTGCTGCAGGCGCTGCTGCCACTTCTCCTTCTCGCTCTCCTTGCGAAGGGAGTCCGTTTTCAGCGAAATCTGTGTCGTGGTGATCTCCTCGTCGAGGGCATGCAGGCGGGCGACCTCTTCAATGAGATCGGCGCGGTAGGGAACGGCCGTCTCTTGCAGGCGGCTGAGCCGAGAACGGGCGGCGGTGAACTGCTGCGCCTCGATGTCGGAACGCACGATCTCTATCCCCTGCCGGAGGGTCTCGCGAATCCGGACGAGCTCAAGCTGATGGGTCTGCACGTCGACCATGGCGGGCGACGGACGGGAACGAGGCGGTTCCGAAGGTTGGCGCTCGGCCCGCGGCGCTTCGTGACGGTGCGAAGGTGCCACCGGCTCGGCCGGGGTGAGGACGGCGACCGGCGTCGACCGCAGATTCCCCTCCAGAGGGCGGGAGGACGGCGGCGCGGAGACGCTCTCCGGGCTCACCGAAGGCGACGGTCCCAGAGTCGCGGCGGCAGCCGGCGCCTCGGCCGGAGGCGGCGCGGCGGGCAGCGCGGCGAAGTGGGCGATACCGAAGGCCACGAAGGCAAGAAGGAGAGCGGCGCCAGCCGCCACCCACAGCCGCCGAGCGGCGGGCTTTCGGCCAGCTGCCCCGGGCAGCGGCGGCGGAGACGGACGAGGGAGTACCGGGGCCGGAGCGGGAGACGGGGCCGGCGGCGCCGGAGGGCGCTGGGGGACCGTCGGGGAGGTCGTGAGGTCGGCGCTCCCCGGGGTCATCGCGTCGCGGAGAGCCCGCAGCATCTCGCCGGCGCTCTGGAAGCGATCGTCCGGTCGCTTGGCGAGCGCCCGCAACACTACTCTCGCCACCGCCGGCGGCACTCCCGACTGCAGCGTGGAGAGATCGGGTGGAGTCGCCTCTACCTGGAACTTGCTGACCTCGAACACGCTTTCGGCGTCGAAGGGCGGCGCGCCGTTCAGCATCTCAAAAAAAACGATGGCGGCGCTGTAGATGTCGGTCCGGTGGTCCATCTCGCGCGGCCGGAGGATCTGTTCGGGAGACATGTAGACTGGCGTACCGATCGAGGACTGCGACGCGGTCAGACGCTTGTCGCCGACGAGGAGGGCGATGCCGAAGTCCATGAGCTTCACCCGCCCGTCGGGGGTGAGCAGGATGTTCGACGGCTTGACGTCCCTGTGGATGACCCCTTCGGAGTGGGCGTAGTCGAGAGCCGCGAGCACCTGGGAGAAGATCCCCACCGCCTCGCCCAAGGCGAGACCCCGACCCGCGCGCTCGGCGAGCCAGCTGTCGCAGGAGCGCCCGGTGACCAGCTCCATGACGATGAAAAAGTCGTCCTCGTCCTCGATCAGGTCGAACACCGAGACGATGTTGGGATGCTGCAGGCGCGCCTGGGTCCGCGCCTCGGAGAAAAACCTTTCTTTGAACTCGGGCTGGCGGGTCAGCTCGGGCGCCAGCTCCTTGATCGCCACCTGGCGGCGCAGGTGCTCGTGGGTGCCGCGGTAGACGACCCCCATGCCGCCCCGGCCGACCAACTCGTCGATGCGGTAGGGTCCGACGTGCGTCTTCATGGCTGTTCTCCTGGGGTTTTGTCCGCCGCCCCGCCGTCGGCGCCATGGGCGCGGCGGAAAGCCGCCTGGCGCGCGGCGACGGCGGCGAGGAGTGGCGCGCCGCTCGCGTAACGTCCACGACCGTCGAGCAGTGAGAAGTAGTGCTTGTGGCCGCCGCGCGCCGCGAGGACGAGCGTGTAAGGGCTCTCCCACAGGCCGCCGTCGACCGCGAGCGAGGTGAGCTCAGCCCAGGGAACCGACCACTCGGCGGCACCGTGGCCGGCGCGGTGGAGGGAGATTCCGTCCTTGGACAAGCGCAGCTGCGCCGTCGCCTCTCCGCCGAAGCCCACCCCGGCGGTGGCCGGACGCACCGTGAACACCGAATCGGAGCGCTCGGCTGCCGATGCAGGCTCGGTTTTTCCTGCGGCGGTCGCTGGCGCAGACACGGTCCTCTTCCCGGCGGCCGTAACCGCGGGTGCGGCTTTTTCGGCAGCCGCAGGCGCGGTTTTCCCGGTGGCCGGTGGGGGTGCGCTCGCCAACTTGGCCACCGCCCGGTCCTTGAGGTCGCGGGTGCGCACCACCAGGTCCACCGGCAACCGCGGCTCGAGCAGCAGGCAGTCGGCCTGTTCGACCGCCGCCTCCAACTTGCCGTCGAGCACGAGGTCTGCGATCTGGAGCACCTCGCGGCTCCATTCCTGCAGCTCCGAAGCCGAGGGTGCCGGGGGCTGATCGCCCACCCGCAGCAGACCGGGACGCTCCGCCAGCCGCCGAAACCAAGCGAGAAGGGGCGCCGACGACCGCAGGGCTGCGGCGACGGCGAGCCGGGCGGCGCGGTGGTCGTCTCCCGCGGTGCCGGCAGGCAGGAGGAGCGGACCGAAGAGGAAGAGCTCCGGCGGGTCCTTCTTCGGCGGACCGTCGCCCAGGGCGATGAGCAGGGTGGCGGTCGCCACGGCGGACCGCCCGGAACGCGGCAACGTCACCTGCAGGTCCCACCAGAGGGGCACCACCTCCGGACCCGGCGCGCGGCACACCTCCGTGAACCGGGCAGCGGCCGGGAGGGCGGAGTGGTCGGCGCAGACCACCACGCCGCCGTCCCAGGCCCGTTCGCGCAGGGCCTCCTCGATCTCGCTGCGGTCCTCCGCCGCCAGGGAACGGCCCGGAGCGTCCGCGGCGCGGAGGATCGTGCGGAGCGCGGGAGACTCCGCCTCGGCGCCCCAGCCGGCCGGCACCCCCGGCACACCCGCCAGTGCCGCCAGCGCGAGGACAGCCCACGCCATCATCACCTGCCGGATCCGCCGGCCGCCGGAATTCGTCGTTTGCTCCACGTCCTGTCTCCTTCCTTCCGCTCTCCCGGCTCTACGGCCGGGGATAGGACAAATGCTTCTGCCGCAGCGTGGCGAGCACCGCCTCGCCGGCCGGGCCGCCGGCCTCGGCGAGCTGACAGCTGCGCCGCATCTCCTCCAGCTCATGGCGCGCCCAAAGTCCGTCCTCCGAGTCCTCGGCGAGGGTGGCCGCGAGATCGCGCGCCTCGAGATAGGTCGGATCGGTCAACGCGCAATGGTGATCGAGCACCTTCTCCTCGAAGGCCGACTGCAGTGCCTGAAACCGCGGCCGGAGCCCCGCTCCGCCCGCCTCCATCGGCACGCCGCCGCTCGGGGGCGGGGTCCCTGGCTCTACCGGACCGCCCACCACCAGCCAGCCGCCAAGGAGGGCGAGACCGCCGGCGGTGGCCGCGGCCAGCCACCACTGCGAGCGCAGGAACGGGATCCGGCGGGGCGTCGCGGTGCCGGCCGGCGGCAGGACGGCACCGCGACGGGCACGCCGATATGCGAGGCGCAGCGCTCCGGCATCGGTATAGCGTTCGCCGGGCAGGTGGCGTCTCGCCTTCTCCACCACCGCCATCAGAGCGGCCGCCGGCCGCGGCAGGGCGGCGAGGATTTCGGCGAGCATCTGGCCCAACGCGTAGACATCGGTCGCGCAGGCGAGCGCGCCGCCTTCGACCTGCTCGGGCGCTCCGTAGGGGAGCGAGTAGGCCCGGAGCCCAGGGCCCCCCGCCCGCCGGGCGATCCCGAAATCGATCAGCACCGGTTGCGGGCCGGGGGCGCTCTCGGTGACGAGGACGTTGTCCGGCTTCAAGTCGAGGTGGAGGAAGGGCACCGCACGGTGGTGGAGATAGTCCACCGCGCCCAACATCTGCTCGAAGAGGTCGAGCACCCGCTCGGCGGCCGCGGCGTTCCTCTGCACCCAGGCGTCGAGCGGCACGCCGTCGACTTTCTCCATCAACAGGCAGACCCGCTCCTGGGGGTCGAAGTGGCAGCGCCGGAAGGTCACGATGTTGGGATGCCGCAGCTGCCTCAGAAGCGCCGCCTCCTCGGCGAAGGCGGCGCGCACGGCGGGGAGAGCGCTCATCTCGGCGTTCAGGCGCTTGAGGATCAGCCTCTCGGGGAGAGCGCTCGCCGCGTCCTCGACCTCGAAGATCTCCGAAAAGCCGCCGCCCGAAAGGCGGGCGATGATCCGATAGTCCATGCCGCCGGTCTCCGTCCCAGTCAGAGCACGCCATGGCTGTGCAGGAAGGAGCGGATGTCGTCAGCGCTCACCGCCTTGTTGCCGGCGTTGACCGGCTCCTGCATCAGGATTTCCTGGCCCTGCACGTTGATCGATTTCGCCTGCTGGAACTGCTGCGAGACGATGCCGATGAGCTCGCCTTTGTCGTTAATCACCGCGCCGCCGCTGCTGCCGTGGGTGACCGCGGCGTCGAAGACGACGTAGTTGGCGCCGGTGCTGCCGGTCAGCGGGTGGGTGACCGTGCCGGCGACGAAGGTGGGGGTCACCTCGGTGATGTTCGACAGGTCGGCGCCGAATCCCGACAGATTGCGGACCTGCGCCGGCCGCTCGCCCAAGTTGGCCGGATAGCTGATCACCGCGATGCGGTCGGTAACGTGGACGGCGGCATTCGAGGCGACGATCGGCACCTCGTGCGCCGCCGTCGTCTGGATCTGGACGAGCGCCAAGTCGAACTCGTCCGAGGAGGCGACCAGGGTGGCCTTCAGCGGCTGCTGGCCCGGGAATTGAACCTGCAGTTCGTCGTACTCGGCCTTGGCCGAGCTCTTGCGCTGAAGGACCTCCCAGTCGGCGAACTGCAGCTTCCAGGGCTCGACCACGTGCTTGGCGGTGAGCACCAGCCCGGGCCGGACCAGCACACCCGAACCGGTGACGCCGCCGAAGAGCAGAACTTCGCCCGAGGCGAGCGCCACCCCTTGGTTGTTGGAGGCGACGATCTTGGGCATCTTCACGCGGTAGAGGCAGCGGATGTGCACCGCCGCCGGGCTCACCTTCTTTTCGACGTCCCCCCAGATATTGCCGGCCTGTTGAGTGACCTTTGCGAGCCGGGTCTGTGTCTCGGAGGTCTCCGCCTTGTGCCGGACCTCCTGACGGTGGTTCCAAAAGAGGAAGGCGGTAAGTCCGCCGCCGGCTAAGACCAGCACGGCGAGGAGGCCGGCGGTCAGCCAGACGCCGGTCGAGCGGCGGGTGCTGGCGATCTGGCCGGCGACGGCGTCGCGCTCCTCGCCGCGGGCGCGGTCGATCTCGCGCAGGAGAGTCGCCCGGCCGACCGACTCCTTGCCGGCCGCGGGCGGCGGGGCACCGGCCGGAACCGCCGCCGCCGCCGGAGCGTCCGCCATCTCGAGCACCGCCTGCATCTCCGGACCCTGGCGGGCGAGGCGGATGCGCGAGCCGTCGGCCACCGCGATGCGCTGGAAGGGCGGACAGGGCGCGCCGTTGACGAAGGTGCCGTTCGAGCTGCGCTTGTCCTCGATGTAGAGGCGCCCCTTCTCCAGGCTCAATTCGGCGTGGGTGGTGCTCACGCTGTCGTCGGCCGTGTCGCTGAACTTGACGTCGTTCGTCTCGCCGCGGCCGAGTCGCAACACCTGGCCCTCCTTGATGGCGATGCGCTGGCTGCGGCCAGCGAGCGATCCGTTGAGATGCCTGAGGCTCAGAATCGTCGACACCGTCTCTCCTCCTGCTCGCCTGTGGGTACGAGCGTGTAGCTCATGGAAGGGAAGCGCCGGAAGAAGGCTCGACCGGCTCGATTTGGAGAAAGATCAGCTCCACTCCACCGCAGCGGATACGGTCGCGGTCGCGCAGAGCGACCGTGCCGTTGGTCGGTACCTCCTCGCCGTTGACGAAGGTGCCATTGGTCGACATCCGGTCGGCGAGGAAGAAGCTGGTGCCGCGGTGGAGGAGCAAGGCATGCTCGGCGGATACCTGGAGATCGGCGCCCAGACAGACGTCGCTCGCGCGGTCGCCGCCGATCGTGTTCTTGCCCTGGCGGACGGCGAAAACGGTCCCTCCTGGCCCGAGCGAGGGCGCCGCAAGAACGGCCACCAGGGGCCGGGAGGCCACCGCCGGGGAGGAAATCGGGGCCGCCGGCGCGGCGATCTCGACGGCCGGGGGCAACCCAGCGGGAGAGCTCGCCTTGCCGGCATCCCCCAGGGCACCGGCGAGCATCGTCCGGCGCGGCGCCGCTGACCCCGCCAAGCCCGCCGGCACTGCCTCCAGGCGGGTGGCGCGGCTGCCGCTCGGCACCGTCGGCTGGACCACGGTCGGGTTGTAGGAGGAGGGCGACGGTGGGCCGGCGGCGGCCCCTTCGAGCCGGGTGGAGCGCCCCGGACCGTCTCCGCCCGCCCGCAGGCGGTCACAGTACGGGCAACTGCGCCAGCTGGGATCGATCGGATGCCCAGCGGGGCAGCGCAGGGTCGCCGCCTGCAAGGGAGCGCCGCACATGAGGCAGGCCGGCTCCGCGTCGGGATTCAGGGTACGACAGCTGGCGCATTCGATCACAGGGTCTCTCCTTGGAAGGTCTCGCCGCCGCCCGCCGGGAATGCCTCGACCCGGGTGATGCGCCGGCCTCGTCCCGAGCTCTCGGCGCAGGTCACCCGCAGGTAGCCGACCGTGATGTTGTCCGCGCTGTGCGCCGCCAAGGCGGCGTCGAGAAGCCGTTGGCAGATCTCGGCTGTGGACCCGGAACTCGCCGCGAGGACGACGATCTGGGCGATCTCGTCATCGGGCAGGGCGCCGTGCAGGCCGTCCGACGAGAGCAGGATGAGGTCGCCGGAGTTGAGCGCAAGCGGCACTTGCACCTCGGGCTCCAGAGGTCCGGACTGGCCGATGGCACGCTGGATCACGTTGCTGTCGGGGTGGCCGAACGCCTCCTCTTCGGCGAGCAGCCCGTCGCGCACCATCTGGCCGACCAACGAATGGTCGGAGGTCAAGCGGGTGAACGCCCGCCCACGCAGGAGATAGGCGCGGCTGTCGCCCGCATGGGCCAGGTGGAGCATCGGCTGGCCGGGCTCGCCGGCGGCGACCGCCATCACCGCGGTGGCTCCCATACCCTCGGCGCCGCCGCGTGCGGCCGTGGCGCGCACCGCCTCCTGGGAGGCGGCGAAGGCCTGCCGAAGCCGGTCCTCCCAGGCCAGACTGTCGCCTCCCGGCCGCTGCAGCACCTCGACGGCCACCCGCAAGACGATCTCCGCCGCCTCGCGGCCCGCCGCGTGACCGCCCATTCCATCGACAACGAGGAGCACCCCCTCTCCCGCCTCGCCCTGCCAGGCGGCCGCCGCGTCCTGGTTCTCCTCCCGCACCGGACCGCAGATTGAGACCACGTCCATCTCGATTCGATCCGCCGGGCGGCCGGTCTGCGGCATGAGCGGTGGGTTCATTGGGGTCTCCCAGGGTTCGGGCGGCGGCCGATCCGCCGCCGTTCTCCTAGACACCGGATCGCCGCGAATGTTGAGCCCGGGAGAGCGACCTCCAGGACCCAACAAAACAGCCGCCTTCAGGGTCTCAATAGGACGAAATGCGCGCCGTATGGACCGTCCACGACCGACCCTTGGCCCGGCGGGTTCGCGCCGTCGCCAAATGCTGGCCGCGCTGGCTGGCGGGCGCCGAGGAGGTCCCGCTGCGGCACGACAACGTTTCCCGCGCCGCGCTCGTCAACACAGAGCCCACAGTTGACCCAGGTCAGCAGCGGATTGCCGTTGCCGATTTCCAACAGCGAGCTGACGAATGCCTTCGTCGTCGGGTGATCTTCCTGCTCAACCGTAGTGCCCTTCACCGGATTCGCGTGGGGCGCCTGATCTCTGAGCGGCAGACACACCGCACCCTCGTACGCAAACACGTTGACGTGAATTCCCTTTTGCAACGCCGCGGAAATGATTCGCAGCGCGGTGGTTGAATTGGCCGACTCGTAAGGCGGATTCATCAACGCCAGGGTCAGTTTCTTTTCAGTCATAGCAGCTCCTTTCGTTTACATGACCTTTGTTAAGACAGAATCACAGACTGAAGTCTGTGCTACGCTCAATGCCAGATGGCCTTTGTGTTCTCACTGACCAGAGCATTCACCAGCGTTTCCATTCCTGACGGCTGAATGCCCGGCTGTAGCTCTGTTGGTTGAATTCCCCTCTCACACAGAGAGAAGTCGTCCGCCAACAGAGTGATCCCAGCTCCTGCAAGACGGCCGAGATAATTTTCGCGTCCGTTCTTGCGTACGGCGAGAACTCCGTTCTGCACCAGAAACACCGTGACCTCGTGACCGCGCTGCTTTAGAGCAGTGGCGGTCTGCTCTAGAAATTCCGTGTCACGTGATTCAAAAGGATCTCTTGATTCAATGAACAAATAGTTCGTCATGGTTCACCTCTCAATGAATTAATCTGCATATAGCTTATTTAACTGACACTGGTCGTCACCGTTTGCTTCGCTCTCA
>Ga0137403_10008013_pt1 | contig 11846 bp, 14 predicted proteins | sample CZOMad2_1_16fung_FD_122057 | JGI IMG/M metagenome (GOLD analysis project Ga0137403, IMG submission 122057) | Vadose zone soil fungal communities from Angelo Coast Range Reserve, California, USA - CZOMad2_1_16fungal (Hybrid Assembly) | ecosystem: Environmental > Terrestrial > Soil > Vadose zone...
CTCCTGACGCAGAACCTCGGCTTCTTCGACGCCATGGGGCAGAACCTCTTTCGCATGTTCGCCACGATCCTCATCGCCTGGTACGGCATCAAATCCGCACTCTCCGCTGCCAGCGGCAAGTACACCTTCCAGTTCGACAACTTCGCAAGCCTCCTTCTCACCATTGCTTTCGGATTTGCGATGGTCAATTACTACAGCACGCCGATCCCCGGCATCGGTGTCAGCTTCCACAACCTCGTCACCGACGAAGCGCAGTTTCTCGCCAACAAGATCGATCAAACCGAGCTGCAAACCATCGTGGACCGCATTGGAGACTTTGAAGCCCGCATCGACGCGCCCGGCGTCACCGACTTTCTGGGCATGGCCATCTACATCATCGTCATCATCCTGCTTGCCGCCGCGCAGGCGATCTCGATTGTCTTCATCGCCTATGGATTCATCGCGACCGCGGTTTGCGTCCTCGTCGGCCCTATCTTTGTTCCGTTCTTCATCGTGCCGAAACTCGAATGGCTCTTCTGGGGTTGGCTGCGCTGTTTCCTGCAATATGCGTTCTATGAAGTCATCGCCGCCGCGGTCGTCTACATCATCGGCAACCTTATTATTGGCGTGCTCACCCCCGAGGGCACCGGCAATATCTCGACTCTCCAGCTCATCGGCTGGTTTCCCGTACTTCTGATTACGTTCGTCGCCTCGATTTACGTCCTGCTCAAAGTGCCTGCGTTGACCAATCACATCTTCAGCGGCACCGCAGGGGGCAGCTCGGCCGGAATTCTTGAAGCGCCTGCAGCTGCCGCGGCCACTGTGGCAAGGGAGCTCTGATGGACCGCGATGCCTCTTTCTACGACGCCAAGCGTTTGTACCTTGAATCCTACGGTGACCCGATGGTGACCAATACCTACCTCAAGATTGCTCTCGCACTGCTTTCCCTCGTCTGCGTTGCTCTGGCGCTCATCGATCTTCGTACGATTCGCACGTTCGAGAACTTTCGTCCGCTCGTCATTCGCATCGACGATCTCGGCCGCGCTGAAGCCATCAACTATCACAACTTCGAATACAAACCGCAGGATGCCGAAGCCAAATACTTTCTCTCGCAGTTCACCAAGCTCTACTACCGCCGCAACCGTTACACCATCCAGGACGATTTCGCAAAATCGCTCTATTTCCTCGACGGCAAGCTCGCGAACGGCATTCTCGACACCTACCGCAAAGACGACATCATCCGGAAGTTTCTGACGAACACGTCGTCCTCCGAAATCGATATCGATGTGAAGAAGGTTTCGCTCGAAGAACTCCAGACTCCGCCTTATCGCGCCCGCGTCGATTTCTACATGGTCTATTACTCGCCTGCGGACCACAGCGAATTGAGGCGCGACCTGTACACCGCGAACTTCGTTTTCATTTTCCAGTCGCGTGTTCCGAATGAATTGATTCCCATCAATCCGCTGGGACTGACGATCTCTTACTTCCGCGAAGATCAGGCGTTCAAATGAGCTCTTTGCCGCACGGAGAGAAAGGAGTCGCGGGCGTCCGCCTGGCAGCCTCGGCCCAACCTCCGCGCGCCACCTCTTCCTTTACTCTCTGGCCTTCCTCCTCGCAATCGCCACAGCCCATCCCACCACTCTTCGCCCTCCGAACAAACGGCACGCGTCAGGAGAGCCTCGGCTGCTGCGGACTCCCGCCCGCTCCTCCTTCGGAATTGGTTTTCAAAACTTCTCGAAACGTGTAGGACCCCATGATCGCCAACGCCCTCCTTATCACCATCGCTTTCCTGCTCGCCTACGGCTTCTGGCTGATGGACCAGCTGAAGTTCATGGCCCCCTACAAAAGCGTGCTCTTCCATGAATATGGGCAGGTCCTCTTCGGTGCTGCTGCGGTGCTGTTCCTCAACGTGTTTGGCGCCGCCCTCCTTTTCCAGCGGAAATTCTTCCTGAAAGACACGGGACGAAAGCTCTCTCACCTCGACCAGCAGTTTCATGTCGGTCAAATCGAGTTGTCGATTGCCCCGGACGCGCCTCACGAGGAACGCCATGTCGAGAGATAGTTTTCCGCGCGATCCGAGACGAGCCGACGAATCCTTCGATCGGACGCAGAGCGCTCGAAACGAGTCCCCTCGCCCGCAATTCCCGCAGGTGAGGGAAGCTCCGACTGAACCGCCACTCAATCCGCGCGAGGATCGCGATCTGCGCCCCGAGGACGAAGACCGCCGCCGCGCCTATTCGCTCGGGCGCCGCACGTTCCTGCTTCGCGAATCCGAGGTGGAGACCATGTCTGACCTTGGAACATTTCGCGTGGTGGCCGCGGACGACTTGGGTCAGTTCGTCTATGCAGGCGACGGCGCGCGCATGGAGAGGGACCTCGGTCACCTGCAGAAACAGGGACTCATCGTCGAACGGACGCTGCCGACTTCCGGCCGCAATTCTCTTCGCGTCGTCGGTCTGACAAAAGCGGGAAAGAAACTCCTTCGGGCGACCCATCGGTTTCCGGAGAATCAGGCGCTCTACCACGGAATCGTCAAACCCCGCGAAGCCAAACACGACGCGGAACTCTATCGGCTGTTTCATGCCGAGGCAGCCCGCATCGAAAGCGCGGGCGGCCGTCCCCTCCGCGTCATCCTCGACTACGAACTCAAGAGCCATGTGAACCAAGAACGGGAGCAACTCGGCGAACGACAGAATGACCGGCACGAAATCGCGACTCTCGCCGCAAGACATGGACTCGCGGTTGTGAACGGCAAGATTCCGCTTCCCGACGTACGGATCGAATACCAGACCGCGGATCTGGAGTTACGCCGCATCGATCTGGAACTGGCGACGCGCCACTATCGCCCGCGAGGCGTCGCCGAAAAGGCCAAAGCCGGCTTCGCACTCTACAGCCCGCGCGAAGATGCTCCGCGCCTCCGCCGCATCCTCGACGAACAGGAACTCACCGCCAGGATCTTTGCGCTATGAATCCCATGCCCGCACACCTCGAGACTCTCGCATCCTTTGGCTATACGCCCCAGGAAGCGCATTTCCTTTACCTCGTCGCGACGCATTCCGGATACTTTCGCGCGCGGCAGTTCCTTGCCTTTACACGCGCGCACTGGGGTAAACGCACCACGCAATTCTGGGCAAAACTGCAGGCGCGCAAACACGTGCGGACGGAATGCTTTCCCACCTACGGCCTCGTCTACCACGTCTTCGCGCGGAAGCTCTATCGGCATCTCGGCCGGGAAAACCTCCGTAACCGGAGGGAACACGAAGTCGAGTACGTGCAGCGGCGAATCGACATGTTCGATTTCATCCTCGCGCATCTCGACTACGACTACCTCGAAACCGAGGCGGAAAAGCGCGCGTATTTCGAACAAACGTGCGGCCTTCCATCGCACATTCTGCCTTCGCGCACCTACCACGGACAAACCGACGCGCAACCCACGGCCCGTTATTTCGTCGACCGGTTCCCGATGTTTGTCCCGAGGCCTTCTTCTTCACCTGTGGTCGCCTTCTCCTACATTCAGCCGGCGGAAGCCAATCTGACGGAATTTGCGAGGCATCTTGCGGACTATCTTCCGTTGTTCCGAGCCCTGCCCGCCCTTCGTTTTCTTTATCTCGCAAGGAGCGCGTCGCACTTCGGCAAAGCGCGGGAACTGTTCAACTCCCTTGTCACCGTTCCGCTCTCGTCGAACCCGGTGGAGGACCTCGTGCGCTACTTCTCGATCCGCAAGGCCTGGGACCTGCGGCAGTACGCAGCGGTATCGGAAGCCGATCTGATCTTTCGCAATCAGGCCAAAGAGCGGTTCGCGGCTGGGCGGTTCGAGCATCTCTACCGCGGGTGGAAAGCGGGCAGGACAACGGAAGGTCAAATCCGGGAGGAATTCCCGCCGGACGGCAAAACTCATCACGTCGAGTTTGAGGCAGAAATCTTGAAGGCAGCCGGAAGTAACGGCGTTAATGCCGAGGAGAAGCAGTGAAGAACGCAGAAATTACCTTTCGCACCTCCGTCTTCACCAGCTTCTGCACTCCTGGTGGAGAAGAGGCACTGCGAAATCAGGAACTTGAACGGAAACCCCGAAGCAAAACCAGCCGCGGAAAAATCACCAAATCGGCTCGGAGCGGATTTCGAATCTCGCAGGAAAGGACAACCACCATGCCACTGATTAAGAAAGCACCAGCCGTCGTTTCTCTCGAAGTAAAGATCGAAGAGCCCGTCAAGCAGCTCCTTGAAGACTACGCGCGCTTCATCGACAGCACTCCGGACCACGTCGTGAACATCGTCATCAAGAAAAACCTTTGGCGCGATCAGGACTATCGCAAATGGCGCGACGAGAAACGGTCCGAGTCCGCGCGCGCTGCGTCGCAGAAAGGCTGACCCGATGTTTCGCAGAGCGCTCGATTCGCGCGGCTTCGTCGCCGCGCTCCTGGCGATGGTCACAGGGCTCGTGCTCTTCTATCGCCTGCCGTTCCCCGAGCATCAGCTCTTCCTCGAGGTCATTGCCTCGCGCGCGCCTAACGTGCTCGTGAGTTTCGAATGGCTCTATTGGGTCAGCTTGTTTTCGACGCCGTACATGATCTACGCCGCGATTCTCTCCGCGCTCTACGTATTCACGCTCAAGCTCGGGCGGCGCGTCACGGCAGGACAGCTTCCGCCTTATCCCGATCCCCGCAAACGGGACGATCTGTTTGTCGTGATTGGAGAGGTCCATGAACCGCGCAGACCGGGGCCGTCGCGCACACCTTCCTGGCTCATCGTTCCCGAACGCGGACTCTTCACGGGAATCGCCGTCTTCGGCGCGGTCGGCAGCGGAAAGACCTCCGCCTGCCTCTACCCCTTCGCCGAACAGATCCTCAGCTACCATGCACATAATAAGGATACGAGGATCGGCGGCCTGGTCCTTGAAGTAAAAGGGGACTTCTGCCACCGCGTCAGGGAGATTCTCGAGCGCTGCGGCCGCGGCGACGACTACATCGAGATTTCCCTCGATTGCGACTACCGCTACAACCCTCTCCACAACGATCTCGACGCCTACGCCTTGGCCTTCAACATCGCATCGCTCCTCAACAACCTCTTCGGCAGGGGAAAAGAGCCCTTCTGGCAGCAGGCCTACACCAATCTCGTGAAGTTCATCATCCTCTTATATAAGGTTGCCTTCGGCTACGTGACGCTCTTCGATGTCTATCAGTGCGCCATCTCTCCGCCGTTTCTGGAGCAGCGCATCTACGAGGCCGAGGAAATCATCCTTGGGAAACACTCCATCGCCCTGAAACCGAGCGTTTATGGCGATCGCATCGAAGAACTCGCCGGCCTCGGATTCACCCACGATCCGACGGAAGACCGCTATCTTGCGCCGGCGACTTCCGTACTCCGGCAGACCCTTCGGAAACGCGGCATCCCCTATGAGTCCCGCTCGCTGCTCGATCCGTCGCAGGCCGACCCCGACAAGCTCGACCAGTTGCAGGCGGTAAAGCGCTGGTTCGAAGAGGACTGGCGCAGGATTGAGCCGAAGCTGCGCACCTCGATTGTCGAGGGGATTTCCGTATTTCTCTCGCTGTTCGACGACAACCCAAAAGTGAAAAAAGTCTTTTGCCCCAAACGGGAATGCTACGACCCGCAGAAGAACGTTGCGAACCAGCTTGGCCGGCCTCTTCCTTCATTTTCGTGGCTGATCAACAACGGCAAGGTCTGCTGCCTCAACTTCCCCATCGGGATGAATCCTGGCCTCGCGAAGGCGCTCGGAGTCATGATGAAGCTTGATTTCGAGCGCGCCGTGCTCAACCGCGTTCCGGAAATGGAAGCGCATCCCGAGCAGCCCTGGCGGCAGGTACTGTTCCTGTGCGACGAGTATCAGCACTTCGCAACCGTGGGCGAAAGCGATCCTACGGGCGATGAAAAGTTCTTCAGTCTTTCGCGCCAGCCCAAATGCATTCCCATCATCGCCACCCAGAGCGTCAGCTCGCTGCGCTCCACCCTTCCGGGCGACAGCTGGCGCACGCTGCTCCAGACCTTTCGCACGAAGATTTTCCTGACGCTTTCGGACGATTTCTCCGCGAGAACCGCGAGCGAACTCTGTGGGCGCGAAGACCGTCTGAAGGTGAGCTACAACTTGTCCGAGAGCGGCCATGACGCGCGCGTCAGCTTGCTGACGGGCAAGGCGCTTTCGCACAAGGCCAACATCACCGCTTCGAAGAGCTACAACACCCAGACGGACTTCCGTTTCGACATGAAGACGTTCACCGAATTGCGAAACGCTCAGTCGGTCGCCATCGCCTACGACGGCCTCAATCCGATGCCGCCTACGTTCTGCTACCTAAAGCCTTACTTCAACGACCCCAACAAGTCGTACTTCGAGCAGCTTGCGGAAGGAGCCCTGTGATGAATGGATTTGAAGTGATCCTGCCGTTTCTGAAACCCATCGAGCACCTCATCCTCGACGACTCCATCAGCGAAGTCATGGTCAACGGAACAGAGCGCATCTTCGTCGAGAAGAGCGGGTTTTTGGAACAGGTGCAAGGTGTGTCGCTGAGCGAGCGGTCGCTGCTCGTTGCCGTCAAGAACATCGCTCGGCGCTTGGGAGACGACATTTCCGAATCGAAGCCCATTCTGGATTCGCGTCTGCCGGACGGCAGCCGCGTCGCCGCGGTCATCCCGCCCTGTAGCCTCAACGGAATTACGCTGACGATTCGTAAGTTCAATTCACGCCACTTCGATATGGAGGACCTGATTCGCGTCGGAACGCTTGACCGCCAGCTTGCCAACCGTCTCGAAGACTATGTCTTGCGAAAGAAGTCGCTCTTGATCTGCGGCGGTACCGGCAGCGGTAAGTCCACGCTCACGGCGGCGCTTGCGAGATTCATTCCCGAGGACGAGCGGATCGTCCTCATCGAAGACACCGCGGAACTGCACCTGCTTCAGACGAATCTCGTCCGGTTCGAAGCGCGCCGCGAGCAAAGCGGCGTCCCAGCCGTATCGATCCGCGATCTTTTGAAGGCTTCGCTTCGTCACCGCCCAGACCGAATCATCCTGGGTGAGGTCCGGTCCGGCGAGGCATTCGACCTGTTGCAACTCCTGAATACCGGTCACGCCGGCACGCTCTCGACAATCCATGCAAATTCAGCGAAGCAAGGTCTCGCGCGGTTCACGAGTTGCGTCCTCGAGAGCGGTGTGGAACTCCCGTACTCCGCAATCAAGACGAACGTAGCCGACTTCATCGAGGTTCTCGTGCATGTCGAACGCAGGCCGGGGAAGCGCTTCATTTCTGAAGTCTTGGAACTGCATGGCTACAACCCGGATGCGGATCACTTCGATTTCACGCCGGTGTACGTGAAAGAGGATCGTCAGTGAAACTGGATGTCCAATTTCAGTCGAGAGCGCTATCTGCCTCGGAATATACGCTCGCGCTCCACGAACCGGAACACCAGGTCGCGGTTCTTCTCGTGAACCGGCATCGCGGCCAAACGCTCCAGCGTATTGCGAGCGTCGAGACCATTGTGGTCCCGGAATTTCAGAACTGGCTTCGGGACCAGAATCGTTCAGGTTCCGACGTTTTCATCGGCATGAACCCATTGAAAGACGGCGCTACCAGCCGCACGAAGGAGAGCATTCGCGAAATCCGCCACGTCTACCTCGATCTCGACGAAGACGCCAAAGCCGCCCTTGCGAACGTGCGCGATTCTCTCGACGCGCCGCGCCCGAACTTCGTGCTCGACACATCTCCGGCGAAGCATCAGGTCGTCTGGAAGATTGAGGGCGCGGACCTTGAACAGGCGGAGTCACTGCTGCACTGTCTGGCCAATCACTTTGGGGGCGATCCCGCGGCCACTGACGCCACACGCGTGTTGCGTGTGCCCGGCTTCGTAAATCGCAAGTACGCGCGGGACGGGGAATTCATTGTTCAGGCACGCCAGGAATCCGGCCGCATCTACTCGCTGCGGGAATTCACGGTGAATGACGATTCGCCGGACTCGGCCCGGTTTGCCCGCGACTCTTCACGCTCGACACGCTCTCTTCCCCGTGGACACCGGAGCCAGTCGGAAGCGGACTGGGCGTACGCCAAACGTGCCCTTTCGCGGGGAGACGCGCCCGAGGAGGTGATGCGCCGCATCGCCGACTATCGTGCGCATGACAAACACGATCCGGAATACTACGCGAGGCGCACGGTTTTGAGGGCGCAAGCCGAAATGCAAAGGACGGGCACCGGCCCCGATGAAATGCGCACGGACGAAGCAAGAGTGGATAGCAAGGGAATTTGACCGGGTGGGCCATGACGACCAAGACAAAGCTCATCGCCATTTTGCCGGTCGTCGACGATCCTGGCGGGTCCTTGCCGGCGATCGTTGTTCCCCGCCTGATGCGTATTCAGGATGCCGCGAAATACCTGAGTGCGACGACCTGGCAGGTCGAAACCTTATTGCGGGAAAAAATCATCCCTTCCTTTGTGCTCGGCGAGCGCCGCGTGGTTGACCGGCTCGAGCTGGACCGCTACGTAGAGAGGCGAAACGCCATGGCGAGAACAGAGAGCGCGGTTCCGGAGAAAGAGGAAATCGTCGTTTCGCTAGAGAAGTGAAGCATGGCTTTTGCGGATCCATTGCTCGACGTCATGCTGCAGACTCTGCGCAATCCCAATCATCTCTTCCACTTCGCGATGAGAAATTCCTCCGCCGATGTCGTAACTGCCCACATTTCTCTTTTTACGGAATGCGTCGAAGGCTCCAATGAACTTGGAGTCTTTTCCCACGGTGAGTTCCAGCGATTGAATAACCCGATAGTGATGACTGTCGCGCGCCACAATTCCAAGCAGATTAGCGATCTCCTGCTTGCTGCTCTTATGCGCGACGAGCCAGCCGTTCTTGACCCAATCGGCGAAACTCACGCTCGTCTCCAATCACGAACAGCTTCTTTTCTTTGGCGACCGCCGACAAAAAGTGATTCTTGGCGGCGAGCTTCTCCCGAAACTCTCGCGGACCGTACACTGTCGGGTTGACCTCCCAACCCAGCTTCGTCTCAATCTTAGCCAATGTAGAAACCACATCGGAGAAACTGATCTCGCCCACGACCATCAGATCCACGTCGCTCGACGCCTTTTCCTCGCCTCGTGCAATCGAGCCGTACACGAACGCAAGCTTAATCCGATCCTTAAGAGAAGTGACCGCTTCGTGAAGAATGTCTCGTATACCAGACGTCTTCGCGAGGATGCTTTTGAGCTCGACGAAAATGGGATTCTTACGATTCGCCTGGTAGTAGACCTGATTGCCGCGACGAACCCTGTGGAGGATTCCTGCATCAGTCAGTTGCCCGAGTTCGCGCTGAGTCGCCGATGCCAGTTCCGGCTCGTCTGGCAATCTCACGGAGGTAGAACTGTTCGTCAGCGTGTCCGTAAAGAAGGGCAAGGATTGACCGCCGGCCGTGGCCGAAAAGGACTTGCGACAGAGCTCCCGTGGTCGTATCCATATTGGGTACAATTGTACCAATATTGGGTACACGCGGAATATCGAAATGCAACTGGGTTTCTACCAATACCGGGAACTCATCAATTGCGCAATGCGTGAGCAGGGCGGGGCGTCTCCAGGTTTGATCTTACAAGCGGACATCCTAGTGGTCGTAGTCTTTCCTGCTAACGAAGTTACCTGCTCTCCTGGAATGACCAAACTGCATTTTCATATGGATACAAGAAAGCTGACTCAAAGTAAGCCAAATGAGGAACGTATGAGAATCTGAACGCCGGATGGAATGCGAATCTGAAAGAGGGCGAACGTTGTGCCCGGGTCCCCGCCCTATTGTGTGAATCGTCGTGAGCTGGCCTCACAGCGCTTGCGAATCAGTGCGGCCACCTTCTGCGCGACTTGTTGATCGATTTTTATTTTGCTTGTGGTGTCGAGAACCGCCTGCGCGAGTTCGGGCACGCGGCGCCGCACGAGCGGTTTGGCAAGTCCAGCTTGCTCGGCCAGCGTGTCGAAGTCGCGGGGCGCGACTCGTTCGGATTTGTATTCGTCTCCAATCTTCATCGCCATCTCATTGCTCAGTTCCGGATAGTACACGGTGCTGATCGCGTCGTAGAGAGGAGCAAGCCGGATCTCCTGGTTGGCAGTTCCCGTCCCGTGATACAGAAGCGAAAAGTTCTTGCCGTGTGCGTCGTTGTTCCCGATCAAATAGTTGTAGATGGCGATGTCGAGCAAGCGCGCAAGGTCAACGACGGGGGCGCTCGAAACCTCGCGCACGAGCGCGAAGCATTGTTTGAGGGAGGGCCCACCTTCTTTTTGATATTTCATTTCGGGCACGATGTTCAAGGCCTGACAAAAATCTTCTTGATGCAGCCGGTCGAGCGTCGTGGTGGTGCCTGATTTGATGCGCGTGCGGTCGTAGCGCTCGACGGACACGTATTCGATGGTTTCGGCCGTGCGAACTTCGACTTTGGCGGCGGGTACGCCCGTCCCGGCCGCGAGTTGCATGGTGAAGGCTTGGTTGAAAACGACTCCGGCGAAACGCTCGATCGAAGGCTTAAGAATGTGCGTGCTCGGTGCGCCGCCCAGGGGAAGCGACACATCGTCCCCTTCGATGCGCACGGCGATTTTGTCCTGCGCACCAGCGAGCGAAAGGCGGACTCCTTCTTCTCCCGCGAGCAGGGGGCGCTTGGGAAGTTCCCTGAAAATGTCAGCGAGCTGCTTCTGCGAGATCGTTCGGTAGTGATAGTCGCGCGCGGGCAGCGGCTGGCCCGCGGGAATGAACGTGACGGCCCCGGCGCACTCCCCGCCGATTCGTTCCAGCATGGCGAAGTCATTGCGTGCGCTTATCCCAAGGTTACGCGCGATGATCTCGCGTTTGGTTTCGTCCGGAAGAATCCCGGCGAAGAATCCCCGGCATTCGCTTCTGCTGAAGCGTTCCTTCCGCAGAGGCAGCGACACGGAGAGCGGCGTGGCACCGGGCCGGTCGAGCCAAGCCGGTATGTATTCGAAGACGGTTTGTCCGCCCTCATCCTGAATCAAGTGGCCACTCAGTTCGTCGTGCAGATACACATCCAGCGTTTTGGCCATGATCAGGACTCCTTCGCGGCCGAAGGCGGAGTGAGGGCGATGCGAATGCCGAGTGTCTGCACGACGGTCAGGGCCTTGCCGATTTCGCAAGTGGGCTTGCCTTTTTCGAGCTCAATGACGAAGCGCAGCCCGGTACCGGAAGTGAGAGCTAGGTCTTTTTGTGTGACGCCCAACTTCTTGCGGGTTTCACGGACGATTCGTCCGATGTCTTGGGGAGAGTATTTCATCACAGGGTGCTCCATGTTCCCGTACGGTAATACTACGGGTGTTGCATGCTCGAAGGCAAGGAATAATTCCCGCTCGGGAATAATATGGGTAACACTCCTCACAAGTCTTCAGAATGTTCCCGAACGGGAACTAGGCTCCCGCGTTTACGATGCACGCGCGAAAAAAGTGCTTTCCATCAACGCGGAGCCGCGCGCTCCGAAGCTGGCGACCATCGATTGGTACGAGAACAACAGCGGAAGCAAGATTCCGGTCAGCGATGGGCTGTTGTCGGGCGGGCTTCCGGGTGTGGTGGACGCGTGGTACATCCTGCTAGACAGCTGGGGAACAATGAGCTTCGAGCAGGTGCTCCAGCCAGCCATTGACCTTGCGGAAAACGCTAGTGCTCTATCGGAGGCGCGTTTTCACAAAAGCGTGAAGTCCGGGCGAGGTGCTCCGCGCGCGTTCGATAGAGCCGTTTGAAGGTGGGCGCTGGCGGTTGCGGCGGATGCGGGCTAGTGGCTGCACCGATCTAACGGCTATGGGAATTGAATCTTTTTTCGTTTGCAACCTATTGATTTTGCTTGGCTTAGGAAAATCAGAGGAAACCGAAAATCGCAGTTAAAAGCTCTACCTTGC
>Ga0137403_10008014_pt1 | contig 11845 bp, 11 predicted proteins | sample CZOMad2_1_16fung_FD_122057 | JGI IMG/M metagenome (GOLD analysis project Ga0137403, IMG submission 122057) | Vadose zone soil fungal communities from Angelo Coast Range Reserve, California, USA - CZOMad2_1_16fungal (Hybrid Assembly) | ecosystem: Environmental > Terrestrial > Soil > Vadose zone...
GGGCACCACGAGCGTGATCGAGGTCAGGGCCGGCGGCGCCTGCTGGAACCCGGTGAGATCGATCACCGGGGTCCCCGCGAGGGGCCACCGCCCATCCGGCGTGGGCGGGACGAAGGTGAGCCCGTCCGCGTTCGGGTAGAGGCGGATCTGCCGGTCGCCCTTCATCGAGAACCAGTGACTCAGCTGGGGCGAGGCGGCCAGCGTCAGGGCTTCGCCGTCCTTCTTGACCGGCACCGGCACGCGGGTGAAGAGCCAGCGGAAGCTCGGCATGAACGACTCGGGCACGACCAGGCGGGGGTCCCAGTGATGGGCGTAGTGCCAGTCGTCGCCGTACTTGAGCCCGACCCGCGTCAGGTCCGGGCCGATCCGGCGCGTGGAGAAGAGATGCGGCAAATCGTAGGCGTACTCGCCCGCCTCCGACACCGGCCCCCAGCGTAGATCCTCCCCGGTCACCGGCCGCACGTACTGGCTGTGGCAGTACCAGCAGCCCTCGCGGATGTACACCTCCCGGCCGATGCGCTCGAGGTCGGTGTAGTCGCTGGCGTCGTAGCGCACCCACTTCACGTCGCCCAGGTCGGTGCGCACCGCGCGGCTGACTTCCTTCGACCGCGACTCCGGAAGCATCGCGGGCAGAAACCCCTGCACGAACATGGCGAGGGTCACGAGGGCGAAGCCGGCCCCGATGGCGAGCGAGCCGATGGACTTCATGCCGAGGTCGTCCGGCGCGCGAGCGCGGTGCGCATCAGGGTCACGATCAGCAGTGACATGCCCACGTCCATCGAGATCCCGGTGAAGGTGCGCACCCACCAGTAGGGCCGGATCGCGTTCATCGAGTGGATCCACTCCGCCCCCGCGATCAACATGAAGCCCTGCTGCAGCCCCTGGGCGGTGAGCACGAGCCCCATCGCGGAGATGCCGAGAGTGATCAGCCAGAAACCCCAGTTGGCGAGCTTGAAGCTCCAGAGCGCGGGCGCCCCGTGCAGGCGCGGCCACACGTAGACGCTGCCCCCGATGGCCCAGATCACGAAGGTGCCGAACACGGTCAGGTGCGAGTGCGAGATGACGAAGTCGGTGAAGTGGGTCGGCTGCTGCAGCGACCGCAGGGCCTCCAGCGAGCCCTGGAAGCAGCCCACCAGGTACATGACCGAGCCCACGATGAGGAACTTGGCGGGCAGGTTCGGCCCGAACTGCTGCCACCGCCCGATCATGGTGCCGAAGAAGTTCTGCAGCACCGTCCAGACCGGGATGATCAGCATCATGGACGAGACGATCGCGATGGTCTCGGCCCAGTCCGCGATCGGGGAGTAGAGGTAGTGGTGGATGCCCACGAACGGGTAGAAGAAGGCGAGCGACCAGAAGCCGATCAGCGAGAGCTTGTGGCTGTAGATGGGGTTACGCACGCTCGCGGGCAGGAAGTAGTAGATCAGCACGTAGCCCGCGGGGGTGATCCAGAGCCCCACTACATAGTGGATGAAGAGCCCGTGCCAGGCCGCGTTGTTGATGCCCGGGATGTGGTAGGGCCCCAGCATCAGCAGCACCAGGTTCACGTCGGTCCACACGAAGGCGGAGATCAGGTACCAGAGCGAGACGTAGAGCGGCTTCTCGGTCCGGTGCTTGATCGTCATCAGGAACTGCACGGTGAGCTGCACGAGCCCGATGAACGTGATAACCACGTTGATGAGCGGCAGCTCCCCCGCCTCCCAGCCGCGGTTGTAGCCGAGGGCGAGCAGGATCACCGCCGAGGCCAGGTTCAGGTTCCAGACCCAGAGCAGCGGGTAGCTCCAGCGCTCGCCCCAGAGGCGCACCCCGCAGAGCCGCGGGACGATGTAGTGGCAGAGGCCGATGAAGAGCGTGGAGAAGGCGCCCCAGATCACCCCGTTGACGTGGATCGGCCGCAGGCGGCCGAAGGTGAGCCACGCGGGGCCGCCCAGGAACTCGGGGTAGTTGAACTTGGTCGAGATGAGCGCGCCCACCGTGGGGAAGATCAGGAGCCAGACGAAGCCCCAGGCGAGCCACTTCCGGATCAGCGCGGTGTCGATCAACTGGTCGTTCCGGATCGCGACGTCAGTGGCCATGGCCCTCAGGCGAAGCGGATCGGGTGCTCGGCGTCGAGCCGGGCCCCGCGGTTGTTCCGGAACGCCACGCGCAGGAGCCCCGCGCGCCGTGGCTTGAGCCGGAACGTGATGAACGGGTTGTCACTCACCGCCGGGGTCAGCGCGAAATGGCTCACGCGCTCTCCGTCCAGGAACACGTCCATCTCGGTGAGGTAGAACGGCTCGGCGGCCTGCACCCACGCGCCGTCGCGGCGCTCGAGGCCGGTGCGCACCGGGTGCTGGATCTTCACCTGCACGTCCAGGAGCTGGCCGGACACGAGCGGCTCGTTCCGCACCGCCTGCGGCAGGCGGATCACCGGCGGGCGGATCTCGGTCGCGGCGCGCTCGGGTTTCGGCACCGGGCCGCCGCAGCCGCCCGCGCCGTCCACCACGCGGGTCGGCGCGGTGCCCGTCCAGCGCACGGCCCGGCTGCACTCCACGGTGGCCTGGACGGTGGACGGCCCGTCGTCGAGCCGCGCCTGGAACGCCACGTAGGCCTGCCCGTTGGCGGGCGAGAACGAGAACTCGCCCTTGCCCGCGATGGGGTCCCGCTCGTTGACCACCGTGATCGTGGTGACGTGGTGCTCGATGTCCATCGGATGGTCCACTTCCACCACGACGGGAACCTTGGCTCCGTTCTCGGTGAGCACGGGCAGACGGATGATCGGGGGCGCGGCGTGAGGCGGCGGGGCGTGGACCCCCGCCGCCTGCGCGGGGCCGTCGTGCAACCGGCCCCGCACCAACGCCAGCCCGACGGCGCCCCCGGCGACGACGAGGAGCCGTCGCCGGGTTATTGCTTGGTGAGGCGCAGCCGAAGGCGAGCCGAACGAATATGACAAGGATGTTCCCGGTTGATTGCTAGTGGCGCCCGGCGTCCAGCTTCGACCCGCGGTTCGACCAGTAGATATAGGCCTCCAGCGCCTTCATCGCGTCGGAGTCCTCCGCGAGCTTGATGCCCTCGTTCGGCTTCTCGATGCACCAATTGATCATGTCGCGCAGCGTGGCGAACTTGTTGATCTGCTCCTGGAACTTCGGGAACTCGTGCGGGTGCGTGTCGGAGGCGAACGGATGACACATGGCGCACGCCATGCCCGTCTTGCTGAGCTGCGTTCCCAGCTTCTTCTCGGTGTCCCCGTCCCCGTGGAAGAGGAGGTCGCCGACCTTCACCTGCTCGATGAAGATGTCCTCGAACGCCTTGAGCTGGTCCGGCGTGTGCTTCTCCTTGTGCGCGAAGGCCCGGTCCAGCCCGGCCGTCGCCACCAGCATGGCGACCCCCAGCACCAGCACGATCGCGAGCCCGTAGCGGGCGATCCTCATAGGTATCGTCCCCCCTCTCACTTGTAGGCTCCGTAGTAGGGCCACTCGCGGTCGGCGAGCCGCGGGGTCAGGATCTGGTTCACGTTGTCGCCGCAACCGGAGTCCACCGCCGCCTCTCCGATGAGGTGCTCCTTCTTCCGCCACATGACGTACTCGGTCTCGATCTTGGCGGCCGCGCTCTGGGTGATCTGGCTCCAGCCCACCCCGTCGTAGTGGTCGCCGGGATCCACCCGCAGGTGGCACTTGGTGAGAGCGGGCACCCCCTCGGGCGCGTACGGCCACGGCCACGAGGTGGCGAGCATGCCGATGGAGCGCGTGGTGCCGATCTCGTTGTACAGGACCTGGTGCACGTGACCGTGGATGTTGGTGACGTTGGTATAGCCCTTCAGCACCTCGTGCACCTCGCGCCAGTCACGCACCCAGAAATTCCAGGGCGGGTAGTATTCGTAGAGCGGGTTGTGGGTGAAGATGACGACCGGCCGGTCCTTCTGCCAGCTCCCGAGCGTGGTCTGCAGCCACTGCATCTGGTCGCGCCCGACCCCGGCCCAGGCCCCGGCCACGCTGCCGTCGAGCGTGGCCATGTGGCCCATGCGCTCCTTGGGCGTCATCTTCTTCGCGGTCCAGTAGTCGGGCCCGCGGCTCACCGTGTCCAGGCCGATGAAGCGCACCCCCTTGTGGTCGAAGCTCCAGGGCTGCTTGCCGAACAGGCGCTCCCACTTCACGCCCATGTCGAGGTACCAGTCGTGCTCGCCCGGGATGAAGACCTTCCGGACCTTCACCTCCTTGAGGATGTCGGCCCCGAGGTCGAGCTCCACCGGGTCGCCGAGCTGGGCCAGGTCGCCGCCGAAGATCAGGAAGTCGGCAGGCGGATTCATGGCCGTGATCTCCTTCACCGCCCGCACCGTCTTCTCCACGAAGCGCGTGTTCACGTTCTTCGGGTAGAGGTGGGTATCCGACAGCCAGGCGAACTTGAAGGCCGTCTGCCCGAAGGCGAGGTCGATCGTGTTGATCAGGGGCAGCCATCCGTAGGTCGTCGCCCCGGCCGTGATCCCGGCCGTGATCAGGGACTTGTGGATGAAGGTCCGCCGCGTGATCGCCATCGACCGGTCGGGCGTCGCCTCCGGTGCGTTGAGCGTCCGCGCCATCTCACGCCGCTCGTTCAAGAGTGGATCCATACCGCGTGCCCCTTTCTTGGGCGGTTTTTCGCCCGGAAACCGTCGCTACTTGTTCTGATTGGGGGGGAGCGGCCCCGCTCCTCCCCCAAGCCCCCCCACGACCTTCACCGATCTGTTCGCGTGCCTCCTCCGCGCGAGGTTGATCTCGCGTTCACCCGCTGTTGTCTGCTCTTGTTGTGTCTGCTCCTTACTTCTCGCTACTTCTTCAGCTCGACGTTGAGTGTTGTGGCTTCTTTGGCTTTGATCGTGATCGGGGTTTCGGTGGGGCCGGTGAATTCTTGCCAGCCGACCAGCGTGTAGTTGCCGGGCGGGATGTCGGTGATCGTGAAGGAGCCGTCCTTGCCGGTCTGGGCGTAGTAGGGGTTGTCCGCCACGTAGGCCCAGCCGAGCATCCAGCCGTGGGCGTCGCACTCGATTCGCATGATCCCCGTCTTCTTGATCGGGCGGGTGATGCGCTGGCCCTGGTTGGGCAGGGCAAGGTTGAAGATCGGCACCTTGTCGATGAAGCTCTTGGTGTTGTGCAGGACCGGGTCGGTATTCACGACGACAAAGTCGCCCGCCGGCATCACCTGCACGTGTGGGTTGAAGTCGCACTTGACGTTGTCGATCTCGGGCGTCTTGGCGAGCTTGGGCCACGCCTTGCCCTTCTCCACCGCCTTCAGGTAGACGATGGCGTCCTGCACGCTCTTGTCGCCCCCGACCAGGATCTGATCCACCTCGCGCACGCCGCTGCCGCAGACCTCGCGGTCCTTGGTGGGCACGATCTTTCGCTTCGGCGGCAGGTTGCCGTTGAAGACCACCTTCCCCTTGATGCTCCCGCCGTCGGTGACGCTGACCGCGTCGTAGGCCTGGGCCGTCGGCGCCGATCCCAGCAGCCCCGCGGCGGCCATCAGCAGGCTCGCGGACACAGCAATCCCTCGCATGGACAGACTCTCCTTATCCGCGCCGTTGGCGGCGTTCGGTGATTGGAAGCGCTTGCTGGACGGGGCCCGGAGGCCCCGCGGTTAGAGGCGCGCCGGAGACCGCGTGCGCTGCGCGATCGCCTCCTCGACCTTTTCCGCGGGCGAGTGACAGACCAGGCAGGAGCGGCCGCCCACCTCCGAGACCAATGTGTAGCCCGTACCGTTGGACTGCCAGAGAATGACGTCGTAGCCGCGATGGCTCATCACCGTGAACCGCGGCTTGTCGGCGGGATTGAGCCGCCGGTAGGCCTCCTCGGGCATGATGAACAGCGACACCCGCTTGCCCTCGAGCTCGTACTCGAGCGCGGCCGCCTCGATGTCACGCACGTGGGAGATGCGGCCGCCGATGAACGTGAGTCCGTCGGTGTGCGGATCGGGCAGGTTCATATTGAAGCCGAGGCGCTGCTTGAACCACGCCTCCGCGCCCTTGGGGGTGACCCCGCTGATGTCGGCGGGCAGCACGTTGCGCACCAGCTTCTGGTGCTGCTCGACCGCCGCCGCGGTGAAGTCGGCGATGCGCGCCCGGTTGAGAAGGTGCGTGTTGAGCGCCATCCCGCCCCCCGCGCCCAGCGCCACCAGGGCCACCGCCGCCGCGACCAGCCCGATCCGCCGCATGAGACGGCGACCCCGGGTCGCGCGATCGCGATCCACGAGCCGCGCGAGCGTGTCGGAGAGCGCGGCGCGGACCCGCTCCGGCGCCGGCTCCGGATGCAACCACTCGCGGCAGGCTTCGCGGAAGGCCAGCTCGCCCTCCACCATGCGCCGGCAGGCCGGGCAGCCGAGCAGGTGCGCTTCCACCTCCTCGCGCACGAGCTCCGAGAGCTCGCCGTCCACGTACGGGAATACCTTCGCCTTCGAGTAGTTACAGTCGATCATGCGCCTTGCTCGTCTGATCCGCCGCCCGCGGGGGCGGCTCCACCGCCCGCCGCAGCTCCACCAGGCAGGTGCGGAGGAGGTTTCGCCCGCGGTAAAGCCGCGACATCACGGTGCCGATGGGCCGGTTGATGACGCGGGCGATCTCGCGGTAGGCCAGACCTTCGACGTCCCGCAGCTCCACCACCTCTCGCATCTCGTCGGGCAACCGGCGAATCGCCTCCCGCACCTGCTCGATCGCTTCCCGGCGCAGGAGGAGGTCCTCGGGGGCCAGGGGCACGGAGCAGAGCGGGTTGTCCAGAGACAGGACGGGCTCCTCGACACCACGCGTGGCCCAGAGCGGTTCTTCCTGGGGCAGCCTCCGCTGGCGGCGGAATCGGTCTATGTATGTGTTCTTGATGATCGTGAACATCCAGCCCTTGAAGCTCAGCGACCGGTCATAGGTCGCGAAGCTCTGCAATCCTCGGACGAGGACCTCCTGCAACAGGTCTTCCGCGTCCTCGGAGCGCCGCGTCAAGACCAGCGCATAGTTGTACAGCGAATCCAATTGGCCTAGCACCAGACCCTGAAACTCGACGGCGCTGTCCACAGGGCCTCCTTACTCCCCTACTACGCTGGCTCCGGCCGACTTATTCCCGGCAGGGCCAGGTGCCCTATAAAAATCCCCTATAAAAAGGTCTGGTCGGGCTCGAGGCCCAGCAGGTAACGACCGACGGTCTCGAGGTGGGCCTGGCGGCCCTGGAGCTGCTGGGTCACGGTGTGGATGTCGCGGAAGCGGCGCTCGAAGGCGCTGCTGGTGAAGATGGCGCTCGACCCGGCCGCATGGTGGACCGTATCGACCACCTGCTTGGCCTGGTGGATGCCGTACGTGGAGGCGAGCCGGATGGCCACCCGCTGCTCCACGCTGAGCGGGCGGCCGGAGCGGCTCACGTCGGCCCAGATGCGTCCGAGGGTGTCGTGCAGGAACACGCGGGCCGCGCCCAGCTTCCCCTCGGCCTCGGCCACCTGGAACTGGATGAGCGCGCTGTCGCGCACGAGGCGCTTGGAGGAGCGCGGCTCCTTGTCGCGGGCCAGCTCGATGAAGGCGTCGAGGCTGCTGCGCGCGAGGCCCATCGCCACGCCGGAGAAACCCGACGCGTAGAGGCTGCCCGACGGAAAGCAGTAGAGGGGGCCGGGGTGGCGCCGCTCGGCGGGATCGTCGCGCGAGACCGAATGCTCGTGGGGGACGAAGAGATCCGTCACCGTGAACGCATCGCTGCCCGTCCCGCGCAGCCCGGTCACGTGCCAGACGTCCACGATGGTGGCCTGCCCGGCCGGGAACAGCATGGTGCGCCCGTCGGCGGTGCCGTCCGGGCGGCGCCGGGGCTTGCCGTCGGGCTCCCGGATGGGACAGTAGCCGCCGAGCCACGTGGCGTGGCGGCAGCCGCTGGCGAAGCTCCACGTGCCGTTGATGCGATAGCCGCCGTCCACGGCCACCGCGCTCGCGTCATTGCTCGGGCCCCAGGCCAGCACGGAGCGCGGGGCGCCGAAGATCTCGCGCGCGGTCTCCGGTTTCAAGTAGGCCGCGGTCATGGAACAGCCGGCGGCCTGGCAGAGGCACCACGCCGCGCTTGCATCGTGCTTCGCGATCTCCTCGATGACCTGGACGAACGTGAGGGGGTCCACCTCGCCCCCGTCGAGGAAGCGAGGCAGGAGCAGCCGGAACAGCGCGGCGTCGAAGAGCGCCCGCTGCACCGGCTCGGGGAGCCGGCGCTCGTGCTCCGTGCGCTCGCTCAGGTCCTCGAGGAGCGGGGCCAGCGCGCGGGCCCGCTCGAGCGGGCCCGCCGTCTCGTGCGCGTCCGTCTTAGTCGACTCCGAAGTCGTAGACCTTGCCCGAGCCCGCCCCGAAGCCGGTGGCGAGGATGAAGCCGTACTCGCCGGGCGGCAGCGGCGCGGCCGGCATCACCCGGTAGAAGCCCCGCGCATCGCGCTCGATGCTGATCGCGATCTTGTCCTCGTTGCGCACACCCATCTTCTGGGTGCCGCCGAAGGGCATGAAGGCGCCGCTACCGATCTTCAGGTTGCGATCGTTGTTGCTGTCACCCGGCTTGAGCTTCACGAGAGGCGCGTCCGTCGACGAGTACGTGCTGAGGAAGACGGGCTGCTTCTCCTTGATCCGGAACTGGGCCTTCCGACCCTCCAGCACGACCTCGCTCTTGCTCTGGAAGAACGCCATGTTGGTCTCGAGATTGGCCGAGGTCGCGAACATCTCGACGTACTTGTCGCCGATGAGCTGGTAGATCACGTCCTGGTTCTTGAGCGCCCCGGCCGCGATCGCCGGCGCCGGCGGGGCGGGCATCGCGGTGGTCGGGGTGGCGGTGGCCGAGCCCGCCGCGACCATGGCTTCCAGGACCTTGTCCGAAACGCCGGCCTTCTTGAGGCCGACCAGCGAGTCGGTCTTGAGATCGAACTTGGTCGCGGTCCCCTTGATCTTGGCGATGACGATCGCCTCGGGCAGCCCCGCCTTGACCATCTGGATCACGGAATCGTTCGTGAGCACTTCCTGAGCGAGCGAGGTGGCGCCCGGCAGCGACAGGCTGACGGCGACCACCAGGACCAGAACCAGCACGGCACGCATCCTCTTCATGAGCCCTCCTGGGCAACGAGAAACGGTCGGGACTGGCCGGGACCATCCCGGCGATCGCGGCGATCGGCCACAAACTTAGGGTACTTCGTAAACTCGGTCAATAGCGGGTCAAACCCGTCCCCGGCGGACCAGCGGCCAGGCGACCGGGAGCATGGCGACGAGCGCCGCCACGCCGTTGATCGCCATCGCGGCGGGCACCCCGATGCCGGTGGCCAGGAAGCCGATCCAGAGCGTGCCGGCGGGCTGGGTGCCGATGCAGGCCGAGAGGATGCCCATGGCCCGCCCCCGGCTTGCTTCCGGCGCCGAGAGCAGGACCATCGTGCTCTGCATCGCGGCGAAGCCCGACTCGGCGGCGCCAATCACCACCAGCACCGGCAGGCAGGCCCAGGGCCAGCGCAGGCTGGTGAAGGCCAGCAGCAGGAACGGCGCGACCAGCACCGACAGCGCGAAGAGGCGCCCGTGGGGCAGGAAGCCACGGCGCGAGGCGATGGCCAGCGCGCCCAGCAGAGCGCCGAGCCCGTCGGCGGCGACTAGCGCGCCCAGCCATTCGGGGCCCACCCGCAGCACGTCGCGCGCGAACACCGGCAGCATGTGCTGGTACGGGAAGAACAGCACGTTCATCAACACCGTGATGATCAGCACCGCCCGCACCGTGGGTTCGCGCCAGGCCTCCCGGAAGCCCGCGCCGAGGCTCGCCACCACGGAGGCGGTGTCGCGGCCGCTCGGGCCGCCGATCCGGGCGGGCAGGCCGATGAAGACGAGCAGCCCGATCGCGTAGAGCGCGGCCACCGCGACGTAGCAGGGCGCGGGGCCCAGGCGCGCGAGCCCGATGCCGGCCAGCACCGGCCCGATCATCTTGGCCACCTGCATCGACACCGTCTCCAGCGATACCGCGGTGGCCACGCGGCGCGGGCCGACAAGCGCGTAGAGCGCGGTGCGGCGGGCCGGGAAGTCGAGCGCCCAGAGCGCGCCGAAGAGCACCTCGAGCGCGACCATGGGCCAGAAGCCGCCGCGCCCGGCCGCGAAGACCGCGGCGAGGGCCAGCGCGGTCACGAGGCCGAGCGCCTGGGTGAAGACGAGCACGCGCCCGCGGTGCATGCGGTCCGCCACGAGGCCGGCGAACGGGCCCAGGAGCATCATCGGAGCCGAGCGGGCGAACGCGGCCACCGCGACCATGAACGGCGAGTCGGTGAGCTGGAAGGCGAGCCAGCCGAGCAGGACGAGGTCCATCCAGCGCGCGCCGCTGACGCAGAGGCCGGAGAGCCAGAGGCGGCGGTAAGGGGCCTCGCGCAGGATCTCGCCGAAGGCGTGGGGCGCGGCCAGGGCGGCCGCGGCGGGAGCGACGCTGCTCACCCGCGTAGGGATAGCACGGAAGGCCGGCGGGCCCAAGCGGAACGGGCTGGCGCGCTTGACAGGCCGGGGGCGTGCAGACGATCATCGGCCCTCACACCCCCAAGGAGGCCCGCCCATCACCGCGCTCGGACTGCTGCTTCTCGCCGTCTACGCCGCCCCGGACAAAGTTGATTCGCCCACTTCTGCCCGGTAGAGTGTGATGCAATCGCACCGCGAGAGCAGAAATCTCAGGGCAGCGGTGCTGGCGGGCCTGGTGTGCGGCGGCCTCTCGATGGTATTCGCGACCACCATCCTCGTGGTGGCCCGGCCAACCGTGAAGACAGTTCCGGTCGCGCTTGCCGTCTGGAGCGTGGCGGGCCTCGCAGCGGCCGCGTTCTGCTGGAGACCCGGCACCCCCAGGCAGGTCTGGGGCCGCGTGGCCCTCACCATGGGCCTCCATGCTCTCGCGCTCCCCGTCGCGGCCGTGATCGCGTTCGGCGCGACCGGGATCTGGCCCCCTCCCGAGACGGCCGACCTCGGGCTGAGCCTGCACGTCTTCGGGGTGCGCCTGGTGGGCACCCCGACGACCGTCCGGGTCGGGTTCAGCGGCTTCGTCCTCGGGCTCCTCCTCGTCGCGATCGGCGATCGCGCCCTGCAGGGCCGTCGCGTCCCGGACCGGAGGCGATCCCGCGCCGGACGGCTGTTCCGCTAGGAGCAGCCGAACATGCAACCGAAGGTCTTCGCTCTGCGCGTGATGGTCGTCGTACTGTGTGTTTCGCTCCACTCGCCTGGCGTGCGCGCGGAGTCCGAACGCTCCGCGTTTTACCTTTCGACCGAATTCCACGGCCCTCGTGGCTACACCAACCCCGAGGCCGCCCTGAACCTAAGAAACGGCATGGCCAACATGCTCGCTTTTTGGCCGCCGGCGGACGTCGGCATGCAGAGCTTCGTCATAAGTCGCGGTGTGAAGCTCAATTTCCATTTGCAGGGCGCCACTCACGTCAACAAGCAATCCGCCGCCTCGATCGAGAGCCAGCGCCTCGCGGCAGCTCAAATCTGCATGGCGCAGCCGGCCAAGAACCACGTCTGGAACTTGATGATCGAGTGGGATCAGAGCGGCGGCGCCTGGGTTCCGAACGGACGGCCGCGATATGCGGCGCTGACGCGCGCGCAGGCGCATGCGCGCTTTGCCGATTATTACCTCAATCAATCTCCCCCGCTTGGCACCTACTTGCGCCAGCCCCCGACCGCGCGGGCGTGCCGCCTTGCCGCGGTCACCGATTATTCCCCGAACGCGTTTGACGCCTATGAATTCGGCGTCGATGTCGGCCTGCTCGAGCGCGGCGTTGACGAATTGGGTGATATCGCAACCGGCATCGCGTTCATGCGTGGCGCCGGCCGTCTCTACGATCGCCCCTGGGGGATCGACCTTTCGACGTGGCGCACCGCGGCAGACTCCGCGACGAG
>Ga0137403_10008015_pt1 | contig 11844 bp, 9 predicted proteins | sample CZOMad2_1_16fung_FD_122057 | JGI IMG/M metagenome (GOLD analysis project Ga0137403, IMG submission 122057) | Vadose zone soil fungal communities from Angelo Coast Range Reserve, California, USA - CZOMad2_1_16fungal (Hybrid Assembly) | ecosystem: Environmental > Terrestrial > Soil > Vadose zone...
CCCGAGGCTAACGGTCGTGTCGTGGCACTCCCTGTCATCGGTGGCTTGCATCACGACTACCGGAGGGTGGCGTGACACACATGGGGTTGTATGGATCGAGAAAGTAGCCAGCACGACCCGCTGTTACATCATTCGATCTCTCCCGTGATCTATCGCAACAGTTCCCGACATTCGGTACGGGAAAGTGCCCCGTCCCGTAGAGACCAATGGGATCGGTGAGCGCTAAAGGATTGTGGTGAACACCATCTCGATCAAGGCGAGGATTGAGGGAGATCGGCACGTCCACCGCGGGCATCGGCACCGGCTGCGAAACGACCCTCCGCGACGGCCGGGCTGATCAGCAGAACCGGGCTGCGGACAATGAGCACGAAACTGCGTGGCGTCGAGGAGCCCCTTCCAGCGGCCTCGCGGCTGAGGAGGGCGCCACCGGAGGCCGCCGACCGGCGGCTGGGCAAAGGGGATTCCGAGGAAGGTGATCGTGGTGCTGATGCGGCCCGTAACAGCGGGTGCTGCGCGGGCGCGCGCTGGCGCCGCCGCTCGATCAAATCGCCCGGGTGTAGACTCAGAACCGGGGCTTGGGGCGCCCGCAGTTCGCGACCAGGCAGCGCAGGAGCCGGCAGAAGAAGCCGCCCGGTTGCCCGTCGCCGCCTGGCAACGGCCCATTGCCGCCCTTCCACGCGACGCCGGTGAGCAGTTGCTCGCGAGTGAAATCACGTCCGCCCAGCGTCTTGCCCGAGGCGCGCACTCGGAACGCGTAGATGCCCGAAAGAACCGCCACCACCTGGGCTTCGAACGCGCCGGGCTCGACTTCGGCGAGGGACAACGTGGTCCGGCTCCCGTCCGGGCGCTCCAGGTCTGCGAGCGCGGCCGCGCGGCGCTCGACCGGCAGCCCGGATTCGGTGAGGACGGCCCGCAAGGTGAGCTTCGCGCCGATCTCCTGGCTGTCCTGCCCCAGCGTCGCCTGCAAACGCAGGTTCGAGCGCGCATGCACCGTCAGGCTGTAGCGGACGGCTTCTTTCACCGCGGCGGCGCTCTCCAGCCCTCCCTGCGCGCTGGAGCGCAGCCGCGCGTTCCAGGTGCCGGCGCTGGCGCCCGCTCCGCCGCCGACCGGAACCGGAAGCGTCATCCGGTAACAGCTCACGCCCTTGCCGAACATGAAGGAAACCGCAGGCGTCACCGGATCGATGGCCGTTCCGTCGGGCGTCTCCAGCGTGAACCGGATTCGGCCGGGAGCCGGCGACAAGAGGATGACGTCGGCGCCGTAGTCCGCCTCGGTGAGGAAGAAGGGAATGCGCAGGTCGCCGCCGGGAGCGAGCCATCCGTCCGGGTCGAGGACGATCGAAGCGTTGGTGACCCCGGCGAGGATCTGCATGTAGTACTTTTCGAGGCGGAAATAGTCGTCGTTCCCGAGCACGCCGGTCATGAGGAGATACCCGCCGGTGCCGGCGGTGAGGGCGCGCAGCGCGACCGGGTTGATCTCCTCGACGGTCCCGAGCCCGATGGCGAAGACGTGCTCGTCGATCTCCGCCATCACGTCGGAGATGAACTTGTACGTGTTCTCCTGCCCGTCGGTGAGCACGATGCTCGCCTTGACCTGGTAACCCCCGGCGGCGGCCAGGAGTTGGTGGCCGAGATCGACGCCGTTGCCGATCGAGGTCGAGCCGGCCGGGTTGGTCTGGTGGCCGGCGATCGCGCCCAGGACCGCCATGCGCCCGGGATCGCCCGCGGACATGGCGCCGAGCGGGGTCACCGCCAGGGCCTGGCTGGCGGCCTGGTCGAAGCTGACCACCGCCACCGCCGATCCGTGCGGCGCGACCTCGACGAACGGCGGGGCGGAATCGTGCAGGACCTGGATCCGCGTTCGGCCTCCGCCGGCGTCCCAGTTCATCGAGCCCGACTTGTCGAGGACCAGCGCCACCACCACGGTGGGGGCGGCGATCACGTTGCAGAGGATGGGGATGTCCCACTGGTCGCCGGTCTGGGGGCAGCGCACCCGCACGGTTCCGGTGGCGGTGTCGCCCGCGTTGACGCCGGTGTATTGCACCCACAGCCGCAACTCGCCGGCGGAGAAGTCGGTCCCGCCCGTCGTCTGCGCCGTGCCGGCCACCAGCACGAAGCTCCCCGCCCCGCTCAGCAGGGTCGGCCCGGAGATGACCTGGATCTGCGTCGCCTGGCACCCGCGGACCGAGACCACGATCGCCCGCGACGCGGTGGTTCCCGCCTCCACGTCGTTGAAGGTGAGCGAGGGCGTCTGCAGATCGGCCTGCACGCTGCCGCCGTCGCAAGGAGCGGACAGGCAGAACTCGAACAGCCCGGCGGAGATGTCGACGATGATGTTCTGCATCTCGCTCCAGGGAGGCTGGAACTCGGTGCCCCACTCGATGGTCCAGGCATAGACGCGCGTCTTGGTGCCGTCGGAGACGTGGCGCGAGTAGGAGTAGTCGTCGCTGGTGCCGGAGGTGGGATAGAGCGCGTAGCCCTGCTCGCTGAGGTAGTCCTTGCCGCGCACCGCGAAGATGGCGTCGTGCATCCGGGTGGAGATGGCGGTGACGGCGGTGTACTCGGCGGTGGGAATGTACTCCTTGTAGGCGGTGTCGTTGGCGATGCCGCGCATTGAATCGTAGGCGGCGTTGGTGAAGATCATCGACGAGTCGGTGGACTGGTCCTGATCGTCGCCCCAACTGTAGAGGATGTCCTCGCTGTAGCTGTGCAGGTCGATGAACCAGCGGATGCGCGGATAGCTGTCGAGCAACCAGCGCACGTTGCGGGTCTCGGGCTCGGAGAACGCCGAAGGGCCCCGGTAGACCAGCGAGTGCGGGTCGGTCGAGGTGTTGACGAACGCCGAGGTCGCGAACTGGTGGGGAAAGTCCCAGAGGAAGTCGAAGTTGCGGTTGACGTCCACGCCGATCTGCGCCGGATCGCCGCCGCTCTGCGCGGGGTTGCGGTTCTTGCGCCACATCGCGAACGTGTTCTGGCTGTAGTTGCGCCCGTCGGGGTTGACGTCGGCGAAGACGAAGACGTTGAGGCCCTCCATGATCGAGCGGATCTGGTCGTAGCTGAACGACCTTCCGCCGAACGAGAGGCCGGTACTGCCCAGGTAGGCGTCGATCAGATCGGTGGCGAAGGACACCAGGATCTCGCAGGACCCCCACTCGCGCGCGTGGACCCCGCCGGTGAAGAGGACCCCGTCGGTCTGAGCGGCGGCTAGCTTGCCGATGCGCAGGCAGTGGCAGGTGCGCCCCTCGACGCTCTGCTCGGGAAGCGTGATCAGTTCCACCAGCGACGGGTTGGCGGACGCCAGCGCGATCAGTGCCGATTCCACCTCGCCGACGTTGAGGTAGCTCACCGCGGGACCTTCTTGCCGGCGCCGGTCGGGCGCACCTTGCCGCCCTGGAAGCGGTCGCCCTTGCCGACCTCGGCCTGCCGTTCCTGGCCCACGGCGGTGGCATCGCCGAGCACCGTCTGCTTCACCCGCGGATGCTCTTTTTCCAGGCGCTTGCGCTGCGCCTCGGTGAGGTAGGCGTCCACCGCGGCGGTGCCGTCGGGCGAGACCCGGGGGGCGCCGCACCCCAGGTCGGGACCTTCGCTCTTGAGCAGGGCGAGGAGCGCCTCGGAGGGCGCCACCAGCCTCACCCGCAGGATCGCATCAGCCATTCGCGGCGCTCACTTCCCCTCGCGCACCACGTGGGATTGCGCAGAGCTGATGCTGGAGAGGAACTCGCTCCCTTTGGCAGGCTGGTAGATCGCGCCCACCTCGTGCTTGCCGGGCTTGAGCTCGGACGTCCGCCAGCGCGCCATCCCCTTGCGATCGAGGGGGACCGGCTTTTTCACCTTCTCTCCGTCGAGGACGAACTGCACCGTCCCGGTGGGCGCGCCCCTCTTGATCGCTTCCCGCCGCGGCAACGGAAGGTTGCGCGCGACCAGGGCGGTGAAGGTGACCGCCTGCTCGACTCGGGTGGGATCCTTGTCGTCGCTCACCGTGACGGTGGTGGAGCCGGTCTGGACCCTCTGGCTCACCAGGTAAGTCTTGGCGAAGCCGGCGTGACCGGTGACGGCGACGTCGAAGACGCAGTCGGCCTTTCTGAACTTCGAAGCGATCCGCCCGCAGATCTTCTGCGCCGCTTCCAACGGGATGGGTTTGACCGGGGGCTGCTGGGGAACGTCGCAGGGCGGGTTTTCCCGCGGCCAGTCGGCGGGGAAGTTGAAGGTCGAGGTCGTGGTGCCGGGCGCGTAGTCGAACAGGCTGGTCTTGTCGGTGACCCGCCACGCCCCCGCGAACTTCTCGTAGAGATCGAGGTAGCGTTGGTGGGCAGCGCCCGGCTTGGGACCCAGCGAAGTGCCGTCCGGGAGCGCGGGCAGCCAGCTTCCGCGCGCGCGGGCGCCCATCACCCCTTCCAGCGCCGGGGTGTGGAAAACGTCCACATTGAGGTACCACCGCCTCTGCGACGCCCACCATCCCGGCGTGACGATCAGCGTGGTCTCGTCCGGGAAGTCGATCTGGATCCCGGCGCTGGCCGACGGCGCGACTCGGCCGCCCGCGCCGAGGTTGAGCCCGGCCGCGGACAGCGTGGTCAGGTTGCCGTCCACGCGGAGCTGAAGTCCGCTGGGATCGGGCACCCCGCTCGAGTTGGGCTGGAAGGTGACCCGGTGCGCCCCCACCTTGGCGGCGACCGCCGTGTTGAGGCTCACGCAGGTGGAAAGGCCTGTGTAGGCGTTGGCCAGCACGCCCGCGGTGGCCACCGGGGACTGGCGCGTCTGGATCTGCAGGCCGTCCGCGTCGCGCAGGACGACGAACTCTCCCGCGCTCTGGAAGTCGTAGTGGATGCCGTCGACGGTGGTGATGTGGGGATCGCCCTCGTTGGCGGCGGGCCCGCCGGTGACGCGGTCGGTGTAGGCATCGTAACGGGTGGTGGTGTTGGGATTGTCGCCGGTGCTGTTGGAGTTGTCGGCCCAGGCCGGATGGGCCAGGCCCTGGAAATAGGCCAGGCCGGCATAGTCGCCGAACTGGATGTCGAGCTGCCCGGCGGCGGGCGGGCTGGATCCGGCGCCGGTCGATACCCCGTCGCCGATCTGGGCGTTGGCCATGAAGGTGGGCGAGGCGCCGGTCGGCGTGGCGATGGTGCAGAAGACCTGCATGGTGTTGTTGCCAGCGGAGTTGCGCGCGTCGTGCCAGCAGACGGCGATGTTTCCCGAGAGCGGATTGGTGGCGATGCGAGGGAGGAATTGCGCCCGGTTGGTAGCGTCGTCGTTGACGCGGATGGGGGGGTTGCTCCAGGTCGCGCCGGTGTCGTCCGAGAAGCGCAGCATGATGTCGGTGTCGTTGCTCTCGTCGACCGGCTCCTCGGTGTAGACGAGGTAGAGCCGGCCGAAATGCGGGCTGGTCGGGTTGATGTCGAAGGCGAGCCCCGCTTCGGCGTCCACCGAGCGCGTGTTCTGCGGGGTGATGAAGTCGAACCCGCCGACGTTGGTGGAGGTGGCGGTCACCGCGGCGCCGAAATTGCCGGGCCCCAGCCCGTCGGCGTCGGTGTTGACGAGGAGATTGGCCGGCCCTTGGCCGCCGGTCGGGTTTTCGCAGACCTGCACCACCGCGCCGCTCGGGGCGATGGCCACGTCGCCGAAGCTGCAACTGGTGGTTCCGGGGATCGTCTGCATGGCGCCGAAAGCGCCGACGGTGCCCAGGCCGGTCACCGCGGCCCCGCGCGCCCTCATCTGGCCGCTCTGGTTCCACACCACCCAGACCGCGCCGAAGCCGGCCGCGACGGTGGGCTGATCGACGGTCGCCGGACCGATGGTGAGCAGGTTGGTGAAGGTCTGCCCGCCGTCGGTGCTGAGGATCAGCTCGACGGTGTTGGCGTTGCCGAGGTAGCCGATGAAGAGGTTGCCGAAAGTGTCCCAGGCGAGCGTGGGATCGCAGCAGGCCAGCGGCCCCAGGCCTGCCGTGCCGTTGGCGATGGTCTTCGACGGGTCGGGATAGACCCAGGTCCCGCCACCGTCGGTACTGCGGGCGGCAAAGAGGCCGCCGGTGGCGTTGTTGCAGAGGGAAAAGAGCTGCAGCTTGTTGGTCGGGTTCTTGGCGATGGCGCATTCGTTCTGATAGTTCGCCATCTTCGACATGTTCATGTCGGTCAAGCCCGAGACCTGGGCGTGGCTGGCGGCGCCCGCGAAGAGGACGACCGCCGCGACGGCCGGCCGCAGGGAGGCGATGTTGCAGGTCAGCGTGCGCATGCCTGACTCCTTCGTTCACTTCGGCTGGGCCCAGACGCCGCGCTTCGCCTTCCGCGCCTCGGCTTCGGCGGCGGACAGCTCGCGGTACTTGTAGTCGTAGTTCTTCTGCCTGCGGGCGAGGCCGGCCTTGATCAGCTCGAGCCCCACGTCCTTGATGCCCTGCTCGGGCTCCTCGGTCAGCAGCCGCCCCACCATCTCGCCGGCCTTGTTGCGGCCTTCGAAGCGCATCTGCGCGTTCTTGCCGAGGGCCAGCCTGGTGACGAACTCCTTCGACCGCCCGGTCATCGCGCCCTTGGCCGGAGCGTCGATGCCGGCGATGCGGACGTCGTAGCGTCCCTGGCCGTAGTCGAGGACCACCACCTCCGCGCTCTTGACCTCGATCACCTTCCCGTAGAGCGCGTCGCCGGCCCGCGACGGAGCGGCGGCAACCAGTCCGATGGCCAGACCGGCGAAGCCCGCGGCCAGCCTGGCCGCGCGCCGGGCGGTCGCGCTTCCGGTGAGCGCACACAGCGGCAATTGAGCAGCAGTCATTTCTTTCTCCTCGCGTCCTTTGCGGACATCGGCAGACCCGTGAGAGAACGATCATCCTTTCGATAAGGTCCGCACGGCCGTCTCGCAGGGAGCGCGCGCCGCAACAGCTCGAGTGAGGTCCCCCAAAGACTGGTGAAAGTTTAACGAAGCGCCGTTCCGGCCCGCAAGCCACCCGCGCGAGTGTCACCCGAAGGCGTGGCAGCCTCGATCTGCGCGGCGGCCATGACGCGGATGGCCAGCTCGACGCGCGATTTGACCTCGAGGCGCTGGTAGGTGCGCTTGAGATAGGTCTTCACCGTATCGGGCCGGATCCCCAGGGTCTCGGCCGTCTCGGCCACGGTCAGGTTGCAGAGCAGCGCGCGGACCACCTCGGCCTGACGGGAGCTGAGGTTCAGCCACCGGACCACTCGCAACCAATCGTCGCCGGTCGGCAACGTGCCGATGGCTGTCCGCCGCTCGGTCACTTCCGTCCCCCACTCTCGTTTCATCATCGCGGGATCGCGCGGGAGCGTCAACACGAGCGGGGCCGACGCATCCTGAGAAGGGCCAGGATTCGAGCCGCCAGGGACGACGGTCCGCTCGTGTAACTCTACAAGTCTCGAGCGGGGGCGAGGTCAGCGCAGGCGGACCAGCTCGTTGGTTTCGAAGATGGCGTCGCCGTCGAGGTCGGCTTCGTGCGAGTAGATTCTTCCTTCGTCACTTCTTTGCGTCCTGCAAACAAGCTCCTCGGTCAAGCGGCTTGGGCGAAGAGCCTGGGAAAGCGACCTCGCGGAGCTTGATGGCGCTGGCCATCAGCCTCCGACCGCCGAGGGAGACGCGCCAGCGGCGTGAGCGAGGGATCTTGGCGATCAGCCCGTGGGCGTGCAACCGGCGCAGCAGCCTTGTGATCTGGCCGGGCTGCTTGTCGGACTCTTCGGCGAGAGGGAATGGAGTGCGTCCGAGCTTCGCTCGGAGGTCGCGGTTGGTGAAGCCGTGCAGGGCCGTACTCACCGGCGAGCAGGACCTCGAAGAGCGTGCGGTCTTCGCGGGAGAGCGGATTGAAGGGCCGCGCTGTCCTGCCGTTTGGAGTGGTGGCGGCGCGAGTGATGGCGTCGAGCTCGGCATGGTTGTGGGCCCGACAGGGGCTCGACGGATCGCTAGCGAAGTCGAGACCCGCGGAGGCGCCGGCTCGAGGCGGATGCTACTCGCCTCCGCTTCGCTCGCGGCCGATCCAGTTCGGGCCGGGCAGCACGAGCTGGTTTTGCTGCACTTTGCCAAAACTGGATCTGACAGCCGTCGACCACACGAGTGCTCGAATCGGCGACGTCGGCCATAGCCCTCCAGGACGGCAGCGGACAAGGAATCGCAACAGAGCGCAGCGTGAACGGCAGCCCAGTGCAGAAATCCCTCGCGCGAGCGCGGATCACGTTCCAATCTCTGGCGACGTCGAAGCTGAACGACGGTGGCTACGCCGCGCGGCGGACGTAGCGGTGGTGGAGTCCGCCGACTTGAGGCAGCGCAACGACCTGGCCATGCGCGGGTGGCTCGACGGCACGAGGCTCAGGCGCGTCTTTGGCGAGAGCCAAGTGCGTACGCGAGCCGTGGTAGTAGCGGAAGTAATTGCGAAGACGACGACGCAGGTGTCCCTCGTTGAGGACGATGACGTGGTCGAGGAGTTCGCGTCGGATGGTGCCGATCACGCGCTCGGCGAATGGGTTTTGCCACGGCGAGCGCGGCGTGGTGAGAACCTCGGCGATGCCGACACTCTTCACGCGTCGTCGAAACTCGCCGCCGTAGATGCGGTCGCGATCGCGGAGGAGGAAGCGCGGCGCTGAGTCATGGGGAAAAGCTTCGATGATCTGCTGCGCCGTCCAAGCAGCAGTAGGGCAGTCGGTCACGTTGAAGTGCACGACCTTGCGGCGGTGATGGAGTAGGACCACGAACACATAGAGCAGGCGAAACGTCACCGTGGGTACTAAGAAGAAGTCGACGGAGACGAGATCGGCGACGTGGTTCTGGAGGAAGGTTCGCCAGGTCTGCGAGGGCGGTTTCGCGCGACGAGGCATGGGCCGACCAACAGTGCGTTGTGAAACGTTGAGACCGAGCTTGAGGAGCTCACCATGGATGCGCGGCGCGCCCCAGAGGGGATTGGCGAGGGCCATGGTGCGAACGAGCTTTGCAACCTCGCAGTCGAGGGGCGGTCGACCGGGTGGACCGCGTCGGGACTCCCAGTTCCAGAAGGCGCGGAAGCCCTGCCGGTGCCAGCGAATGACGGTCTGCGGCTGAACGACATGGAGCGCCTCGCGCCACCGCACCCACCGCTGCGAGAGCCACATCCAGAAGAGGCGATCGAGGTGTCCGAACCGAGGCCGCTTCGCGCGGCGGCGGAGCAGGGCAAGCTGCTGTCGTAACGCTAGATTCTCAAGAACGAGGTCCGAACGGGCCCCGAGCGCAGCGCGCAGAGCGCCCAGTAGAGCGAGTACGAGGGCCATTTGCCGTCCAGCCTCGCTTCCCTGTGGCCACTGTCCAGCGCAGCGGCTGAGTTTTTGGCCAACGACAGCGGCTAGCTAGTAGCGTTCCGCGCCGTTGACTCGAGCGTGCACGCCACCGTGTCGGGCATGGTCCTCTACGGGCTTGCCCGGACCACCGCATGGGTATATGGGGACAGCGACAGCAAAGGGTCCTGCCCTCCCGCTCCCGCGGGTGGTGCGAGCCAGGAACTAAGGGGAAGGTGCCATGAGCTGGACCAAGCCCGCTTTCGATGAGATCAAGATGGATGCAGAAGCCAAATCCTACAGGGGCGAGGACCTCTAAGGCCTAAAGGAATCGGCGTCTCTTTCAGGTGAACCCGCAACGGGGGAGGCGTGTCCTCGCGCCGCGTTTGGCGGGTCGGGGTTTGCGAGCAGAATGTGAGGCTCCAGGTGCTCGGCTCGGCAGCCGGAGGGGGTTGCCCGCAGTGGAATTGTGCGTGCCGGAACTGCCGGGGTGCACGCGATGGATCTCCCGAAATCGAGGCGCGTACCCAGGAATGCGTGGGAGTGAGCGCGGACGGCGAGGCGTGGTTCCTAGTCAATGCTTCCCCGGAGGTCCGCGCTCAGATCGAAAGCTTCCCTCCGCTCCACCCGCGCCGGCTGCGCCACTCGCCGATCGAGGGGATCCTCCTCACCAACGGCGACCTCGACCACACGCTGGGTCTCCTCTGCCTGCGCGAATCGTATCCGCTCGTCGTGTATGGCGCCGAGGCAGTGCGGCGCGGTGTTGTCGAGAGCAACGTGCTCTACCGCACCCTGCAGCGGTTCTCCGGCCAAGTGACCTGGCGGAACCTGCCCATCGGCCGCGAGGTCGAGCTGTCGAGGGGCGACGGAGCCGCGAGCGGGCTCTCGGTCGAAGCGTTTGCCCTTCCGGGCAAGGTTCCCGTCCACCTCGAAGGGCTCGACTACGCGCCCGGGGGCGGAGAGAACGTCGGCTTTCGGATCCGCGAGCGCCAGTCGGGGCGGGTCCTCGTCTATCTCTCCGCGGTCGGCCGCCTGACGAGTGAGATCGTCGCCGCTACCGAGGGCGCTGACTGCCTCTTCTTCGACGGCACATTCTGGTCGGAGGATGAGCTGCGTGAGCTCGGCGCGTCGGACAAGCGCGCCGAGGAGATGGCTCATCTGCCGATCGGCGGTGAGGGCGGAAGCCTTGCGGCCCTGAGCGGGCTCACGACGAGCCTGCGCATCTACATCCACCTGAACAACACCAATCCGGTCCTGCGCGCGGACTCGCCCGAGCGCGCGACCGTCGAGCGCGCCGGCTGGCGGATTGCCCGGGACAGAATGGAGATCACCCTGTGATGCACAGGGACGAACGCCCGCCGCTCCCCAGCGAAGAGTTCGCTGGCTGGCTGCGACGCGAAGGCGAGCGCCGCTACCACGACCGGCACCCTTTCCACGTGCTCATGCACGATGGAAACCTCACCAAGGAGCAGCTGCAACGGTGGGTCCTCAATCGCTACTACTATCAGAGTCGCGTGCCCATCAAGGACGCGATCATCCTCTCCAAGTCGGAAGATCCGGGTTTCCGCAGGATATGGATCCAGACACCGTCCTGCACCGGGAGAACCTCGAGCGCATCGGCGAGGTCATCGCGCTCGCCGAGGAGTTGCACGCCGACCGCCTCGAGCTGGCCAACGCCCAATACCTCGGGTGGGCCCACAGGAACCGGGCCGCGCTCCTCCCCACCAAAGCACAGCTCGAGCGGGCGCGGTCCGTCGCCGCGGCAGCTCGGGCGAGGCTTGAAGGCCGGATGGAAGTCGTATTCGTCGTTCCCGACTACTACGTCGAGTTCCCCCCCGCGTGCATGGACGGCTGGGGCCGGCGCTTCATCGTCGTTTCGCCCGACGGGTTGCTTCTCCCTTGTCTGCTCGCGCATACGCTGCCGGGCCTTTCTTTCGGGAACGTTCGCGAGCGCTCCGTCGAAGAGCTGTGGTCGTCCTCGCCCGGCCTTGCGGCCTTCCGCGGCGAGGCCTGGATGCCGGAGCCTTGCCGGAGCTGTGAGCGGCGAGCGATCGATTTCGGCGGGTGCCGCTGCCAGGCCTTCCACTTGACGGGGAACGCCGCCGCGACCGACCCCGCTTGCTCCCTCTCGCCCGATCACGGACTCGTAGAGGCCGCCCGCATCGAGGCAGCGAGGCCCGCGCGCGAGCTCGTGACCTTCAGCTTCCGCACGCCGCGAACTTCGCGGGAGAACTCGCGCTGAAAATCTCGGGGGCCAGGCGGCCTTCGGCATTCCTACCGAGTGCGCCGGCCCGCTTCCACGCCCGCGCCGCGGACGGCAGACGCTGCGGCACCCAGCTCGGCGGCTACGGCGGCGGCGAGGAACCCCGCGTCGACAGCGGAGGAGAGCGCGCCGGGCTCCTCCTGGCCCCGCAGCGCCGTCGTGAAGATCCCGCCGCCAGCAGCGCCATCCCAAGCGTGGTGGGTGTGCGCGTGCCGATACGGTCGGAAGCGATGCCGGAGAGCGGTGCCGCGACCGTCATCACGAGTGGTTGCGCGTGAGGAGCAGCCCCGCGCGCGCCGGACCCAAGCCACGCACCTCGATGAGGTAGAAGGGGAACAGGAAGAGGATGCC
>Ga0137403_10008016_pt1 | contig 11844 bp, 7 predicted proteins | sample CZOMad2_1_16fung_FD_122057 | JGI IMG/M metagenome (GOLD analysis project Ga0137403, IMG submission 122057) | Vadose zone soil fungal communities from Angelo Coast Range Reserve, California, USA - CZOMad2_1_16fungal (Hybrid Assembly) | ecosystem: Environmental > Terrestrial > Soil > Vadose zone...
CGGCTCTTTTTATTCCGCGGATTGGCAAAGCGTCTTGCAGGCCGGGGAAATACTTTTCATCTCTGAAGCTGATCTGCCAGGTCTGGCCAAGCTTCACCGTCACCTTGGCGCGCTCGCCAATTTGCAGGTCTCGTCGTCTCAAGTGCGCCTGATCATCAACCGTTGGCATCGTCATGACGAAGTGGCGCTGGAGAAGGTGGAACAGGGCATGAAAGTGCCGGTGTTCGCGCGGTTGCCGAATAGTTTCAAGCAAGTGAGCGAAGCCAATGTCCGCGGCGACTCATTGAAACAGGATGGCGATCCGCTGTCAGCGGAATTTCACAAAATGGCGGCGCGGCTCGCCGGGCTGGATCTTACCAAGCAAGCGAAAAAATCCCGGCTCGGCCAATTCTTCGCGTTCTAAGGCGGGAAAATCTTCGCCACTTTCTGTGGCGGACGCACGGACGACTATCCGCAGTATCGTTGCCGCAACGTCGTCTCGTTCGCGCGAATCCATGCAAGTATGCGTTCGAATCCCTCATCAATTGTCACCGAGGGTTTCCAATTTATGGCCTTCGCGGCTTTCCGGTTGTCGGTAAAATAAATCGGCAAATCGGCTTTGCGAATCGCGTCTTCCGTGGTGATAGTGGTCCCGTAGCCGAGCTTTTGTTGCAATAAGCGCGTCCCTTCTTGTAGCGACAGCGAATTGGCCGGGCCTCCGCCAAGGTTGAAAATGTCGCCGCGAAATCGCTCCATCTGCTTCATCTGCAATTCCACCAGGGCACACACATCTTCCAGGAAAAGAATGTCGCGAACCTGCTTACCATTCCAGCCGATATATTTCAGCGGCAGCTTGAAATAATGGGCGATCGCCCACCACACGACCCAGCCCTGGTCCAACTTCGCGAACTGCCCGGTACCTGCGATCACGCCAAACCGATTCACGACGATCGGCATATCAAATGCGTGCGCATACTCCTGGCACGCTGCGTCCGCAATCAATTTGCTCAGGCCATAAATGCTACGCTGGCCTCCGTCGGTGGCAAATTCTTCGCTCACGCCGTGCACCGGGTCAAAACCGCGTGCGCGTGATTCCACGGGGAGCTCTTTCCAGGCGTCCGCATCCCACTCAAGGCGTGCTGCTACCTCGCGCCTGGGCAACTCCAGAAGCCGGTCCACTACGTACACACGATTGGTGCTGAAAAAAATCAGTGGACAGCGATGTTGCCGCGCAAACTCCAATACCCGTACCACACCCAGAGAATTATTGGTAATGTCGAATACCGGATTCGTGTATCCGGAAACCACCGAAGGCTGCGCGCTGGTATCGTAAACAAATTCGATCCCAGCTGGTAAGTTTGCGAAGTCTTCCGGGTTTCGCACGTCGCCATGAACGAACGTAACTCCATGTTTCCCGAGCCGCTCCAGGTTTGATTCACTTCCCCGTCGGACAAGATTGTCCATGACTACCACGCGGTGGTTTTTTTCGGTCAACCGCACCGCCAACTCGGACCCGACAAATCCCGCGCCGCCCGTTATCAGAATATGCATGTAGCTACGCTCCGACCGAAGAATTGTGCTGAGCAGCATTTGAATTTGGCGTGAGAAAAGTCAGGTCTTCGCCAAATAACTCTAGAAAAGTATGCCGGAAATTCGCAAAGACTGCTTGACCCCGCGACCTCCAGCGCCTGCAAATCCATGGCAGGTTTCATTTCGAGTCTGGCAGCACGGTTTTCGGTCTTGAGTTTGCGTCCCAGGGGATCAAATGGATTTGAAACCAAAGGGTCGCCACCATGCCGAAGCGCCACTAGTCCGCTGGTGATAACTCGAAGGTCCAAAAAAGGTGGCGCGAACCACGGTATCCCGGCTGCCGTCCAGGTTGCCTTCCACCCGTAGGTAAGCGCGCACGAAAAAAGAATTAATGGAACCAGCCAAAGCACCGCCAACATGGCGGCTCTTGCTGCCCGAAGCCTCGGCGAAGCGAATGCCTTGTGATCTTTGCTTTTCAAGGATTGGCGAAAGCCTCAGATCCTTTTCAGCGGACAGCTCTCTCCGCCAAAAACACCTGCGTCCGATGTGACGCAGACGACAGCATATATTACAGGAGCCATGGCAAGCGTTGATAGCCGTGGTACAAATCCGTATCTGTTGCCGCGGAGATTGTTAAAATACAGCTATGCTAACGATGTTTTCCACGCCTAAACCGTTTGTCGGCCATATTGACCTGATTCAGCGCAACGCCATTCGGAGTTGGCAGCGCTTGCACCCCGAAGTGGAAATCATTCTTGTTGGTGACGACGCTGGGGCCGCGGAGGTTTGCAAGGAGTTCGGCATCAGGCACATCAAGCATGTGGAGAAGAATAGGTACGGTACGAAATATCTGGCAAGCATCTACGATCAGGTGCACGAGACTGCGCGCCACGAAATTCTTTGCCATGTGAATTGCGACATTGTGCTGATGTCCGATTTCGTGGCTGCCGCGCGCTCGGTGGTCTCGCAAACCGATCGTTTCTTGATGGCCGGGCGCCGCTGGGACGTGGACCTGCAACATGCGCTGGATCTTGCTGAGACAGATTGGGAGACCTCGCTACGCCACCTTGCACGCAAGACCAATCGGCCACGGCCGGCGCAATGGATCGATTACTTTTTATTTTCCAAGGGCTTGTACTACAAGAAGGTTCCCGAATTTGTGATTGGCCGGCCTGGCTGGGATAACTGGCTGCTTTGGTATCCCCTTTCGATAAAAGTTCCCGTAGTCGATGCGTCTCAAGATGTCCTTGCCGTGCATCAGAATCACGACTACAGCTATCATCCAGCAGGTGCAGAGGGAGTGTGGCACGGCGAGGAAGCGCAACAGAACTACCAACTGCATCAGGGAAAATTCGCAACACTTGCCTACGCCACCCATGTCCTTCGTTATGGTCGAATGAAGCGCAACCACCAGGCATGGCTTGGTCCTGTAAAACGCGATGCGGCCGCCAGACTGTCTGGGATGTGGTTTGGCTTACTGAATGCTACACGCTCTGTGAGGCACAAACTAGGCGTGCGCAGCCGGGGCGTCAGACGATAAGCGAATCATCGAAATGCGCGTTTACGGCTGCGCGGCATGTTTCAGTTGTTCAATATCGCGCTGCTCGATCTGATGCAGCGCATCTTTCCGGCGAAAAAGGTAGGATCGCAGTTGGGCCACGATCTGTCTTGGCACTGCGTGAAATTGATTCTGTGCCACAGCGCTCCAGGATACCGGCCCCCGTGTTGGAATCAGGTGCGCTCCCCACTGGAAAATCAGTCCCAGATTCCACAGGATGAAAAGGCTTAAAGTGGCGGCAAGCCATGCCGAAGCCGCTGCTCGGCTGCGAAAGCGCGATGCCATCGCATCGAGCACGGTGGCCAGCCCGAGCACAAAAAAAACCGTCAGGGAGACAAAAAATCTATTTCCGTAAGATGAAATGCCCGCCCAGTCCGGATATGAGGCCATGAAGTAGTAAAATGCGAGCAGCACGCAAATGACGGAAATTCCAATCGTCGGGAGCCTGCAACAAAATAGAAACAGTCCGGCCGTCGCGATCAACAAGAGTGGCGTCCAAGAAAACAGGCCATGATTGGCCGAAAACAGCAGTGCCAGGAACCACGGCGAACGCCACGCCCATTGCGAGATGGGCACATATCCAGTTTCAAAAAATCCTCCGTATATAAAATAGCGAGTCGCAAAGGTTGGTAACAGCGACACAAACACCACCGCACAAAACAAGAGATGAAAGCCGACAAGGGAAATAACTTTTTGGGAAGCCCGGTTCGATTGCTGAATGACCTTGCGGTAGTTTGCGAGCGCTTCCGGAATCAGCAGAGTCAGCACCAGCGCATTCGGGTAGTATACGTTCATCATCAGTCCGGCAATCAGCGCGAGCACGAACCACTGGGCTACTTTTCGCTCGCCGCGCGTGCGTAACCAATACCAGAAAAAAAGCGCGACCGTAAATGCGGAATGCGCGTGCGACCAGGATGGATTGAAATACATGTAAACCGGCAGCGAACTTGCCCACCATACGGCGATCGTGGCCAGCAGCGCCCAGCGCTCGGCCACGAATTGGCAGGCCACTCGATACGACAGCAGCAACGCAGCAAAGCCATACACCAAGGTTCCGAACGCCATGGCAATCAAATACGGCAGAGAGAATCCATCGGCGAAGACGTGTGCGCCAAAGACTCGTGCCATTAGAACTCCTGCGTGCGCGACCAGGAGGAATGGCGTCCACAGCATCGCAGGCCCCACTGTAAAATGGTTGTCCAGATGTCCGTTGGCGGTGCGAAATTCGGCTTTGGGGGCTCCGGACGCATCTAGCCTTGCTTCGCGAAATCCCTGGTTAGCGTGTTCATAGTCCGGCGCGAAATCCAGATTGTGCTGCGTCAGCGGCGCGCGCGCGAACGCGTAGTAACCCACGCCGTCGCCGCGTACCCATGGATTCAATAGCGGCAGGGAAACCAGCAGAAGTATCAGCAGAATCCGCGGGGGAAATCTCACTTGCGGAGCACTAGATTCGTTCTTGTCGATCTGACGATCCACCACTCGGCCACCGTTCGGCAAAGCGAAATACTTTTCATGGCCAGCCCTGATCTGTGCGCTGTGGCCGGCCTATTTTAGTAGAGTATCGTTAACCTAAACGCCCTGGTCATCCAAATCGAATCGGCGGAAGGCGTTTGAAATGGAGAGAGGTTCCGTATGCCGCCGGTTTCACAGCGGAGTGCTGTAAACCGCGCCTGGCCGTTCCGCAGTCTCTTTCTCTCGCAGGTGCGAAGACACGCTGTCAATAATATCGGCAAGCTTGATCTGCGGACGAAAGCCGGTTAGTCGTTGGAGTTTTTCCACGTTCGGCACTCGCCGCATCATATCCTCAAATCCCGGTTCGTATGCCTGATCATACGGCACGTAGGAAATCTCTGAAGTGCTCGCGGTGCGGGTCTTCACCGTCTGCGCAAGATCGGCAATCGAGATTTCTTCGGTGTTCCCAATGTTCACGACTTCGCCGATCGAGCGATCCGTGTCCATTAAACGCAGCAACGATTCCACGGTATCCCGCACATCGCAAAAACAACGCGACTGCGTTCCCGATCCATAGACGGTAATCGGCTTATGGTCCAGCGCCTGCTTGACGAAATTCGGCAACACCATTCCATAGCGTCCGGTCTGCCTCGGCCCCACGGTATTGAACAGCCGCACTACGATCACTGGAACCTTTCGTTCCCTCCAGTACGACAGCGCCAGAAACTCATCCAGCGCTTTCGAGGCAGCGTAACTCCAGCGCCCCTTGGTGGTCGGTCCCAACACCAGGTCCGCTTCTTCGTGGAATGGGACCTGCGTGCTTTTACCGTAGACTTCCGAGGTCGACGCCGTCAGCACCAGTTTTCGTTTCTTCTCCGCGGCCTCGAGAATGATCTGCGTGCCGTTTACGTTGGTCTCAATGGTTCGAACCGGACTCTCGACGATCAGCCGGACTCCCACTGCCGCGGCCAGGTGCACTACTATGTCCGCATCGTCCACCAACTCCGCTACCAAACGCTTGTTCTCAATGGCATCGAGATGATATTCCATCCGTTCTCTCGATTTCAGGTGCCGGATGTTTTCCATGCTGCCTGTGGAAAGATTATCCAGAAGAACCACATGATCGCCCCGTTCAAGCAGGCGCTCAGCCAGATGGGACCCAATGAAGCCGGCACCACCAGTGATCAGATAACGCACGAAGCCTCCTGGAAAAAATTACAGCGATTGTGAATCATCATCCGAGTAATGCGAATGGCTGGTCTCAGAAGAATGGGCATCCGTCTTGCCATATATTTCCGCGGCTTCCTGCGGACCGTAGCCGTAGGAGTAAGGATAGTATCGATACGAATAGTAATAATCGGGCGCGCTGGAATCTACCGCGTTCAGAACCACGCCCAATAAATGACATTTCACACTGGTCAGCAAATCACGCGCTCGCGTGAACGCCTCTTTCGGCGTTTCGCCGCTGCGCACGACCAGTAGCACACCATCAGCCTGTACGGAAAGAATCACCGCATCGGTGGCGGCCATGATCGGAGGCGAATCAATCACGATGAATTTGTACTGGCCTCTGAGTTCGCGCAGCGCATCCGTCAACTTGTGCGAAGAAAGCAAATCCGCGGGGTTCGGCGGCAACGGTCCTGTGGGAATGGCCACCAAATTCGGAATCACCGGGTGCGGTACGGCCACTGATTCCAGGCTCGACACGCCCGCGAGATAGGAGCTCAATCCCGCGTACTTGCCATCGGTCATATTCAGCAAACGTCCGACTCCCGGTTTCCGCAGGTCGGCATCAATCAAAAGTGTCCGGTCACCGAGTTGAGCCAACGTGACCGCAAGGTTTGCGGCCGCAGTCGTTTTTCCTTCTCGCGGTAGCGCACTGGTCACCAGAATCACCTGTGGCGGGTGGTCCGCCTGGGAAAGCAATATGGAAGTGCGTAGGGCGCGGAAGGCTTCCGACATCTGAGATTTCGGCAGATGCTGAGCGACGAGTTCGATCCGTTTTTCGTGGCCGTCCAGCGAAGAACCGGTCGTGAAGCGGCCCCGACGTCCGGTACCATTTTCACTGGTGAACGCAGGAACCACCGCCAATGCGGGCAAACGCACCAGGTTTTCAATGTCGTCCGGTGTCTTTACGGTGTTGTCCAGGTACTCGCGCAGAAGAGCCAGCCCAATGCCGCCGACCAGGCCGACCAGGAACGAAAGTCCGATGTTTCTCGCCTTTGCCGGCCGCGATGGATTAGACGGCACCATCGCGGGATCAACCACGCGAATGTTGGACGACTTCAGCCCGGCCGAGATATTCGCTTCCTTCAGCTTGGTCAGCAGGCCGTCGTACATGGTTTTATTCGCTTCGGCCTCGCGCTTCAGAATGTTGTACTCGACCATGCTCTGCGCCATCAGATTTACTTCAGTCTTCTGCTCGTTCAGCGCCTCGTTCAACAACCCTTCTCTCTGGCGCGCGGCGTTATAATCGTTCCCCAGCGCTTCGAGAATATTGTGTTTCTCGTTGTCCATCAAATTTGCAATTTCTTTCAACTGGGCTTGCTCGCGCTGCACCTTGGGAAAGTTCGGACCATACTGGTTCAGCGCATCCAGATATTGCGTGTAAACGTCGGAATGCTTCCTCATCAATTCCTGCAGAGTCAAGTTTTCGCGCAGTTGCGGAACTACATCAATGTTTCCGGCTTTTGCGAACTCGTATAGCGCTTCCTTGCGCATACGTTCGCTCTGCGCGTCGGTGACTTCCTTGTTAAGGTCGGTCAATCGTTGCGTGGTAATGTTCTGTTTGTCGTCCAGTTCCCAAATCTGGTGTTGTCGTTCGTAGGTAAGCCGGGCGTCCTCGGAATTTTGCACTTTTACTTTCAGCTCGCTCAGCTGATCGGTCAGCCACAGCGTCGCTTTGGCGGTGGTGTCATACCGGCTGCGAAAATTTTCCTCCATGAAGTTTGCGACGTGCGCGTTCAAGATTTGCGCCCCCAGTTGCGGGTCGGTGGATTCGAAGCTAACGTCGAGCAGCCGGCTCTGCGGCACTCGTTTTACCGTCAGGCTGCCGAGAAATGCTCCCAGTTCCGGCGGCCGTTTATGGTTCGCCAGGCTTCCAGAAGTAATCGCTTCGGAGCCTGCGGGCGCGCCCTGCATCTCCGCATGTGGAATCAGTCCGCTGTTGCGAATGGTATGTAGAGCCAGCGTCTCGCTGGTTAAGATACGCGATTGCGTTTCAATATAATTGTCCATATCCATCATCAAGTCGTAGGAATCGACGCCCTGAAAAGGCAGCACGCTGGTATTCTCCCGGTCAATTTCGATGCGCGCAGTGGTGGTATAAACTGGTTGCATGCGAAACGTCGCGATGGACACGATGGTTACCACGGCCACTAAAAACGACAAAATCAGCCATTGGTGCTTGCGCAGGATCAGCAGGTAGTCGTAAAGATGGGGTTCCCGCGGTGATAAATCGAAGCTTGCGATCCGGTGCGGCATGGATACCACTTCTGCCGCTCCTGTCCCGCTGTCTTTGGGGACCAGCTTGTTATCGTCCGTCATTTAGCTTCTAGTGTCCTGTTCCGAGCCGGTATACAGCCAAGCTAGTGCCGATCACCAGTGCAATTTCGCTGGCGCGAATTAAAGCCGCTTTTACGGTGTTGTCTGGGATGTAAAGTATGTCGCTTGGCAGCATACGTATATCTTCGGATTTTTGCCCGATGATTTTTGCCAGGTCTATGGGGATGGCCATTTGTTTTCCCATCGCGTCTTTACGAATGATCATCGCATGATCCTTTTTCGCAATCCGGGTCATCCCGCCTGCCAGCGCCAGCACCTTAAGCGTCGAGAGCTGAGCGCGGTCACCGGTGGACACAAACCCGCCCGGTCGCTGCACCGCCCCCAGAGCATACACAATGCCGGCGTGCGGGATAGTGACCACATCTCCCGCTTGCAGCTGAATGTTGCCTTGCGTGTTACCTCGTTCCAGCAATTCCGCCAGATTTACCGTGATGACGTTCGCCGGCGGTGTCGCATCGTTATTCCCGATCGGCGGCGGTATTGCCGCCGAACCCGGATTCTGCGTAGCCGCTGGACTTGCCGCGTTGTCCGGTCCCGGAATTGCCTGTTGCGTGCTTACGGATGAACTCTTGGCTAGAGCCGCAGCATCGGACGCCGGGACTGCCACAGGTGCCACACCTGGCGCAGCAGGATTTGTTGCTGACACCTTATCTTCCGGGCCAATTTCAGGGGGCTCATTGGAGTTTGCTTCGTCTGCCGTCTCTGCCCGCGTGATAATTACCGTGTCTCCAGCATCCGCAGCGATCCCGCCCGCTTCCGCAAGGACTTGAATTAAGCTCACGGCATGGTCGGCCTGATACACAATAGGGTGAGCCACTGCGCCTACTACGGTGATGGGCTTGCTCCTTTTTTCCTTTACCGAGACCATCACCTGGGGATGCGAAACCAGCCCGTTCGCTTCCAACACTTCGGCTACTTTTTGTTGCACTTGTATTTCATTGAGTCCCACAACGTAAAGCCGCACCGGCACCAGTGGAATGCCAATTGTGCCCGATTGGCTCACGCGGACTTCTCTGGAAAGTTCCGGAATATCAAACACTTCCAGGGACACCAGATCGCCTCGCCCGATTACGTAATCACGTACGGGTGTCGTAGTTGCGGCAGACAGGGAACGAATCCGATCGTTGGTTTGCTGTTGGGTCTCCAGCGGGGCCTGGCCGTAAACCAATGACGCCTGCGCCAATCCGAAAATGATGGCTGCCAGTCGACACCAATACATAGAACCTAGTTTGGCCGAGCAAATTTCCACCAGATTTTCCCCCTATGTCGATTATACGACTCCGGTGCTCAAGTCAATCAGGGTTTTTCAGCACTCCGACCAGCCCTAACCCGCACTTTCGAGCTCGCCGGTTCCTGCATCCGCGCCGTGGCGACCATGCTCATCAGCAAGAAAAGCAAGAGGTTGGCCGGAATGTGCAGATTAAAGTCGACCAGGCTGTGCACCAGCAATCCCCAGCAGCCAGTCCATCCGCACAGACGAAGCGTGTTCGCGAAGGAATTGTCGCCAGATTTCAAGAAGCCCAACGCACTGATGAATACGGTTCCGATGAACCAGGCGCAGCAAAGTCCGCCGACCAAGCCTGTTCCGGCCAGAGCTTCCAGGTAATCATTGTGGGTATGATTTACGATTTTTCCGTCATACCAGGTTTCGTACGGCGGATACACCTGCTGCAAAGTTCCCAGGCCCGTTCCCAGCACCGGATGATCCAGAAAAATTTGCCACGTGCCGTGGCGCATCGAAGCACGCTTGTCTTGTGTTACTTCCAGAGTCTGCAGACTCGAGAAGCGCGAGAGTATCTGGTTAACTCCGAGCCACCACACCGTGAGGAAGGCCAGCAACAGAACCACTCCGCCCGCCACCAAATGGCGCCCCGCGGTCCGGCGCAAGATCAGCACTAGCGCCAGAAACCCCAGTTCCGCCGCCAAGCTGACAATCCCGCCACGCGAGGCAGAAAGCAAGAGCGCGCTGAGCGGGATAATCGCCAGCATGCCCACCATCGCCAATCGCTCACGGCGCACGCGGCCCAAAAGCAAGGGGACCAGTGACATCGGTAAAACCAATTCGGCAAATCCGGCAAAGTGATTGCGGTTTACGTAAGGCCCAAACGGGATGCCGCCGTATTTCAATTCGCGGAACCAGTAAAGTTTCCCGTTGAACGTCAAGTGCTGCAAAATTGCCAGGCCCGCAACAAGAAATGCAAAAATCATCACGAACCACGCGAAGCTGCGCCAGTCTGCGAGCGTGCGGAACGCCTGCGCGGCCAGGAAACAAAGAACTAACATGCTTAACATCAGTTGCAGTTCGATACGCGTTGTAAATGGAGACGTTGTGAGCCGAAATGCCAGTTGTGCGGTCGCCAGCAACGCCAGCGCCAGCAGCGGAAACAGCAGCGGCGGCAAGACGATGGGGCCTTCTTTTTTTGAAAGAAGAAAGGGCACCGCCCAAACCAGCAGCAGAATTCCCGCAGCAGCTTCCAGTATTCCCCGCGCCCACGCCTCCACCGCTCCATGGCTCAGCACCGCGAAAGCGATGATCGCGAAAATGCCTATGCGCACGGGCTTCATGGTTTCCGAGAGTCCTCGTTCACGGAAACCATCGAAATATCATCCAACCACGCTGCGCCTTGGATGTCACTTTCCGGCATGTCGCTCATATTGCGTTTCACGCAGACGGAACCGAAACCGGCGCCGGGCGGTGCCACCCAAGCCATCTGAATCTGCTTCCACGGTTGTGTGCCATGCACTTCCTCGGTAGTCACCCTGTCAGTGCCGGTGGCAGTGAAAACGAAAATCTGCAGGCGCACGCCTTCGCTGCTGGTCAGCGATTGCGTCTTCACCCAGGCGGAGAGCAGATACTTTTTGCCGGGTTCCGGCGCGATGTTGTGGCACGCATCTTCGAAATTTATGTTTCTGTGTCCGTTGAACAGAATGCGCAGTGAACGCTCGCCGGAATGTTTCTCCTATTGATCGCAGGAAATCTGAACGGCACTGGTGGCTGGAGAAAAATGCCACGAGAAACCTCCGCCGGCGTAGCCGGATTCGAAGCCGCCATCCCAAAGTAGCGAGCCAGCCGGATCGGGCGGCGGCGGATTCTGCATGATCGATACTGCCTCATTCCATGCGTGAACAGCGTCGGCTACGCGTCTTTGATGAATCAGTTCGCTAATATAAAAAAACATCTCAGACATCGGTTCCGTCTGCCGCGATGCGATCAGGCGGCGCCATACTATTTGCGCGTTATCCAGATCGCCGGCAGCGGATAATAGATGCAGAATGGGCAGGTACACTGCGGCGGATTGCGGCATAGCCTTATCGAGCACAACATTAGCGTCGGGCTGGGCGCGCAGCGCGCGCGAGAATGCTTCAGCGGCTCGTTTCGGCTCCAGTTCCACCGCTTTGCGGATTTCGCGGAACGCCGCGCCCTGTTCGTTCTGACGCAACAAAAAGTTGCCATAGCTCCAGGCCACATCCGCGGACAGCGGGTACACATGCTGAGCGGCCAGAAATGCCTGGCGGGCATCCGCGCTATCGCCTTGCCCGTCATAGGCGGCCGCCAAATCCAGCAGCGCTTCCGCGGAATAGGGATCGAGAGCAACGGCCTTTCTGAGCGACAGCACAGCGCGTTGCGGATCCGGCTGCTCGAAATCGTAGAGATAAGAACGTCCGAGAAGAAACCAGTTACGCGCATTGCCAGGTTCCAAAGCCATGGCGCGTTCGTATCCGACGCGCGTATCGAGATTCAGATAGTACGTGGCAGCGGC
>Ga0137403_10008018_pt1 | contig 11844 bp, 6 predicted proteins | sample CZOMad2_1_16fung_FD_122057 | JGI IMG/M metagenome (GOLD analysis project Ga0137403, IMG submission 122057) | Vadose zone soil fungal communities from Angelo Coast Range Reserve, California, USA - CZOMad2_1_16fungal (Hybrid Assembly) | ecosystem: Environmental > Terrestrial > Soil > Vadose zone...
GTCGTGCTATGCTCTTCGACTTTTCTTAATGTTTCCGGTCCGTAGAGATGCTGGCTACCGGTAACAAACCAAGCTTCTAAATTAGACAGATCGATCATTCTTCCCCTCACAAACTCTGAGTAAACGTTTGCTTGCAACTGGATGCATCATTACTTGCCGATCCCGAGACGATGTAATCTGTCACTCGCTTACAATGACTAGATCCCAGGGTCCGATTGTGAAAGTTTCTCCCTTGTTCAAGCGCTTCTGCAGTAGAAGATCAGTACCAGTCGTGTAGGAGTATGTGATTGATTTAGAGGTGCCTGAGAAGTTCAGGTAGTAATGCAACAACTTCCCCTGTGCATTGCGGCCGTGACGTACTTTCACCGATTCCGGAAGACTCTGGTCCGCCGAAGCTAGCCCTGCCCGCGTAATGCAGTCCCGAACGATTTCCCGTTGCAGGTCGTCGCTGACATTTGTCGCCTCATACGTCAGAGTTCCACTTCCGTACGTATTGCGCGTGATCACTGGAAATTTCCAATATGCGTCGTCCAACGACTCAATGACCTTCGCGGTTTCTGGTATCAGGAACTCGGCCCACACCGAGCCTGTATTTTGCTTGCCAATCTTGAAACGATCCGGAACCAAGGGCATCGGCTCAGCAAGGCTTGTAAATTCCTGATACCGAAATCCTGCAACATCGCGAAGAGGGCCCGGGGCCATGACGGCGCGAACCGTCGAGGATTCATTGGTAAACCCACTCTTAAATGACATGATCACGTGCCCACCACCCTTGACGTAATCCGAGATTTGCTGCAGCACAGCATCCGACGCGCTGTATAAAGGTGGAATCAGCAGAACCTTGTAGCGAATAATGTCTGCGCTTCCAGCCTCTACAAAGTCGGCTTCAACGTTGAGGTCATATAACGAGTCGTACATTTGCTTAAGAATGCTGCCGTAATCAACATGATCGCTGACTGGCATGTAGCTCATCGCATTTGCCGAGTTTGTGCACACCAGGATAGCAACGTGGTTTTCTTTTTTGAGATTCACGAGTTGCGGGCCGATCTTTTTGAGCTCGGTTGCAACTTGGCTTACCTCCTGGTATGCGCGATTCGGCTCCAGATCATGCGATAGGACTCCCTTCCAATACGTCTCCTGGCCATAGTGAAGGGAGTGCCAATGCCAGTACTCCACCATGTTCGCGCCCGCAGCCAAGTGCGCATAAACAACGAGTCGGAGCTGTCCAGGGTACGGCGGATACTGCGCGCGTGAATCCCACCCGATTGTTTGCGCGTTGGTTTCGGCCACCAGATAATTGGTGTTCTTCAACGAGCGCGCCAAGTCCCCTGACAGCCAGATGTCACGGGCATTCAGTTGTTTCTGTGCCTCGAAATAAACATTTTCGGAAACTATGTCGAGATTACGCGAGATCGCCCACTGGTCGAGATTGGTATGAACTCCGCCGCTAAAATCAGTGGTCACAAACTGATCTGCTCTCTTGTACTCGTCGACGATCTTCGCCTGCCATGCCAAGTACTCGGTTACGATGTCGTGCTGAAAGTTTTCCCATTCGAGTTTGTAACCCGGGTTTAGAATTCCATCCCTTGGTGGCAGATCTTCCCAGCGGTCCACTAGCTGCCCCCAGTACACCAATCCCCACGCCTTGTTCATCTTGTCCGGCGTGCCAAATTTCCTCTTCAGTCGTTCAAGAAATGCTGCATTTGTGTACTGCGTAGGAACGGTCGTTGGGAATGTCTCGTTGTCGATCTGATAGCCGACGACCGCGGGATGATCTTTAAAGTGGCTTACGATCTGCCGAATGACACGCTCAGCATGTTGACGAAAGTAAGGATTCAGGAAGTCGTAGTTTTGCCGTGGCCCGTAAAACCCCGGCGCTGATGTGCTCGGGTAAGAGGGATCATATGGATTCCATAGCGGCAGGAAGGAACCGCTGTGCGTAACAACAATCTCGGGATGTTCTTTGTAAAGCCAAGTTGGAATTGAGTAAGTAGGTGTTCCGAGAATCGCCTTGATACCAGCCTTGTGCAAACGATCGAGCACGCGCTCCACCCAGTCGAATTGGAACTCGCCATCTCTCGGTTCCCAACTGCTCCAAGTTGATTCACCCACACGCACGACCGTGATCCCAGCCTTCTCCATCAACTCAACATCTCTATCCAGCCGATCGGAGGGCATGTACTCTGGGTAGTAAGCCACTCCGTACAAGATCGTTTCCATCTTGTCAGGAGCAAATCCATTTGCCCGTTCGGCGAATGCAATGTTTGAGCCCACGCATAACACGAGCAGCATCCTCAGTGCGTTAATAGCTTTTTGGCTCATAAATTCCCAAGCTCGAGCAAGGGCATTTCCTAGGAGGTCGGGACAACGATCCATTGTTGGCTGCTCGAACTGGAGCTTGTGGCTTGAACGATCGAAGCACCTGCAGTGGTCGAACTACCAGAAACATCCATGCGAAGACCGCTCGAACCATTCGTGAAGGTGTAAAGATATGGCTGGCCGGTTACAGCTGAGGGAATCCAATGCTGCCAGGCAGATCCTGCGGGGTTCTGCTGATCCAGTTGCGTCCCAGAAGAACTGGAGCCGCTCGGGTCTTCAAGCACTAAGAAGCTATTCTGATTAGTTAAATAATATCCTCCGCCGTCCGGCGTAATCGTCCATAACTGATGACTGGCATTGAAATCCGGCCACTGGAGGGACAGCGCCCCCGGAGAGGTTGATGAACTTGCAATATCGACATCCTGTCCACTATTCAGATTGATCAGCTTGTAAAGCGAGGCCGACGTTATGCGGACGGCATCTGGTACCACATAGTAGTCGGTCGACTTTGTATTCTTAGTGCCGGTCACTCGAATCTTCAAAGTGTGGGTGCCATTGGAAAGAAATGAGCTGGTCCAAAGAACCTGAGCGCCCTGCCGCGAACTGGCATAGAAGTCGATGGTCGTTTCGGTTCCGCCATCAATCGACACGGCACCGTTGCCGTGATGAGTGTCGAGTAGACCTAGTACTGCTATCTGGGTACCGGAAAACTGAATCGTGACATAGTCGTTCGTCGTGTTGCTCCATGAATTTGAGAGGTTGTACATGTTTGGGGTGGCGACGGTACAAGAGGTCGTGCAGTGCGTCCAACTGCCAACGTAATTGAATTGATTCGTCCCAGTGCCCGTTACGCTGTCGTCCATCGCCGTTACCCGTGAGCCAGAGTATTCATGGGCTCCAATATCGAAACCGGCCCCTTGCGGAATCGGGTTACCAAAGAAATCGTGCGTTCCCATCGAACAACCTGATATGCCAGAACAAACGTTCGTGCCAGCGTCGATTGCAGGCGATCCTGAATTCAGCGTAAAAGGAGTGATAGGAAATCCTGCAGAGTGATAGGTCGGCGAATTTAGATTGGGGTTCGACGTTAGACCGTGAGCATCCTTGCTGGAGGCCGATTTATAGCTTGCAAACGTTGAGTACGAGGTTCCGTTGTAACGCCAAAATAGAGTGCCTGACGTTGTGTAATAGAGGTTGTAGTCGATGGCCATCGATGTCGAGATGCTGTCGATGTTGATCTCGAGCTCAGATTGAGTCGAATAGACAATGTTGTTTTTATAGAAGTTTGGATTCGACCCGCTGAAGGTAGCCGACACAATAAGGTCGGCATCGTTTGCCAGTTGAGGATTCCAGTAGGAAGTATTGTTGTAAATCTGGACGCCATCAATCGTCCCGTTGTCGAACGTGAAAATCCAGATGTCACCAGGTATAGCCCCCGGGAAATCCGATCTTGTGTTGTTATTGCTACAAATGTTGTAGCGGATAATGGAATTCGTTGTGGCGCCGCTCTCCCCGCCAAATACGGCTACGCAATACCCAGCATTGTCGTGAGAATAGTTGTATTCGACGGTGTTATTCGCATTCCAGTAATCGATGTCCAGCCCGCCGCCATCATTGGACCATGTGTTGGCATTGTAACTCTCATTGTTCCGCACTTCGACATTCGTGCTATTGTACTCCCACAAAGAGTTTGGTGTTGATCCGGTGCAGGACGCGCATTGGCCTGTGTTGTAAACGACGTTGCCCTCTAAGAGCACATTTTGTGCATCGTTGACGACAATTCCGTCCCCTGCAACGTCATGTACCAGGGAATTCTTGACGGTGATGTTTGAACCCTTCGCTGCTGTTTGTGATTCAAATCTCCCCGCGTTGATGAAAATGCCCTCGCTGATAGCAGTGCTACCAGCTTGAACGCCGTTGATTAATACATTGCTGATGGTCTCGTTTGCTGGATCAGTAGTGCTAATAAAGATTTCGCCGCCTGAGAACAGGCGCTGTGTCGAAGTACCAGTCACACCAGTAGCGGATACGTTCACAACAGTAAAACCGGACAGAGACGTGCCCGAAACGGTTTGGATATTCAGACCATAAGTCGTACCACCCACCAGGACCAAGTTCTGAATTGTCCAGTCGTGTTGGTTGGAAAGCATGATAACTTCTGGATTTGACGAACCGCCATTCAGAGTCGGCCTAGCGCCCGTGCTATAGGCGTCGATTGTAATCGGCGAACCTGAGCTGCCAGAACCTGCCGGTTGCAGGTCTCCGTTACAGGTAGTACCGCGCTTGAAAAGAATCGAATCGCCTGCCGACAATGCACCATGGGAATTGACTGAGCCAATGGCATTCCATGGACTTGCCATAGTGCCGCTTCCATTCGTCCCTTGGGAGCAGTCAACGTAGTAAGAGGCTGCGAATGACACATTGCATGCGAGCATACTGCCCAGGAGCAAGCCGAGGGATACAGCTAACTTTTTTACCAAACGCATACATTTCCCCTTTCTAAGGAAACGTTGATAGTTGTTTTTACTCCGTAGCAGCCGGTCTCTTTTTTCACACGCGCGGCATGCAATGCCGCTGCTTCGTCAGGCAGGGCCCGCTCTACGGCAAGTGCCAGCATTCCTGTCGGGACTAAACTCTTCCAGTGCTCCAGAATTGCTCCATCGGAGCGGAGGATAAAAGTGTCGAGAGCATCGCATACTCCAAAGGTTCGGCGGATGTCCCCTTCCGGATCCGAAAGCAAGACCACATTGTCGAGCGACCAATCATGCCAAGCATTAAGTAGCTCGTCGGCATTCGGGGTCCGATTCGTTTTCAAGGCGCTCGAATCCACAAGGATGGAAAGTGCGCCAGAATACTGATGGGCCATACTAGCCAGCGATAGTGACTGCGTTCTCGAATCTGTCGGCGCGGTGTCCGGCACAGTTTGTACAAATGAGATCAGATAGACCCGTGCTTGGTGGTCCTTAATATTCCACTGCTGTCCCATCTCCGATTTTCCGGCCAGTACTCGAAGCAGGTCACTTTTTGTCTGCGGCGCACCGCAACTGATCCGCTGAGCCATGCAACTTGCGACCGAGGCCGCGAATGCAAACAGAACGAGAAGAGACTTTTCAATTTTCATGGCCTCAATCCGCACTTACCTTCTCCCATATTGCGCGAAGGAATCTCATGTACATTGCTGCACCTTAGGAATTGAACATGCTTAGGGAATGGCCTATGCTCGGTCGCTCAGGGCGTGAGCCTAGGCCGAGTGATTACCAGGAGATGCGAGCACTGATCTGCCCCTGCCTGGCGTAAATGCCGCTCTGCCGGTTTGCCGCAGTTGTGAGGACGTAACCGAATGTCGGGCTGGCTATGTTTGTATCCGGATCGGCGAAGTAGTGCCTATTGAATACGTTGAAGAACTCTCCACGAAGTTCCATGTGAATGCTCTCACCGAAAGAAAAGCTCTTGGACAGCGCCAAGTCCTCCTCGGCGGTTCCGAATCCAGTCAGTGAGGGAACATACGGTCCTGCATTCCCCAAGCTGCCATAGCTTGGATTCGTTAGTGCGGTTGGTGAGAAATACGCACCAGCTGCCGTGGGATTTGCGGGATCAAATTTGCCTTTCGAAAAGTGGTTGGAAAGGTCGGCCCCCGGCGTCAGATTTGCGTAGACCACGCCCGGAGAATACGTGCCGTTGACCCAGCCCGGGTAGTTGTTCGTCGAGTAGAGGGGAGTTTCGCTAGACGGACCGTATACGCCGGCGCCATAACCGAGAGGTACCCCGGTTCCGTAGTACATGGTGGTGGAGACTGTCCACCCACTCAGGGCGCCGTTCAAAATCCTTGTATGGTCTGACAGGAATTTCCTTCCACGGCCGAAGGGAAGCGAATATACAACGTATCCTTTGACGATGCTCTGGTTCCACGGACGAATGAAATTTGCAGAATAACTTTTATTGAAAATGTTTTGAAGAGTAGGATGATCGACCCACGTCTCCTGGAAATTTCCGTTGTATTCATCCGTATTGGTTCTCTGATGCGAAAGAACGTAACTCAGGTTTAGAGTCAACCCGTACGACTGTCGCTGCACAACTTCAGCCTGAAACGAGTCGTACTCAGAGATTCCGAGCGGCGAGTTAACACCAAGGATGGGACCGAAAGTATTCGTTACCTGCGGAAAAGGAGTAATGGTTTGCCAAGCATATCCAGAGAAACCGGCATAAGGAAATGGCACGCCTGCTGTGGCCGCTGAGGTCGAATCGGAAATCGTATCCCAAAAGTGCGCCGAGTTAATTAGGTTCAAGTAGGTGTTGTTCGGAGGACTATTGTTCTCCAGTTCTCCGTCGTGCAGCCGGTCACCACGAGTACCGAGATAATTTAGGGAGAGCAGCGTGCTTTTGGAGAGCTGAATCTGGCCGCCAGCATTGAATTGTTGAACTCTTCCCGGCGTTAGCGAATGCGGGCTCACGGAGACCATTCCCCAAGTCAGATAATTCGGGTCTTTCGTTCCTGGAATGGATACACCCGGATAGCCACCGTCCCAATTGAAAGCCGGAGCAAAGTTCGCAGTCTTGTTCACGATATTGGTTGCTACAGCTTGCGGCGCGAACCCGTACGGCACTCCACCCCAATAGTTCGAGCCAATCGGAACATAGAAAAGCCCGTAGGAAGCGCGAGCAACGATTCGATCAGAAATCTTGTATGCGCCGCCTACGCGGGGAGCGAAATCAGTCCAATGCAGAGGTCCTTCAAACGAAGTTCCTGGCGTTGCGTACTCCATGACTCCGGGAATACCAAGAGTTGGATTGATCTTGGTGGTATTGAAGTTTCCCCAATTGCCATACTTTTCTTTCCATGGATAGGTCTGGCCCCAGTTCAAACCGAGAACAAGTGTGAGCCTCTGATTGACCTTGAACGTATCCGAAGAAAACAAACTGAGCTCTTTGCGGCGGCCGTAAAGATGGACGGCTGTCTTTTCTTGTCCTTGTTGCACGTCGCCCAGCAGGAAACTGGCAAATCCAAATCCGACCTGGCTGGCCCAGGCCATCGTCGGAGCTCCGGTTTGGTCATTGGAGAAATTTAAAACCAATGGTCCACCCGGATTGTTCGTGTTCATCTGAAAGCCGCGCATTTCCCCACCAAAGGTGAAGGTGTGCCGGCCTCGTGCCCACGTGAGGCTGTCGTCGCCTACGAAGATGTTCGAAACGTACTCTCCGTTGGTGCTGTAGCCAATAGTTGATTCTGCGACGCCCCCGACTGAAGGACCGAAATGGATTTCAGGAAAGTTGCCGGACCCCGTATTCCCGAGGCCCAACTCCTGTGGCCAGTTGCCATTCGCCGATGTAGCAACGCTCGGATTTCTGTACCGCAGATAAGTAAAGCTGGCGACGTTCAGCAACGATGTCGAAAACGTATGTGATTCGTTCAGACGAAAACTACGACTGGTCACCTTTTGCTCTCTGGACCTCGCCAGGGGCCCGCCATCGACGCTCGTGCTCGCATCCCACACACCGGATTGATCAATCAGGATGCGCGGCCGCTCTGTCCAGATGAATGAACTCGCAAGCTTGTCCGAATTCCGTATGTTGTGGTCAATCTTGATGCTGAACTGAGATTGATGAAAGAAGGGGGAGTTGATGCTCGGGACCCCACCGTTCTGGGTGAGGTTGGAATTTGCGGGCTGGTAAAACTGCTGATAAATATTGACGATCTTTTTAGAAGCGGCACTGAACCGGCTGGGATCGATGGCGTTTAGTTGGCCGTTGTAGCTGAAATAGCATCCAGTGGTGGGATCGAGGATCGCGCCGACATAGATTTGGTTGCCGCATCCATCCGTCGCGCCCCCTGCAACCACAGGCGTTGTCGTAAGCAATGAACTGAAATTTCCCTGCAAGAATGCAGGCGTGGGTAAGGTCGCGGGAGTTCCAGCTTCTGTGTAGTTCTGAAAACGGTATTGCTCGAATGCCCCGAAGAAGAAAGTCTTATCCTTGATTATTGGCCCGCCGCCACTAATTGCGTAATCGTGCTGACGGTCGAATGCTTTGCGGCAGGCAGAACCGCCAGTTTTAGAACACTCATAATCGTTGAGCCACGTGTTGGCGTTAAAAGCCTCGTTCTGATGAGAATAAAATGCCGAACCGTGGAATTTGTTGGTTCCCGATTTCAATGAAAAGACGAATGATCCGCCACTGGTGTAAGCAGACTCTTGTCCCACAGTGCCGCCGGTGTCAACTTTAAACTCTTGGATCGCGTCTATCGGCGGATAGTTCTCGTCTACCGATCCTGTTTCCGAGCCTTGCTGTAGAGTACCGTCGAGCAACACTACCTTCGAAAAACTTGGAGTCCCAACAATTCGCGTTGTCCATGTATTCCCCTCAACTCCGGGCGTCACCTGTAGAGCAAACCGATCCATTTCCCGACCTTGATCCGTCGACAAATTAAGAGGTAAGTCCTGCAGCGAGCCCATCGTCGTGCCCATCTCAGTCGTTTCGGTCTTGAGGAGAGGTGCGTCAGCGTTAACCGTCACCGATTCCGTCATCGAGCCAACTTCTAAAACGAAGTTCTGCTCGAGCGTGTCTTGCAGGTGTAAGGTCAAGCCCGTCTTGTTTATGGTCTTGAAGCCATCCTTGCGAACAACCAAGCGATAGTTACCTGGCGCGAGATCGGGAACAACGTAAATGCCGCTGTTGTTCGTTCTTCCCTGTTGGAACCCGCCGTTATCGATGTTTACGATCTGAATGTCCACTTCTGTTACAACCGCACCTTGTGTGTCCGTGATTTGGCCAGTGATCGTGGCCCGGCCGGATTGGGCCGCAAGAGTCGTTACGAAACACCACAACATCAGGAAAACCGACGCGATCAACATTAGGGACATTCTCATCGAGATTGCTCCTGGAATTTGCACTCACTTCTCTGATATAAATGCCGCCAATCAGCAAAATCTGTACCACGCAAGTCGTAATTCAGTTAATTCCACATCACCGACATCAAAACCCGGTTCAACGCGTGGATCAATTGTTTCTGTCGGTGAGTTTGCCACATGTCACGGCTATTTGTACCAAGCCAAACAAGTAATAAATTTCTTGCAGTCCCATCGGTTTTCCTTTTGAGTTGTGCTACCTTTACACGGGCAAATGCGCAGCAATTTGTAGCTCTTACCGATCATGGGCGAAATGGGAAACCTCGAGTCTGCCGAGATGCGGCCGCGAGTGAAGGAGCCATGTGGCTTGAGCTTCGCGCAGCTCCGCGAGCTCAGCGACGAGAACGTTCTCGCACATGTTCAAGCCGGTCATGACGATGCCCTCGCTGTCCTTTTTGACCGTTATCATCGGCTCGTCCTGAGCGTAGCGCTCAAAACCCTGCGCGATCTCGGGGAAGCCGAGGACGTCACCCAGGCAGTTTTCCTGGAAATTTACAAAGTGGCGGCACAATTCGACCCTGCGCGGGGCACGACTAAAGTATGGCTGTTGCAATATGCCTATCACCGCAGTATTAACCGGCGAGAATACTTAAAGAGAAGGAAGTTCTACGAAGTAGAAGACTTGGAACAAGTTGACCGGGCCCTGCAGGAAGGGTCGCAATCGGCGGTTATCGGAAGTAATACTTTGACCTTCCAAGAGATTCGCAGACTTGTCCGTCAGGCTCTTGAGACGTTAAATCAGCGCCAAAAACGCACTATTCAATTGGCGTATTTCGAGGGAATGTCACTGAACGATATTGCAGAACACACAGGTGAATCGCTTGGGAATGTCCGACACAATTATTACCGGGGCCTGCAACGGCTCCGGTCAGTCGTGCGTGACGGGTGTTCGAATGAAGCCAAAGAAGAAGCTGCGGAGTTAGCTCGCCAAGGAAGTGTCAATGTTGAGGCATGAGAAATTCGAAGAAATGTGTGCGCTGAAAGCCACCGGGCAGCTTGCGGCGCAGGAAGAGCAGCAACTGGAGGAACACCTGGTTGCATGCGAACGATGCAGGGCCGTGTCAGATGATTTTGCCCTGATCATTCTCGAGTTGCCATGCCCCTCGGCAAAGCTTGCCGATCGCGCTATTCTTCGCCAGAGCCAGCAAGGGGGATTCCGTTCCCGATTCCTGGAAAATGCGCGTGTACACGGTTTGCGGTTCTCCGAAGAGGCACAACAGGGACCGAACAAACTTTTCGGTTTTTTCCCAAGCACTTTTTCCCTTCGCCCTGCCCTCGCTTACGGTTTGGCTGCGATCATGGCCGTTGGAATTCTGGCTTATTACAAACGTGTTGAACGCCGAGATTCTGAAGCGGCGGCGGTTAGACAGTCGGTGCCTAATCAACAAACCGACAAACCCGCCCCTGTTGCCGCAAATAGGACGTCGGCAGCCGTTGATGAATTGAATAAAACGCTGATCAGCGACAATGCGGACAAGGATGGACTGATCAAGTCCCTTTCATCTCGTCTCGAAAAGGTTGAGGCGGAACTTGAGACTCGTCGATCTGAAAAGGAGCGTCTGGAACTTACAATTCGTCAGCTGCACGACGCGAGTTCACAGCTGAGCAGTCAGAGCAACGAGAACGACTTGCACCTCCAGCAAATGCGGGCTGAGCTTGAGAAGGCAAATGCAGCCCGAGCTGCTGTCGAGGCGGACCTAAACGCGACTAAAGCCGAGGCAAGTGATCTTGCCCAGCAACTGCGAACCCACCTTGCCGCGGAACAAAGGGAGCGCGAATTACTCAGCGTGGGGCGGGATGTCAGGGACCTCATGGGAGCACGCAACTTGCACGTTATTGACGTCCATGATGCCGATGGACGCGGCAAGGACAAAAAATCCTTCGGCCGTGTGTTCTATACAGAGGGAAAGTCTCTAATCTTTTATGCCTATGACCTGGATGAAAAGAAGTTGACGAACGCGAACTATGCTTTTCACGCCTGGGGCGAAAGATTGGGACAGCCGTCCAGTGTCAAAAGCCTCGGCTTGCTTTATGTGGACAACAAGGAGCAGAAGCGATGGGTCCTGAAGGTGGATGATCCGCAGCAACTCGCGACGATTGATTCAGTCTTTGTTACGCTTGAGCCACACAGCGACGGAAAAGAAGTTCCGCGAGGGCACAAGATCCTTTATGCATTTCTCGGAGGCGTCGCTAACCACCCATAATGAAAACTGCAGTCTTGCATTAACTCTGGGCAGCGACGCGGGCCTCAGAAGCTTCTGCAGACCTTTCCGCGGGTATCATCCGCCATGCGACCCCAGCAGTCGTTATAGCCAAGACTGCGCAAACTAGCCAGTGCGTCAATTCGTGGGCGAGAGTGGAGTAATAGCTCTCGGCATCACGGAAGGCTTCGAAGGGCGGCATCTGCACGTAGTCCAGTTCCTGCGCATAGTAAGCGCGATTTCCGCCGTGTTTGATCGTAGCGGCCATGCTGGCAAAGAACTTCTCCGCGTGGCCAATGCGAGTCACGGGATCAAGAGTCGGTGCGGCCTTCGCATAGTAGATTTCCGGCAGGCCTTCGATCTGCTCGACGTTGAAAACCGTATAGCCTTTCATGTAGGGGATTTCGAGCTCGACATCTTCG
>Ga0137403_10008020_pt1 | contig 11843 bp, 14 predicted proteins | sample CZOMad2_1_16fung_FD_122057 | JGI IMG/M metagenome (GOLD analysis project Ga0137403, IMG submission 122057) | Vadose zone soil fungal communities from Angelo Coast Range Reserve, California, USA - CZOMad2_1_16fungal (Hybrid Assembly) | ecosystem: Environmental > Terrestrial > Soil > Vadose zone...
GACAAGCCCTCGCTTCGCCTGGAAGAGCTGGTCGAAGTCCATCGGGCGCTCGCCGAGGCCTACACCGGCCTCGGGAGGAATCAGTGGAGCGAGGAGCAGCGCGCGTTGGCGCAGGCCCTGGTCGAGTACGGGCGGCGCGAGAACGGCTCCAGATCACCGGAGACCGCCCTGGCCAAGGCCAAGGCTGCCTACCAGGCGGCCCACTTTCGCGAGGCGGTGACCGCGTTCGGTCAGGCGCTGGTCGAGCTCGAAGGACTGTCCCCGACGCCAGTGCGGCTGAAGTCGCTGGTGGACGCCCGGTGTCATCTGATGCTCGCCTACTTCGCCCTGGGGAGGCCGGAGCGAGCGGGTGAGGAAGTTCGACGGCTTGCCGCGTCGGACGGCGCGACGGTGTCGTGCGGCCGCCAAGCGCCCCCACCGGTCCGGACGCTCATCCGCGCCGTGGAGACGAGCGAGGCGCGGTTGGGCAAGCGGAGCGCCCAGTGATGGGTGAGGCCAGTCGGATAGCGACCGTCACGTTCGCTCACCTCACGGACATCGGTCGGCTCCGCGCGCGAAACGAGGACTCCCTCGGCGCCTTCGAACCCGACGATCCGGCGCTTCTCCGGTCGCGCGGGCGTCTCTTCGTCGTGGCCGACGGGATGGGCGGCCACGCGCGCGGGGACGTGGCCAGTCGCCTCGCGGTCGAGACGCTGCGCGAGACCTACTACGAGGCCGAGCGCTCGGAGCCGCTGCCGGAGGCACTGCGCGTCTCCGTCCAGATCGCCAACGCGGCCGTGTACCGCGAGAGCCGCCTGGCGGTGGGCGAGGCGCCGATGGGGACGACGCTTACCGCGCTGGTCATCCGCGATCACGACGCGTTCCTGGCCCACGTGGGCGACAGTCGGGCCTTCCTCGTCCGGGGCCGCCAGATCCGTCAGCTGACCGAGGATCACTCGCTCGTCGCCGAGATGGTCCGTGACGGCGTGCTCAGCGCGACCGAGGCCGAGCACCACCCGAGCGCCCACGTGATCTTAAGAGCCCTGGGCCTCGCCGAGGACGTCACGATCGAGGTGCAGGGACCGCTGGCGCTCCGTACCGGGGACACGCTGGTGCTCTGCACGGACGGCCTCACGCGACAGGTGAGGTCGCACGAGATCCGGAGACTGGCTGAGAGCCGACCGCTGCGCCGAGCCTGTGAGGGGCTGGTGTCGCTGGCGAACGAGCGCGGGGGTCCGGACAACATCACGCTGCAGCTGATCCGGTTCGGGCCGCGGAGGTTCTTGCCCGCCGCTCTGTTGTCGCTTCGCATCTGGTAGCTCGAGCGCCGGCGCCCGGTTTCTAATCCGAGGGTCGCAGGTTCGACTCCTGCCAGGCGCCTGGCTCCGAACCGTCATGTTCGCGCTCGAGCGTGGTCCCATGCGCCCGCGACGGCCGCGTACACCGGACGCCCGACGAAGCGCGCGACGCCGGGCATCCAGAGCACGAGCAGAGCCCCCAGCATGAGGGAAGGCAGATCGTACCAGGGACCATAGCCCCGCCCGGCCAAGAAGCCCCCACCGAACCGCGCCAGCGCCATCACGACGAAGACCGGTCCCGGAACGATGCGGACTGACCAGATGAAGCCCCATGTGCGCGCCGTCGGGGGCGAGCGCGGGCCGCGATTCGACCCCGACAGCGTCTCCGGTCGACATTCACCGCAGGCGCCGGAGCCAATCGAGCCGCGAGAGTATCGTCCGGTTCCACCGACAGGATGGGCACGCTTCTGTGAAGCCTAGGAGGCGGCCGGCGTTCCCGTCACCAGGGGGCTTGCTCGGCCACCCTGCAGGCGCTGCCCGAGGCTGATGAGCGCCAGACCGAGCGCGACACGCAGCCGTGGCCGCGGTCGGAGCGACTCGGCCAGCCGCGCTTGCCCCATCGCAGTCCGCGCCTCCTCGAGACGCTCCTTCGCCCACCACTCGATCAAGTAGATGTTCAGGTCCATGACACCGACTCTCCTCTCGCCGCGCGCGCCGCGACCATCGCCTGATCACGGCGCGGGACTGGTTTCTCCTGCGGGCTCAGCACGATCTCGAACCGGCCCGGTCTCGTTCGCTCCGGTTCGCCGAAAACGCCGTAGGCGGCCTCGACCACCCGCGTCACCGTGTCCGGACGCTCGAGCGGCACCGGGATCATGACTTGCCAGCGGCCCCAGAGCCTCCGGCGTACCACCGGCGCGACCACCGCGCCGAGCTCGGCATGGATCGCGTCGGTCACCGCGATTTGTCGCGCGACCTCCGCGAGCCGCGCGCGCTGGCGCCGGCTGGACAGTTGCAGCAGGGCGACGATCAGCGCGACCGGGAACAGCCCGACCACGACGGGCAGCGCGCTCAACACGACGGATTGCATGTCGACCTCCTCCTTCTGCTTCCTGTGACACCGCAGGGAGGCCGACGTGAAACGGGCGAGCGAGGCTAGGCCGACAGCGGGTGGAGGTCCGGGCGGCAGGCCGAGCAGGGCATGAGCCCGAGCGCATCGGCCAGCTCGCGGGACGCCAGCAGTGTGACAGGCCCGATCGGGCGGCGCGCGATATCGCCGCAGGTCGGCAGGCAGTACTCATGCTGGTCGTTGCGGTCGTAGTGGTACAGCCTCCCCCGCTCGACGCGAGAGTCGTGCCGCGTCCCCACCGCTCGGATGCCCTCGACGGCGAGCAGGCGCTGTTTGAGTCCGACCTGGTTGCCGGCGTAGCCGGTGAGCGCGCCGGAAGTCCCGATGATCCGGTGGCACGGTACGACGATTGGCAGTGGATTCCAGCGCAGCGCCTGGGCGACCGCGCGCGTGGCCGAGGGCCGGCCGATCTCGGCGGCGATGCCGGCGTACGAGGTGACGGCGCCGTAGGGGATCGAAGCCGTGGCCTGCAGCACGGCGCGATGAAAATCGCTGCGCGCCAGACGCAGGTCGAGCGGCCACTCCAGGTGCCTGCGGTCGCCCCGCAAATACTCGAGCAGCTCGCGGTGGAGCGCCTCGATCTCGGCGCCGTCCTCCTGCGCCTCGAGACCGGCGGCCCGGCTCAGACGGGACGCGCCGAAGTCGGTGCGCCCGCCCAGATACTCCACGAGCGACACCCCGTGCTCCGTCCGCGCGATGAGGATGTGGCCGAGCGGCGACGGGAACACCCGGTAGGACACCAGGCGCGACTTCAGATCCGCGAGCCGCGAATCGAGCCCCTCGCGGGCGCGCGCGACGCTCTCCGGCGCCGCCGGCGCGCGCCGGAGGGCGCCCACCACGCCGTCGATCTCGCGATAGCGCCGAAACTCGCCACGGCAGGAGGCGCAGGCGTCGATGTGGTGCTCGACGCTCCGCTCGGCGCCGGCTGCGGCGTCGCCCGTCGCGACGGCGACGAGGTCGGGTTCGATCTCGAGACAGACTTGCGGCTTACGCTTCATCGCGGTCGCTCCATATTCGTAGGGCTCGCCCCGGGCGGAAGTTCGTGGCCGTTGAGGCTCAGCCGGATTTTGCGGAGCGCCTGGAAGACGTGTGCCCGCGCGCTCTCCGCCGAGCAGTCGAGGCTTCGCCCGATCGCCTCGTAGTCGATGTCGTGGATTTTTCGCATGATGAACGCCAGCCGTTGCTTGAGGGGCAACCCGTGGACGGTAACCTCGAGCAGCGTCCTGACCTCACCGAGCCGCGCTTCGTCCTCGGGGCCCTCCGGGTCGGCTTCTCGGCTCTCCGCGGACACGGCCAGGTGAGCCACGCGGCGGCGTTTCTCGGAGCGAAAGTGATTCCGGCTCAGGTTCGTGGCGATGGCGAAGAGCCACGCCCGCACGTTGGCGTCTGGGCCCAGGGTTCGGTAGGCGCGGTAGGCGCGCAGGAAGGTCTCCTGGGAGAGGTCTTCGGCCTCGGTGGCCCGCGAGGTCACTCGCCGGAGATACCGATAGATCTCCGCGTGGTGTGCACCGACGATCGTCTCGAACGGTTGTGCGCCCATCATGGGTGTAACACCGCGCGGGCCGGGATGTGAAACGGCCGGCGGGCTCAGCACATGATAAGGTATTGCGCGGAAGGAGTCCCATCTGGCTGAGACCGCCGATGTCGTCGTGGTCGGGGGCGGGGTCAACGGCGCGAGCATCGCCTACGCCCTGGCCGCGCGCGGCGTCAGCCGCGTCGTGCTCTGCGAGAAGTCGGCGCTCGCCAGCGGCGCCTCGGGCCGTTCGAGCGCGCTCGTCCGCATGCACTACACGAACGAGTGGGACGCGCGCCTCGCGTTCGCCAGCTTCCCCGTCTTCAAGCACTGGCCGGAGATCATGGGCGGGCCGCCCGTGTTCACCCACACCGGGTTCGTGAACGTCGTCGCCCCGCCGTACGCCGACGCGCTCCGGAAGAACGTCGAGATGCTGCGCGGCATCGGCGTCAACACCGCCGCGCTGTCCCCGGGCGAGCTCCAGGACCTGCAGCCCTTCGCCAACGTCGAGGACCTTGGCGCCGCCGCCTGGGAGCCCGAGAGCGGCTACGCCGACCCCGCCGCCACGGTCGAGGGCTTCAGGCGCCGGGGGCACGAGCTCGGCGCCCGGATTCTGCAGTGGACCGGGGTGACGAAGATTCTGCGCCGCGAGAGCCGCGTCGTCGGCGTCGAGACGCGCGCCGGGCGCATCGACGCCGGCGCCGTCGTCGTCGCCGCCGGCGCCTGGGCCCCGCGTCTCTGCCGCGAGATGGGGATCGAGCTCCCGGCGCGGGTCAAGGGGCTCGATACGGTGCAGGTGACGCGGCCGGCGGCGCTGGCCCAGCCCCACGTGATCTTCATCGACAACGTGCTCGGGAGCTACTTCCGGCCCGAGAGCGGCATCCGCACGATCGTGGGCGTGCCCTGCCAGGACTGGGACCTCGATCCCGAGGCGCCGGCAGTGCTTCCGGCCGGCGCGCCGGCGGTCGGCGCCCAGATCCTGACTCACCGCATCCCGGCCATGGAGGGCGCCACGCTCGCGCGCGGCTATCGCGCCTTCGACTGCTACAGCCGCGACCGTCACGCGATCCTCGGCCGCGTCGACGGAATCGACGGCCTCTATCTCGCGACCGCGTTCAGCGGCTCCGGCTTCAAGATCGCTCCCGCGGTCGGGGTGTGCATGGCCGAGCTGATCGTGGACGGCCGCGCCAAGACCGTGGACATCGAGGCATTCGGTCTCCGGCGGTTCGCCGAGGGGAAATCGCCCGAGGGGGCGTACCCGTACGCGCCTCGCAACGATCACGCCGATCCGCGGTCGTAGGTCCGGCGAGCGGGCGGGGTGGCACGGTCGGGGTCGAGAGGACCACGCGGCACGCGTGCGCTGCTCCGCGGTGGCTGGGCTCCATCCGGGCGCGCGGCGCGCGCCGCCGCGGGCCGGGAACGGGTCCCTTCGACCCCAACCGCGCCACCCCGCCCGCTCGCCGGACCTACGACCGCGCGTCGGGTGGTAGCGTCTCGGTTTGAAACTGAGACACTGCGCGTCGGGCCGGTCGGTTGACTTGATTGAGGGCTGCGTCTACTTTGACGGGACGATGATCAGCGGGCGTCGCGCGGGTAGCGCCGCGGCCGTGAGGAGGACGGAATGTTCAAGCGGGTGGTGACCTCGGAGAGCGAGCTGCGCGAGCTGATGGGCACGCCGAGCGAGCGGGCGATCAAGAAGGAGTCGCCCACGGTCGACGAGCCCAGCCGGGAGTTCATCGCCCGCTCGCCCTTCCTGCTGCTGGCGACCGCGAACGCGGAGGGGCGCTGCGACGTCTCTCCGAAGGGCGACGCGCCCGGCTTCGTGCGCGTGCTGGACGAGCGGCACCTCGTGATCCCCGACCGCCCGGGCAACAAGCGGCTCGACGGGTTGCGCAACCTGCTCGAGAACCCGCATGTCGGGCTGATCTTCCTGATTCCGGGCCGGGAGGAGACGCTGCGCGTGAACGGCCGCGCCTCGATCGTGCGCGACGAGGACGTCCTGGAATCGCTCGCGGCGCGCGGCAAGCGGCCACTCGTCGCCATCGGCGTCGAGGTCGAAGAGTGCTTCTTGCACTGCCCCAAGGCGTTTCGTCGCTCCCAGCTCTGGGAGCCCGAGGCGTGGCCGGATCGCTCCGTGCTCCCCTCGATGGCGTGCGTGCTCTACGAGAAGCTCCAGCCGGCGGACAAGAGCCTCGAGGAATACGTGCGCGAGAGCGAGGAAGGCATCCAGAGGACGCTCTACTGAGCCGACGCTACCGCCTCGGAATCGACGTCGGCGGCACCTTCACCGACCTCGTCGCGGTCGACGAGCACGGCTCCCTCGCCATCGCCAAGTGCGCCTCGACGCCGCCCGATCCCTCGGTTGGCCTGGTCGACGGGCTCGGGCTCCTGGCGGCGGAGCTCGGCACGGACCTCCACGGGCTGCTCGCTCAGACCGACTCGATCGTGCACGGCACGACCGTCGCGACCAACGCGCTGCTCGAGCGCAAAGGGGCGAAGGTCGGCCTCCTGACGACCGAGGGGCATCGCGACGTCATCGAGATGCGCGAGGGACTGAAGGACGACCGGTACAACTTGCGCATGCCGCCGCCCGTGCCGCTCGTGCCGCGCGCTCGCCGCCTGGGCGTGCGCGAGCGTCTGCGCTTCGACGGCACGGTCGCGACCCCGCTCGGCGCCCGCTCACTGGAGGCGGGGATCGCCGCGCTGGCGAAGGCGCGGGTCGAGGCGGTCGCCGTCTGCTATCTGCACTCCTACCGGAACCCCCGGCACGAAAAGCTGACGGGGCGTGCCCTGGCCCGGCGCTTACCCGGCGCCTACGTGTCCCTGTCGTCCGAGGTCCTGCCGCAGATCAAGGAGTACGAGCGCGTCTGGACGACGGTGGTGAACGCGTACGTCGGGCCGGCGCTCGCGCGCTACCTGGAAAATCTCGCCGCCCGCCTCGAGAGCCACGGCTACCGCGGTGACGTCCTGATCATGCAGTCGCACGGGGGTGTGGCGCCGGTGCGCGAGTCGACGCGGCTGGCGGCCGGCGCGGTGCTGTCGGGGCCGGCCGGCGGCGTCGCCGCGGGCCGCTACGGCGCCCGTCTCCTGGACGAGCCAAATCTAATAACCTTCGACATGGGCGGGACGTCCACGGACATCGCGCTCCTCCAGGGCGGCGAGCCCCAGCTGACGGGGGAAAAGACCGTCGGCGCCGCCAGGGTCGCGCTGCCGGCGATCGACATCCACACCCTCGGCGCCGGCGGCGGCTCCGTCGCGTGGGTGGACGCGGGCCGGATCCTCCACGTCGGGCCCGAGAGCGCCGGCGCCGAGCCGGGCCCCGCGTGCTACGGCAAGGGCGGCTCGCGCGCGACGGTGACCGACGCAAACTTAGTGTCGGGCTTCCTGGACCCCGGGAATTTCCTCGGCGGCCGCATCGCGCTCGACGCCCGCGCCGCGCGCGCGGCCGTGGACGCGGTCGCGAGAGCGCTCGGCACGACATCGCTGCGAGCGGCGGAAGGCATCGCGCGCGTCGTCAACACCAACATGGCGGAGGGAATCAAGATCGTCTCGGTCCGTCGCGGCGTGGACCCGCGCCGGTTCGCGCTCGTCGCCTTCGGCGGCGCCGCGGGACTTCATGTGACCGAGGTCGCGCGCCTCCTCGAGATCCGGCGCGTCGTCGTGCCGTCGGTCGCCGCGGTGTTCTCGGCGTGGGGGATGCTGGCGACCGATCTCCGCTACGAGCTCGTGCGCTCCCACGTGAGCGAGGTGGGGCGGATGACCGCCGCGGGCCTGCGGAAGCTGTTCGCGACCCTCGAGCGCGAAGGGCGCAAGCGTCTCGCCCGCTTCGACGGGCCGGTCACCGTGCGCCGCGGGCTCGACATGCGCTACGGCGAGCAGATCTTCGAGATCCAGGTGGACCTCGACGGGATGGACCTCCAGGCCGCGGACCTCATGGACCAGGTGGCCGACCGCTTTCACCGCCGCCACGAAGAGCTCTACGCGTACAGCGCGCCCGGCCAGGAAGTGGTCGTCGTCAACGCGCGCGTGGCCGTCGTCGGCGCGCTCCCGGTGCTGCCGGCCGGCGCCGGCGCCGTCGGGCGAGGGACCCCCACGCCGTCCGCGCGCCGTCGCGTCTGGCTCGGCGACTGGGTCGAGGTGCCCCTGCACCGGATGGATGCGCTCGCGGCGGGCCAGGAGATCAAGGGCCCGGCGGTCGTCGAGTCGGCGACGACCACGGTGCTCGTTCGCGAGGCCGAGCGGGTCACCGTCACCCCGCACGGCTGGCTCGACATCCGCCTCGGCTGATCCAGCGTGAGCGCGAACCTCCGCCACAACCTGGCGGCGCTCGGCGCCGACTACGCGCTGTTCGTCGTGGGTCTCGCGTTCGCCTCCCAGTCCACGATCCTGCCGGCCTTCGCGGCCTATCTCGGCGCGTCCAACGTCGCCATCGGCGCGATTCCCGCGGTGATGACGCTCGGCTGGTTCCTGCCGTCGCTTTTCGCGGCGGGCCACACGGAGACGCTCGCGCAGAAGCTTCCGTTCGTCCTCCGCTACACGGTCTGGGAACGCGTGCCGTTCGCGGTACTGGCCCTCGCCGCGTTCTTCCTGGCCGATCTCTCCCCGGCGCTGGCGCTCGGGCTGATGCTGCTGATGCTGCTCGTCACCACCGGCGTCGGCGGCGTCCTCATGCCGGCGTGGATGGACGTGATCGGGCGCGCGATCCCGGTCACGCTGCGCGGCCGCTTCTTCGCGTTCGCGAACCTCGCGGCCAGCGCGGGCGGGCTCGCCGGCAGCGTCGCGACGGCGAGCATCCTGGCGGCGGTGCCGGCGCCCGCGAGCTACGGCGTGTGCTTTGTCTTTGCGGCGGTGTGCATGGCGCTTTCGTACGGGGCGCTCGTGGTCGTCCGCGAGCCGGCGGCCGGGGCCTCGGCGCCGGCGGTGCCCCTGCGGGAATACCTGTCGCGCATCCCGGCGCTCCTGGGCCGCGACCGGAACCTCGCCTGGTTCCTCGCGGCGCGGGCCTTCGCGGTGGTCGGCTCGATCGGCGGCGGGTTCTACACCGTCTACGCGCTAGGCACCTGGGGCGCTCCCGCCGCGCAGGTCGGCGTGTTCACCACGCTCCTGTTCGTGGGCCAGATGGTCGGGAACGCGGTCCTCGGCTGGCTCGCCGACCGGCGCGGCCACCGCCTGGTGATCATGCTCGGCCTGGGCGCGACGTTCGCCGGCAACCTGGTCGCCGTCGCCGCGCCGACGCTCGGCGCGTTCGGCGTGGTCTTCGTGATGATGGGGATCCAGATCGCGGCCATGAACGTGTCGAACCTGAACGTGATGCTGGAGTTTGCTCCGGTGCCGGGGGAGCAACCGACCTACATCGGCCTGGGAACGACCCTGCTGGCGCCGATCGCCTTCGGCGCGCCGCTTGCGGCGGGGCTGCTGGCGGACGCGTTCGGCTTCACCGCGGTGTTCGTGGTGGCGGCGGTCGCCGTCGGTGTCGCGCTCGGGCTCCTGCTCGCGCGCGTGCGCGACCCGCGAGGCGTGGTCGCGCCGCGCGCCGCCTGAGCGGTCACTTCGGGGGTTTGACGCGCTCGATGGCCGGATCGTCGACGACCGGCTGGTCGCCCGGCAGCGACAGCGCGATCGTGGCGCCCGGCTCGATCAGCAGGTCGATCTCGGCCACCCGCTTCGTGAACGCGGCGAGAATCACACCCTGGTCGGTCTGGATCTTCACGAGCACGCGGTTCGGCTCGCGCTGCTTCTGCAGGACCTGCCCCTCGACGACGCGAGACCGCAAGCGCAGCTCCCTCGGGAGATAGGGATCGACCCTCGCCGGCCCATAGATCGTCCCGGCCACGCCGAGGGCTGCGCCGACGAGGAGCGTCACGATCAGGATGATCCAGCCTCTCATTTCGCGTCAGGCTTCCCGGGTGGCGGCTCCGGTGGCTTCCGGTCCGGCGTCTCCTCGAGCCCTTTCTTGAACTCGCTGAGCGCTCGGCCGAGCGAGCGGGACAGCTCGGGGAGCTTCTTGGCCCCGAAGAAAAAGATGCCGATCGTCAGCGCGATGAGCAAATCCTGCGTGCCGATCATGGTCGTGCTCCTTACATCCGCGGACACGGTAGCAAGTAGTGGCCGCCAATCCTGGCGTCGTCGTCGCCTCGGGCCAATCAGGCGGGCGGTGGAGCACGAACCGCAGGCGCCGTGAGGGCGAACGGACGCTCGGCCTGCCGCGTCGGGAGCGCGACGGGGCCGAGACAGATCGCGTGGGGCTCGACGTCGACGACCGGCGCCAGCGGAGGCACCGGATCGATGCCGGTGACCGCCAGGACCACGTCGTTCCCGTCGGCCGCGTCGTAGAAGCCGCCGATCCACCCAGGATCGGGCGGGCGCGCGCCGGCCAGCGCTCCGAGCGTAAAGAGGACCAGGACGAGGAGCGCGGGCACCGGTAGCCGCGGAATCATCGGTGCTATTGTAGCCCACGTGTGGGCGACGGTCGGCGGGTGGAAGGGCCCGAGTGATCACACGTAGCTTCGGATCGACGGGCGTGAAGGTTCCCGTCATCGGCCAGGGCACCTGGCACATGGGGGAGAGCCGCCGAGCGGAGCGCGAGGAAGTCGCCGCGCTGCGTCTGGGTCTCGAGCTCGGGCTCACGCATATCGACAGCGCCGAGATGTACGGTGACGGCGGCGCCGAGCGCATCGTGGCCCAGGCGATCAAAGGGCATCCGCGCGACTCGCTCTTCATCGTCACCAAGGTGCTGCCGTCGAACGCGTCATACGGCGGGACGCTCAAGGCCTGCGAGCAGTCGCTCGAGCGACTGGGCACCGATCACGTCGACGTCTACCTGGTTCACTGGTGGAGCAGCCAGCATGCGATCGCCGACACGATGCGCGCCATGGAGGCCCTGGTGAGACGCGGCCTCACGCGATTCGTCGGCGTCTCGAACTTCGATGTGGACCAGATGAAGCAGGCCCAGGCCGCGCTGGGGAGCACGCGACTGGCGTGCAACCAGGTGCTCTACCACCTGCGCGACCGCGGGATCGAGAACGGTCTGCTGCCGCACTGCGGGCGCGAGCGGGTCGCCGTCGTCGGCTACACGCCGCTCGCGCGCGGGGGATTCTTGCGCGACGCGGTGGCGGAGATCGCGAAGCGCCACGGGCGCACCACCCGCCAGGTGACGCTGAACTTTCTCACGCGCCGCGCCCCGCTCTTCTCGATCCCCAAGGCGAGCCAGCCCGACCACGTGCGCGAGAACGCGGCCGCCCTCGACTTCAAGCTGACGCCGGACGAGCTGCGAGCGATCGACGAAGCGTTTTGATGGGGTCAGTCACCACATGGGGGGCCTAGAAGGGCGGCGCGGTGCCCCGAGTACACCAGCCATCCCGGCTAGGCTCCCATCCCCCTGAAACGTCCAACCCGTCTCCGTGGGCGTCGATGTAGCGAGACAGTCGTCCTCGAACCGCCGCAGCGTCAGAGCCACAGCGCCGAACGTGATCCGAAAGCCGTTAGTGATCAGGTGTGGGTGTGGGGCGGCGTTCTGCTCAACGGCTCGGATCAAGAGAATCGCCAGGGCGCGTGCGGCATCGACCGTCTTCGCGGCCTCGTTCAGATCGCGGAAGACTCGGCCGGCAAGTTCGGCCGGTTCGATTCCATACTGGGCGGCAAGCCACTCGGGGCCAGTAGGCATAGGATCGCCCCATCCATTGGGGCGGCCGCTAGTTCTTACCACCCGAACGTCGGGTTTCTCGTCGTTCCTGCGCCAATCGAAGGCGCATAGGCTCGGTATACAAACGCTCAAACAGCACTCGCGTGAAATCCAACAAGTCTTCGGCTTCCGCTCGCGTCAGCGTGCCTGCGTGAGCGCCGTCATTGCCGTCGTCCTTGATACACGCCGATAGCTGCCTGACGGCCTCAGGAAGAAGGCTATTGTCAAATAGCCAGGGCAATC
>Ga0137403_10008021_pt1 | contig 11842 bp, 11 predicted proteins | sample CZOMad2_1_16fung_FD_122057 | JGI IMG/M metagenome (GOLD analysis project Ga0137403, IMG submission 122057) | Vadose zone soil fungal communities from Angelo Coast Range Reserve, California, USA - CZOMad2_1_16fungal (Hybrid Assembly) | ecosystem: Environmental > Terrestrial > Soil > Vadose zone...
CGTGCTGCACGCCAGGCTTGCAAGGATCAGGCAGCCGTTTCGTAGGGCCGGCCAGTTCGTCTTCATTGCTGTTCTCCTGCACTCGAATAAAGTCTCTTGTTCACTTGCCGCTCGACAGGCTTGCCGAACGCGTCCTTGCCTTCTTCATGGAAGGTCACGCCCTCCATCGAAATCTTTTCGACCTTGCCGTCGTACAACTGGTCGCCCTCGCGCAGAAAGTACGTTCGCTGTTGGGGATTGGCCACCACCGCTATCATTCCGTTCGTCGATTTCACGACGCCGTCCAAACGCAGCGTGCTCACTTGCAGGCCCGCTTTGCCCGGAGGAAGGTTCTTAGCCAGCGCATCCTGAGCCTGCTTGCGTCCCACCAGCGATTCGAACGGGTCGCGCCGGGCAATCTTTTGCTCGCTCACCACCGACTTCTTCTCCGAAACTGTTCGTGCGCCAGGGGCCGGAGATTTTGCGTGCGTCTTTGCCGCTGGTTTTGTCGCCGACGTAGCAGCAGGCTTCGACGCGGGCTTCGAAGCTGGTTTCGCCGCCGAGGTCGCAGTCGGTTTTTTTGCAGTCGTAGAGGCTGGCGCCGTTTGCGCGCGCATTCCGGGCGCCGCAACCAGCGTGATCCCAACTAGCAATGTCATCAGAGGACGCATAGTTTGTTCATTCCCGCTCAATTTTTGGCCTTCGGCTTTGCAGCGGCCGTGGTCGGCGCTGCGTCACCCGGTTTCGTAAAATACGTTGTCGCCGTGAAGATTCCGCTCACCGTGCTTCCCGGACGCAAGGTGTAATGTCCGCCCCTCGCCTTATCCGGGTCGGCAAATTCCAGATCGCCGACATTGATGATTCGGGAGAGCCGGCTCAGCCTTCCGAAGAAATCCAGAACATTGAAGTACGGGCCGTCTGCCTGAATCTCGAAAGGCATCTCGTAATAGTTGTTGTCTTTCGGCACCACCGCTTTGGCCTTTAGTTGGCGAATCGCGACGTTTGAACCGGCCGCTGCGCCTTGCAGCTGACGGATGAACTCATCGGTTTCCTTTTCTTCAGGAACAATCGTCTTCAACGTGTCCAGCTGCTTGTTCAGCGCGTCCATCTCCTGCTTCAATTCGCCAAATCTCCGCTGATAAACCTGTAACTGCTGCACTTCCTGGGTTAGCTGCGCTCGTTGCTGAACGGCCTTGTCCACCTGATCTTTCTCCTGCGCCACCGGCGAGAACGGCAGATAAATTCCCACCAGCACCAGGACCACCGCGATCGCCGCCGCCACCAGTCCCTGCATGATCACCGACATGTCTCTCAATGGATTGGCCATTGCGGTCTCCTAACCCTTCTTCGCAGGCGCGGCGGTTTGCGCCGGTGCGTTCGCCGGCTTGGCCTGCGGCCCCAATGAGTTGATCTCGGCGTTCAAAGTGAACGTGAACGTTTCTACGCCTTTTTTGTCATCCTGCTTGGTTTCGTCGATTTCAACCTTCTGGAAATATCCCGAACGCTTCATGGCCGTAATGAAATTCGCGACGGAATTAATCGACGCCGACGAACCCACTATGTTCAATGTGTTCCCCTTGCGCGTCATGTTCGTGAGCCAGAGATTTTCCGTGCGCGAAACGGTGTTTGCCACCATATCCAAAAGCTCTTGTCCGCCCGTCCGATCGCGCTGCAGCTTCTCGATGGTATCCACGCGAATCTGCAGGACCGCCTTCTGCTTGTCGAAGGTTTCCACCTGCTGCTTGATCTGCTGCAATTCCGTCTTTTGGGCCGTGAGCTGCTTGATGCGGTTATTCTCTTCGGTCAATTTGCTTTGCCACGAAAAATAGATGTAGCCCAGCACCAGGCCGCCCAGTACCACACCGGCTCCAATGAAGACCGCTGGTAGGGCCGCCCCAGTATCTACTGGCCGCCTTGCTGACTTTGGCCGTGTCTGTCCGAGAAGGTTTATGCGGATCATGGCTAGTCAAAGCTCCTCAACGCCAGGCCCACGGCAATCGCTAGCCGCGGCGACATCTCTCGAATCTGATCGTCACTGTGCTTGCCGGGATTGATCAGCACCTTGCGGAACGGATTCAATTCCTCAACCGGCATCGCGAATTCTTCCCGCAGCAGGTCAACCAGGCCCGGCACTCGTGCCGTTCCCCCTGCCACCAGAATCCTCTGAATGTTTTCGCCGCTCGCCGTGGCACGGAAAAAGTCAAACGTCTTTTGAATTTCCAGCGTCAGAATGTCGCTCACGCTGCGCAATATCTGCTGCTTCTGTTCGTCCGTGACGCTTGGCAGTGTTTCACCCTTCTTCAACCGCTCGGCGTCTTCGAAGCTCAAATCTAGTTCCTTCTGTAGTGCGTCCGTGTATTGATTCCCGCCCACGCTTACATCGCGCGTGAACAGCGGAATTCCTCCACGCACAATGTTGATATTCATGACGCTCGCGCCGATATTCAGCAGCGCCACTGTCTGGCCCGCGTCCGGTTCGTAATTCACTTCAAAGCAGTTCTGTAATCCGAATGCGTCGATGTCCACTACCACCGGCGTCTTGCCTGCCTGCGCCAGCACGTTCGTGTGATTCAGAATCTTGTCTTTCTTTACCGCCACCAGCAGCACGTCCATCTGCGCGTCCATGGACTCCAGCAACTGATAGCTGAGGTTCACGTCGGCAATGTCGAACGGGATGTGCTGGCTGGCCTCGGCGGGGATGCGGTCGTACAACTCTTCCTCGCTCATCAGCGGCAGTGGAACTCGCTTGACGATCACCGAGTGCCCCGATACCGACGTGGCCACGTTCTTCGTCTTTACACTGGCACTATCGAAAATCCGGCTGATGGCGTTCGCGACCTGTGGTGCGTCCATGATCGCGCCGTCCACCACCGTGTCCGGGGCGAGCGATTCCATTCCATAGCTCACAAGCTCATACCCGGCTTTGGTACTTTTCAATTCCACGGACTTAATGGAACTTGAACCGATATCCAGCCCAACCAGCTGCTTGCTTTTTTTTCCGCCGAATAACATCTCGCAGCCCCTTTGCTCTTCGCCCTGCTGAAACCTTCAACCCTTTGCACCGGCTAACGTCGTTTTGCGTGCACCTGGCTCATTTTACGTTCCATCCACCTATCCAGAATGGTCTTACGCAGTTTCCAACGATTTCCAAGTTTGAATGCCGGAATTTCGCCTTCCGTGATGTAACGGTACAGAGTGTCCGGGCTGATCCCCAGATACTGCGACGCCTGTCGCACGTTCATCACTTCACGCGATTCATTCACGAGGAACGCCACTCCGGCGATGCTGATATGCCCGAACGTTTTGCTTCTGACGCCAACCCTCGAACTGCACCGTGAATTCTCGAGAGTGCGTCCCGTGTCAGCGTTATCCCATCCCGAAAGTCACATGGTCAAGCGTTTAACGCCTGCAGTTGTCCTAAGAATACGGGTAATCGTAGGCATTGGTAGGGTTATCTTGGGCACTGTACCCTGTATTTAGAGGCGCGGACTTCGAAATACCACCATAGGTTGTGGTTTTTCGGGATTTTAGGCCTGCCCAAAAGGACGGTTATCCTTTCCCATCACGCTCACTCACTTTGCTGACTCAAATACCTATTGCACAAATTGTTTTCGCTCCGAGTATCCACTTTCGTCGATGCTATACTTCGCGGGTCCGGCGCTCAGCATCTGTCGAGGAAATCATGAAATCTTTTCTCTTGGTCCTCCTCTTTTTGGCGAACTTCGTTTCCTATCGCAACGGTACGTCGATCGCCCGCCCTGCTGAATCCCGCGGATTCCTCTTCATCGCCAATCAGTTTGACCACACCGCCCTGGTCGTTGATGTCGATTCGCGGCAAGTTGTGACCAAAACCGGCGTCGATATCAACGGCCACGAAGTCGTCGTTGAGCCGAGCCATCGCTTTGGCTATGTTCCGATTTACGGCAATTCCGGCGTGGGCAAACCCGGCACCGATGGCAGCACCATCCACGTCGTTGACCTGAGGGCAGGCCGCACCTTGAAGATCATTGACCTCGGTAAGCCTGTCCGCCCGCATTGCGCCAAGTTTGGGCCGGACGGCATGCTTTATGTCAGCGCAGAACTCGCAAACGCCATCCATGTATTGGACCCGGCCACCGGCAAGATCACCAGCACCGTTCCTACAGGCGCGCCGGAATCTCACATGTTCGTGATCTCACCCGATGGACATCGCGCATACACATCGAACGTCGGTTCGGGCAGTGTCAGCGCTGTCGACCTGCAAAATCGTTCAGTGATCACCGTCATTCCCGTCGCCAAAAGAGTGCAGCGCATTTCCATCTCTCCCGACGGCCGCTTCGTTTTCACTCACGACCAGGATGCTCCGCGCATTGCGGTGATCGACACGGCCACAAATAAGTTGGCCCGGTGGATTAACCTGCCCGCCAGCGTTTACTCCTCGGCGCCGACTCCAGATGGCCGCCTGCTTCTGGCAAACGCGCCGTCCGGCAAGCTTTTTGTGATCGATTTGTCGTCAGAAAAAGTTACGGCGTCCTATCCCATTCCGGCAGCGATTGGAGAAATCGCCATCGATACTGCCGGCGAGCACGCCTACGTTAGCTGCCCGCAGAAAGGCACCATTGAAGTGTTCGACATTCGCGGCAGCAAATTGGAAGCACCCATCGTGCTCACGCCGGGCGTCGACGGACTGGAATGGTTTCCCGCAATTTCGTAATTCTCAAATTCCCAGCGTCTTCCACAGATCCGCAACTCGCTTTCTAGTGGCTTCGTCCATCAGGATTTCTTCCGGCCACGGCCGCGTAAACCCTTCCGTCGCCCATTTGCGCGTCGCATCAATTCCCATCTTTGAACCGTAGTCCTGCATCCTCGCCGCGTGGTCCAAAGTATCTACAGGCCCAAGCGAAAACTGCACATCGCGCTCCGGATCAACCGCACACAGCGCTTTCCACACCACTTCGCTGTAGTTGTGCACATCCACGTCATGATCGACAACGACGATCATCTTCGTGAACATCGCCTGCCCCAGCGACCAGATCGCGTTCATGACCTTTCGCGCGTGCCCTGGATACGATTTCCGGATCGCAACAATCATCAAGTTGTGAAAGATACCTTCCGCCGGCATCGCCACATCAACAATCTCCGGATACTGCATCCTCATCACCGGCAAGAAGACGCGCTCCACCGCGTAGCCCATGTAGAAATCTTCCTGCGGCGGCGGACCAACCACCGTCGTCAGGTAAATCGGATCCTTCCTGTGCGTTATGCACTCCACGTGAAACACCGGATAGTCCCCTTCCAGCGAATAAAATCCGGTGTGATCTCCGAACGGGCCTTCCGTCCGCATCTCGTTCAAATTGACGTAGCCTTCCAGTACGATTTCCGCATTCGCCGGAACCTCTAGCTCGTTTGTCTCGCAAGCGACCATCTCCACAGGCTGCTTGCGCAAAAATCCCGCAAACATCATCTCGTCCAGGTCCGGCGGAATCGGCAGCATCCCCGAGAGCGTCGTCGCAGGATCCGACCCGATCGCCACGCTCACCGGAATTCTTCCTTCAGGGTTTTTCTCGCGTGCGCGGCGAAAATGCTCTGCTCCGTGCTTCTGTGTCTGCCAATGCATCCCTGTCGTTCGCTCGTCATACACCTGCATGCGATACATCCCGACATTGCGTTTCCCGCTCTCCGGATTCTTCGTGAACACCAACGGGAAGGTAATAAATCGACCGCCGTCCTGCGGCCAGCACTTCAAAATCGGGAAATCACGAAGGTTGACCTCGCTGCCCTTGTGGATCACTTCTTTGCAATCGCCATCCTTCACGCTTTTCGGAAAAAATGTTCCCAGCTCCGCCAATTTCGGCAACATCTTGATCTTGTCGAAAATTCCCTGCGGCGATTTTGTATCCAGAAATCCCCGAATCCGTCCCGCCACCTCATCCAATTCATTTACCTCAAACGCCATGCACATCCGCTTCACGCTTCCAAACGTATTCACGAGCAGCGGATACCGCGAACCTTTCGGCTTTTCAAACAGCACTGCGGGTCCAACGCTGTTAGGTTTGCGGTTCGCGTCTCGCGCAATACGCTGCGTCACTTCCGTAATCTCCAATACCGGATCAACCTCTACGCGCACGCGCTTCAACTGCCCCGCCTTCTCCAACTCCTTCACAAACTCCCGCAAATCCCGATACGCCACCTGGCCTCCCTATGCAACTCGCACCTTCCGTCGCTATGAATCTAGCACGGAGCGTTCCCGTCTCATCGAATCTGCTTCATCGTCTTGCGCTGAACTTGGTGATCGATAGGGAGCGGATCGACGAGCCATTCACGCGGAATTGCGATAAATTCAGGCGCAAGCAGTCTATAGTGCCTTTCGATACAATTTGCCTGGGCTTCGCTGTCGCCTCAGGGTTAGACAAGCAAACGCCGCGCCGGTCCGGAATCCAGGCCGTGTGCGGCCAGTTGCCGAAGTTTCTCTCGACCAGGTACTGGAACTAGCGTGGTACCGCAATTCGCTGTGCCGGCTGGATTTAGCTGTTCGGGAGATTTCCTCGCTTCTCGATCTCGATCGAGGCTCGTCGGCCACTCACACGCTTCCCTTCATTTCGCTGTAAACTATTGCCGGTGGCTTTAATATTCGCCGGCCACCGGAACCTTCCCATGTCGCGCGTTTATCTCGATCACAACGCCACCACCCCCGTCGAACCGGCCGTCCTCGACGCCATGCTTCCCTATTTCTCTGCTGAGTTCGGCAACGCAGCTTCCATCCATATGACCGGACAACGCGCCCGCGCCGCTGTCGAAACCTCACGAGAACAAGTCGCTGCGCTTGTCGGCGCACGTCCGCAGGAGATCGTGTTCACCAGCGGCGGCACAGAATCCGACAATCAGGCCATCTTCGGCATCGTCCGCAATGCATCAGGTGCCACCAAACACATCATCACCACGCAAATCGAGCACGAGGCTGTCCTCAACACTTGCCAGGCTCTTGAAAAAGAAGGCGGCACGGCGGCGGGCAACCGCCAGGCCATCGAAGTGACATATCTCCCGGTGGATTTGAACGGTCTCATCGACCCGGAAGCCGTTCGCGATGCTATCCGTCCACACACTGTCTTAATCACTGTCATGCACGCGAACAACGAGCTCGGCACAATCCAGCCGCTCGAACAGATCGGCCGCATCGCCGCTCAAAATGACATCTACTTCCACACGGACGCCGTGCAGTCCGCCGGAAAAATTCCCGTCGACGTCAGCGCGCTCGGGGTCGATCTCCTCGCCATCTCCGGCCACAAGTTCTACGCGCCAAAAGGAATCGGCGCGCTCTACATTCGCGGTGGCACTCGCCTGCGCCAACTTCTCTATGGCGGCCATCATCAACGCGGTTTCCGACCCGGCACTGAGAACGTTCCCGGCATCGTGGGCCTGGGCAACGCCGCCGATCTGGCGCAAAAGTCTCTCGCCGCCGACGCGCAACGTGTCTCCGCATTGCGCGACGAACTCGAACGCGGGTTGCTGGCTCGTATTCCTCATGCGCGCGCAAACGCAGCTGGCGCGCCGCGCACTCCAAACACTACCAACATTACTTTTCCGGGAATCGAAGGCGAAGCTCTCATCATTGCTCTCGACCTGAAGGGACTCGCCTGCTCCACAGGCGCAGCATGCTCATCCGGCGCCGTCGAGCCTTCCCACGTGCTCACCGCGATCGGCCTAAGCCCGGAAGAAGCCCGCGCCTCCATCCGCTTCAGCCTTGGCCGCCACACCACGCAGCAAGAAATAGCCGCCGCGCTCGAAATCGTTCCCGCCGCGGTCGCGCAGCTCCGCGAACTTTCCCCCGCCTACCAAAAATAACTTTGTAGCTTCTTTGCACTCCAGCTTCGCCTTCTGACGGCCATCGTCGGCGGCGCCTTGCATAAACTCTAAGCCCGATAGCCTTTCCCGAATTCGTCAAAGTCAGTTACCTGCCGCTCAGTGAGAAAAAGTTAAACGCACTATGAAACACATCGGCGCGCAAAAGCATCTCCGAACCCGTAATAAGAACACAAATCACCGCAAACGGAATTATCGGATGCACATATCTCCGGAGCGGCCTCCACAAAAACTCAAAACCTCCGGCATAAATCACGGCAAACGGCAGTAATGTCCCGCAAATAATTCGTCCCGACAAGAAATACGGATTCTGCCGCGAAGGATAAACGCACTCATGAAAGTCAAACGGCAACGAAATTGCCCCCAAAAACAGAATCGAAACCGCCAGCAAGTACAGCGAAACAAGTCCATTAACTCGCAAAGCTCTTTCCCTGGGAGCATGCTCTTCTGCTTCGTTGCGTCCGACGACATGCGCCGCAAATGCAGTTATCAGCAAACACGTCGAAATCAAATAAAACCCATCCATGATCGCCGACCGCATCGGAGTTCCTTGCCACACCAACTCCCCCCGCCAATATTTTAAAATCATTTCCCGCAAAAAATATCCCGCACCATGCAGCGTAAAAATCGGATGCTGCCAAAAATCCCCCCAGGGCTTAACAGTCCACCCTAGGTACGCTATCTTCGCTTTCGACCCGGTCAAATCCCCGGTCACCGCCCGATTGCGAGCCATCCATAGTACTGGCGGAAGTGCCGCCGCCATCGCGCCCACGCCAATCGTCCAGAAATCCCATGGCACTTTTCCATGTTGAATATTTTTTCTTGCAAGGATGTATAGAACCGCCGTTAAAACACCAAACAAAACGAAATTCGACACATCCGTCAAGAAAGCGAGCCCCGTCACAGCACCTCCCGCAGCCAACTCAAGTCTCCAGTCTTTTTCTTTCTCCATCGCTCGAAACAGCAACAACAGCGCCACCGTCACCAGCAGCGGCGACAAAATATCGCGATTCACACCGAAAAAAACATCCTGCGGAAATACTGCCAACAATCCAGGCACCGCAAAACATGAAAAAGTATTCCGCGGACAGACTTCCCTCACAAACAAGAAGGCAATCCAAATAAAAACCCCGTATAAAATCGCATTCAAAAATCGCACCCAATACGCCAGCGCCCAATCCTTTATCCCCAGCAACGCGCCCAGCTTGTACCAGACTCCCGCAACCGCATAATAAACTGGCGGCGACTGCGCTTCGGTCACCGGCTGCGTCAGCCAATAATTGAAGCGCCTCTCAAATTGCACTTCCCGCACCTCGGGCGCTAGCTCCGGCACTGGAACGTCCATCCCCACCGCATGCAGGCGCTGCCGCGAAACCAGATATTCCGGCGATCCATATAAGGCAAAAACCCGCGCCATATCCGGATCAGAAAGCGGCAACGCTTTTCCGGGAACCATTCCCCGCGAATAGTTCCCCACCGTCTCCAGGTGATCTTGCTCGTCCAGCGTATTGAAGAGCGGAAATCCCGCGCAAAAAATCAGAATGCGCAAAAACGCGTAGGCGCAAATCGTTGCGACGATCAGGTTTTGCTTGCTCCTCAGGAACGCTTCGATCCGGTCATTCGAAACCGATCCGTGCGAACCTGTGACCGAGCCCTGGCCGCTCTGTTCGGCGATGTTCATATTTTTTTCGAGACTCTCTTCACCATAGCACCTCGGTTCCAGTCTCTAGCGAGCTTCCAGCGGGAAAGGTATCGTCTGATGTAACATTTCGAGCGCTGCTGCTCCCGTCTAGATCCGGCAAAATAAACGATCTCAGCCGGCATTTCGCCATTCGCTTGATTCGCGATAAACTAGACCTATCGCTAAAATGGAAGTACTTTCTCAAATCGAATCATCGCTGCCCGTCAGCTCGGAAATCCAACGCGGACTCGTCGCTGTCGCTATGTCTGGCGGCGTGGACTCATCCACTGTCGCCGCCGTTCTGAAGCAACAGGGCCGCCCGGTCATCGGCCTAACTATGCAACTCTGGAATCAGCGACGCCTCCCTGAACTTCAGGGCGCCCTCTCCGGTCAGAGCCCGGCACAGCACCGCTGCTGCTCGCTCGACGATGTCTATGACGCCAAGCGCGTCGCGCAGCATCTCAACTTTCCCCATTACGTCGTCAACTTTGAATCACAATTCGAGGACCGCGTCGTGCGCCCGTTCGTGCGGGACTATCTCAGCGGACGCACTCCCATCGCCTGCACCAACTGCAACACCGATGTGAAGTTCGAACCGCTCCTCCGCATGGCTCGCCAAATCGGCGCCGATCACCTCGCCACCGGACACTACGCCCGCATCCGCAGCAATGAATCCGCCGGCCGCTTCCAACTTCTTCGCTCTCTCGATGCTACAAAAGATCAGTCGTATTTTCTGTGGGGACTTTCGCAAGAACAGCTCTCGCGCAGCGAATTTCCGCTCGGCGAACTTTCCAAAGACGAAGTCCGCGAAATCGCCCGCCGCGCCGCGCTTCCCGTAGCCGAAAAGCCCGACAGCATGGAGCTGTGCTTCGTGCCCAACGGAAATTACGTGCAATTCATCCACGCCTACGCGGCGGAGAGTAAAATTCCGCTTAGCTCTGGCGAGGGCAATATCGTCACCGAATCCGGCGAAGTTCTCGGCCGTCACAGCGGCATCCACAATTTCACCATCGGTCAGCGCAAAGGTCTCGGCTTCGCCGCGGGCAAAGCGCTCTACGTCCTCGCCATCGAACCGCAAACCAATCGCGTCATCGTCGGTGACGACGATTCGCTCCGCGCTACTGCGTTCGAAGTACACGATGTAAATTGGATTTCGATCGCCGAGCCGTCTCGAGCAATCCGCGCCACGGTGAAAATCCGCCACAAGCACGAACCCGCAGCCGCCACTGTCGAAGCTCTGCCTGAGTCCCGCGCGCGCATCACTTTCGATTCTCCGCAACGTGCCGTCACGCCAGGCCAGGCCGCCGTCATCTATTCGAACGACGTAGTCCTTGCAGGTTCCTGGATCGGCTGAACCTGGTTCTTATAGTCGGTCAACAATTTCATCCTTCCTATGGGTTCTGGCTTAGTTTTTACTCTTCATGCGGTGGGCTTGATGCCGCTTGTCTATGGCGCCGCCAGAACTCAGCCAAACAAAAAAAAGCGCGACCCTTGCCGCGCCTTTTTCCGTTTTCGAATTTAGTTTTCGTTTTCCCGCTTCTAAATAAACAATTCCTCTTCCTGCTCCGCCGAAGGCTCCGAATTGCCAGAGTTCCTCCCCTTCCGTGCCCTCAACAAATCCAGCCCTACCTTGATTCCTTGCACCAGAGCGGACGCTTTCTGCACCGGCCGCCAAAAACTCTGCCTGAATTGTGTCCCCGCATCTTCCACGGCTTCCATCGTCCCGGTCAGAATACGATCGATGTGCAGGAGCTGTCCGCGAAATCGGTCCGCCGCATCGGTGAACACGCGATCCACCTTTTGCGCCTGCCCGCGCGCCAAATACACGATATGAGCGGCATCGCTCACCAGGGTTGCAATTTTCGGCTGTGTGTCATCCAGCAAAATCTGGACACGCGTCAGGATCGGTCCGGTCCGCTCATGCAGATCCGTCACCGTTTTTTCCAGCTTCTGCATCGTGCGTCGCGTCGTGAAAAACAGTGCGGTCAAGACCGCCACTTGCAACACCACCGCGATCGCAATCACCACTCCAACCCAATTTTGCATGTCCGCCCCTTCGCTCTTATGAAGCGAAATCCGCCGAACATCTTTTAGCTACAACTATGATTTCGACGCCTCACGCCGGTACGCCTCTCGAGCGCCGTCTACCGCCGCCGTAATCGTTTCCTTGTGCCGCGAAGCCGCATCCTTGCCTCGCTCGACCAGGTCGTCGGCCCGCTCGCGCAATTCGCGCGCTTTTTTCTGCGCATAGTCGCGGCCCTCGTCAGCCTTGTCGGATAAAAATCTCCGCGTCTCTTCGCCCGACTTCGGGGCAAACAACACCCCCACCAGCGCACCGACACC
>Ga0137403_10008022_pt1 | contig 11841 bp, 4 predicted proteins | sample CZOMad2_1_16fung_FD_122057 | JGI IMG/M metagenome (GOLD analysis project Ga0137403, IMG submission 122057) | Vadose zone soil fungal communities from Angelo Coast Range Reserve, California, USA - CZOMad2_1_16fungal (Hybrid Assembly) | ecosystem: Environmental > Terrestrial > Soil > Vadose zone...
AATTTGGTTAAAACCCTTACTCAGGTCAAAGGTACTAAACCATTGAGCTGGAGCTATATTATACAATATAGTCTTAACATCTGGCATTGGGTAAGCATCTGCCACTGTTACAGAATTAACATCTCTATAGTCACCACATGGTCTCAATGCAGTAGTTTCTTTCTTTTTGACAAAGACATAGTTACTACCCCATGGTGAATTAGACTTGACCATAATTTTCATGTCTATCTGCTCTAAAGTATATTCCTTGGCAATGGCTACTTTAGCTGAGTTGATAGGCCTAACAGCTTGCTTTTTAGGCTTACTGTCACCCGTATCTATGCGCATAGGTGTAACCTTTGCTATTGATGGTCTTTCATCAAATATTTCTGCATATTTAGCAGCTAATTCAAAGAATTTTTCTTCATGTTCAGGATCCATTAGTTTATTTTCTCGGATATGTTCTAATTGATCCATCCAATGACATTGTTCTGATGTAGCTGATTTCAGCTCACCTGATACTTTGACAAAGTCAAATTTCTTCCCATCGATTTCATAGCAATCGTCACCAGGGTGTACTGAAATTTTGAATTCCTTCAAAAAATCATATCCTAAAAGAACTGGTCTTTTAAGTGTAGGCATTACATAAAAAGTGTAATTAAATTGTTTTCCTTCACCAATGGTGAAACTTACATTTACTACCGTTTCGACAGCAAATATACCCGACGCACTTTGCAATATGCGTGGTTTAGTCAGTCTAACTTCTGTCAGGTCGTCGGCCACTTTCCGACTAACTGCTGAGACTGTACTACCAGAATCTAAAAATCCAACTACTTCATAAGAAGGTAGCTTGATTCTCACATTCGGAGATAAAGAAACTTTTTTGAGTTCTTTTACTAGTGGCGCCGGCTGTTGAGCTTTTTGCACACTAAATATAGACGGTGGCGCCAACTGTTGCGCGTTTTCCGAACTATAACCAGTATCGCTAGAATCGATACTATTTACTTCTGAAACTTCAGAAATAATACTTCCACTATTATTACCTGTGGTAGGGCGGTCCTTGTTGTCAATTGACAATAACTCCGGTAGGCCAACTTCTGCACTGGTAGGATCCGGTCTCCACCAGGCTTCTGCTAGTTTTCCGAAGTGGTATCACAACCGACTAAGGCGCCTTCCTGGGTTTTAGTATTGTATTCTAACACCAGGTCTTCTGAGATTTGGAAACAGATGTCTCTGCCTGTCAAACTTTCACCTGAATCAGAGTCAGAATTCCCATTCCTATCAGTTTCAGATTCAGCTTCAGACTGATCATTTCCTTTCTCATCTGTATCAGAAGCATCTTCAACAGCATGCACTTTGTGCAAATTCTTTTTAGGCTCTGCCTTAGGGCAGGTAAGTGAGGTATGTCCAAACTGACTACAAGTGTAACACTTGATTTTAGACATATCTCTATCACTCGATTTGGAACTCGAGGACTTAGGTTTCTCTTTTGAGCTACTTGAGTGGCGTGGTTTGTCTTTATCAGACGACTTATGACTACTTTTTGAGTCACCTGTGTATTTCACTTCACCATCTTTCAATTTGAAGTGAACTTTCTTGTAAGATTTATCGCGACTATGACTGCGATTTCTCTCTGACCTATCGTATCTCTTAGGATACTTATCACTTTTCTCACCAGTCTTAGAACTGGCGCTAGTAGTCTTATGACTGCTAGACTTGCGAGAATGATACACAGCTGGTTCATTACAGCTGGCCGAGGCTATATCTGGTGGACTATACACCTTTGCTGAAGCATACAGTTGTTTAATTCTGATGCACTCAGCAACTAGAGCCTCATAACTCGTGTGAGCAACAGGCTGTAGTCTTTCCTTATAATAAGGACTCAACCTACTAATCATAAGTTGTACTCTCATAGCTTCAGTGTAGCTAGGATAGAACTTTTTCAAGTTCAAACTCTTTTGAGTTAAGAATTTCAACACGCATTGAGTTGGGTGTAGTGCAACTGATAAAGTCTGTGACTTCAGTTCCTCGAGTAGAATTGGGTCTACCCACCTTAACTGGAAACATTCTTCCCATTGGGCTAGAGTCTTCCAATTAACTTTATGGTCTTTCCACCATTCTTTAGCATCACCCTCCAAACAAGTTGGTAGAATTTGCTCGATTATAATCCTAGGATTACTTTGGAAAGCAGTTGTGTAACTTCCAAAATCGTCTAAAAAATTCAATGGTAGCTTCCCATCAAACTTAGGCGCCTTCTGCTTGTCAAAGCGCTGGGGGATTTGAGGTGTTGGGATTGGGTAATCCTCTAACCTGATCTCTCTGGATTGCTCAGCAATACCAGTAGTCAAATTATGACCATACATTTGAGCATTTCTCAAATTAATTTCCCTAGTTTGATCTAGTGGACTATTTCCAACATGAATTTCAACTAATTCACCTTGTTGGGTGCTACTGGCTAGTGGGTGGCCAGATACTCGAGAAACATTGTCTCCATTTCCATTTCCATTCCCATTTCCATTATTAGGCCTATGGCCTATTGGAACGGCATTGGCGCCTGTAACAGGTCCTATAGCACCAGTGGCGCTCGTAGCGGCAGTTTGTGGAACTGCGCCTACACTCGACACCTGTACAGTGGCGCCAGTTTGTTGTGGTGGCAGATTTCTAGCACCACTAAGAAATGAAGTGTGAGTTGGGCCTACAGCACTGAATCGTGACTGTTCAGACTCAACTCGAGCTTGTTCGATTAAACTTAATCGTCTAGCTTCAGCTAGATTTCTTTCTTCCTGAGTCATAGCAGGCTGACCAGGTAAATTAGGCCTATGAAAGTCAGCTGCCGTGAGCGGGTTAACTGAACTTAGTGGCCTAGGTGTAGGAGGTTGGACACCTCTCATAGACATTAGCAAATGATTATGCATAGTTACTTGCAAACCATGCATTTGTCTAGTGATATTCTCATGTAACTTGGTTACACAAGTTTCTGTATATGCAAAATTGGTTTCACATATATCAGTGGTTAGAGTTCTAGACTGAGCTCCTAATTTCTGATCTAACAGAGCAGCAATATTTTCCATTGTAACTGCGTTACTGGAATGTTCCCTTCTAGGGTTATTTTCAGGTTGGCTGCTTTGCTGTGAAGCATCAGCGGCACCTGAATTCGCATTATTTGCGTCTTGATTATGAACTTCAAAAGTATCATCATCTTCATGTCCAGAATCTTGAGCATTTTCTTGCTCAAACTGATCCTGTAAATTTTCAGCATTGCTGCCTACTCGGGCGCCACCTCTGGCGCCACCTCTGGCTCTACCTCTGGCTGCGCCTCTAGCCTGGCCTCGACCAAACCTAGGAGCACCCCTCGAGGCACCAGGTACTGATTGTGGAGCAGGACGAGGCGATGGTTCTTCATCATCTCCACCTCCTGCATTATCCTCCTGAACACCCTCTGCTCCACCAGGGGCGGGTTCAGAGTTATCATTGCCATGTCTAGCATGTGCATCACCATCATTATGATGGGACGACCTTCTTCTACTGTGAGAGGCCGAACCAGCGTGTTGGCTTCTAGAGCCTCTACCCTGTGGCCTACCACGGCGGCGACCACCCCTGCCGCGGCGTGCAGTGGAAGGTCTTCTACGGCCGGACCGTAAGTTGGATGAGGGTTCATCATCAGACTGACCACCTTCCTCCCCTGAGGCGTGTTCAGAAGACGAAAGTCCTTCACCACCCTCCCGCTGGCCAGAGTTATCTCTGGAGCGGCTTCTACTATCAGGCGACGCCAGTTGGTCCCGGACGTATCTATTTTTGAAACAAAATTAGACTTCTGACAATAGTTTTATTTTTCAAAGTTATTGTTTGCCGATAACTTCGTACTGATCGGGAGATACCGATCTATATGGCCGATCGATTATTAATCGACTCGGTGAACTTTTATTTCCAAAAATCAAACTCAAATTATCAAGAATCCAAATTAAATTCAGATCTCAAAATAATTGTTCTGCCACTTCAAAAGTAGCAGAGAAATTATGATTTCTTTTTTTATTTTAAGTTTAAAATTCAACTTTTTTTTTCTCTTGAGTTTTTTTTCTTTTAAAACCCAATGTGCGTCATAGCCTACATTCCATCCTGTTACTAACCAAAATAACAAAAGGATTAAGAATGAAGGTTAACCACTTTCATTATAAAAATGAGAACAATATGGCGCCTGAAGGTTCAAATCCGGCAGCCATCTTGACCTTATTACTAAACCAAATGAAATTAAGGTCTAATAATATTCGTTGCATTTTTGTGCAACTCGTAAAGGTGTGCTTTCTATTTCAATCAAGAATTAGCATAGCAACATCTTATTATGTTTTAAACTTTTCATTTTAGCTTTGCAACTAGAATGAATGTTAATTATCAATTTTCAATTCAAATCAATAATTATACTCGCATAAACTTGCGAATAAAGCAATATTAAATTGTTATTCGTACGATATCTAATAAGCGTTTAAAACACTGTTCGACTAATCATACACTTCGTATTCATGCTAAGGGAAATTATTGGCTGATAGTTCTACCAGCTTAACTAATTACAGAATAGAGTCGCACAAGGATGTACATTTTCTAAACTGACCTTAACCTTCACTTTGTACAATAGGACATGTAAAAGGTGTGCTATTTACAAATGGCATCTGATAACACAGTGAAACCTGGTTAATCAGGGCATACATAAAAAATACAATTTCACATCATGGAAGATGGTAGTAAAAATTATTGTAGCCTATTTCAAACTTGAACATAGGACTTTCTATATTAAAACAGTTAGTAAAAATATAATTACAAATCTACTTAGGCCTAGCCATTAGAATTTGCTTTTCTTCTGTTATATTTAGAATCATTCAGTTCCTCTGAATAATTACAAGGAAAGTTAAGAATTACTTCCTACTTCTTTTATATTTTTGCATATTTGAACAAATAAATACACATGGTAGGTTCAAGCAAAACCTCCATAACTTTTCTTCTGATTTCAATTTGGACACTTAACACGGTCCTGGATAGTCAGTACTTCCAACTTCCTTTAGTATTTTTGTAGGGGGGCACACAGATGTCCTACTGGAAGCTTCAAGCAAAAGCAACCATCTTCTGTTTTGGTTTAGTCACACAGACAAGGACGTTAAGAATACATCCTACCTTTTTCATTTAATACTTTTCTTCTGAGACAGAATTTCTAGGGAATGGGTCGGCAGACCACCCTTTCGATAATTCCCAATATTCCATTTCGGCAATAAAGGTACTTTAGTGAGTGTGAGGCTTCCGGCACAACACGTTTCCTGCTTCTTTTGGTATAACTAATATAAAACCGCTATCGAGAAGGGTTCTGAAATAATGAATCCACATTATCCAGGTTTTACTTATTTAGTTCAGGGACCGCAGTCGGTACTAAAACAATCCGTGATCATAGGAAAGTCTTTCCCTATCCATAGTGGCTCACAATCTCCCACTTATGGACCCAAGCTGTAGTCTCGAGCCTATACTTGGTTACAAATATGCCTGATATCCAATCATCAGGTTTATACACACTTGAATGGTTTTTGCCTTCTTAATAGCACGACTTGTAATTCAATTACGTCACCATCAAACGATAGTTTGTTCAGCTACAAACTATAAAAAACTGTCCGTTTGTTTTCTGGTACAAATATAAAAACCATTGCCAGGGCTTGTTCTTAGTTTAGGGCCAAAACATATCTAGCTTTTCCATTGAAAATGCCCGCCAAATATATCTTCAATTATATAAAGGCTTTGATTTAACACACAGTACCATCAAAGGTGTTTGGTATGCAGTGAAGCATCCAAACTCTCGTTTTGGTCCGCGCCTCTGGACAATAACTGATCCTTCCGTCAGGGGGCTTCGTTATTGTCCTGGCAGGGTCGCCATCTTTGTGAGGCGTCACGTGGCCCGGAGACACCTACAACATAGGGCCCCATTCCTTGTGACATTGCATGCTCCTCGATCAAAGCAATTCAGCAATACTCGACAAGTAATAGGTCATAGCAATAGGCTTCGAGGTTATTGCTACTACACTTGTGCACGTTCTATATCGATTAGGAATAATCGATATTCGATACTTATGAATCTTGAACATCCCTAGTATATCGATTCTCGATATTTCAGGTATGTGCACATCACTACTTTTAGTACGTCTCTATAGGAGTACGTTACCTATCTAGAAGCTTAGGCTTCTGATATATCTAAGTTGTCTATGCAACTTAGTCGTAGGGAATTAACCCTTGAATTCACTAATAGGCTTAACTATGGAAGACTTTGGATTGAGTCTGAATAGAAGAGATATCTACACGATAGTTATAAGAGCTCGGCTCTTCTAACATAAGAAAGCATTATACAAAGATATTTATATATTTATAAGAAATAGATTTTATTACAGTTCCTAGACAATTAGGGAGACCTAACTAGGCATATAGAATAAGTAATAGATAATAGTCATATTTACACATAATTATTCACTCATATAATCTAACCTTTAATTAAGCGAACACACAATCTAATCACTAACTATAAGCAGCGTTATAAGTTGGGATAGGTGGGGGTTTCTATTAGTTTATACGAGATAGTCATACTATCTAAATGTAACATAGTCATTACTACAATTAGCCGATTGATCGGCGTTTAGAACTAGTCATTTATATACATAGCTATTTAAACGTTGAAGTCTAAGGTATTAAAACTATTGATCAAGATAGGTTTAATTACTTGGGCTTTTAACCCTTTATTATATAATAGATTACTATCATACTAATGCGTTAATTGATTAATAATCAATTAACTCTTTATTGAATTAAATAAGATAATATCGGAGCATTCGTGAAAACACGACTGCTCCAAACTTCTTTCCAAACTTAACTGAGTTTTTTCTAGCAGAGCAAGAAAAAACTAAATTAAGCGATGGTGCTGCCAAATGCCTGTGCATGGTGGCGGCTTATTGAAACTTGTTAAAAGACATAGATAAAGTGAACTACGATTGAACGTAGATAGTAAACCTTTCTTTATATCATGCCTAAATAAAGATAGCATGGACTCAGATATATAACGTATTAGGCTAATTCTGTCAATAGTCTCACAACACTAACTGCTGAGAGTTATCTAGATTAAAAACTGATCTTTTTTTATCTAGCTGGAATCCATGGTATCGTCCCTAGGGAAACCTGGGTTATCTGGATCTTCGTGCTTGGGCTCAATGACTGGCAACTCCACGTCCAAAGGCAAGCTGATTGGCAAACTACCGACTGGCAACCCAACGACTTCCGCCGAGGCGGGTACGAAGGGCTGAACCTCGTCTAAATCCAACAAGTCAGCGACATGCTGGTCATCTCCGGTTAGCAACAAAGACCGGACATACTCCCTATTGGAGTCACTGCTCTGCCTAATGGCGGCTGAAACTTGGCTCATAATGCTGTTCGAGAACTGAGCGAGAATGGCCTCTAGATTTATGGGAGGTTGGGGGGAAACGCTACTACCTGAGCTAACTACCGGCGAACTACTCGACGATTGGCTGTCGAACTCGACTACGCTGGGCGAACGGCTGTAACCTGGCGTACGGTTGGTAGACGAACGGCTCGATGATCTCTCTCGACGTTTCTTCCCGCCTGGAGCGCTGTCTGTTAAAAAGTTAAACAAACAAGCATTAAAAATATGTTTTATTTTTATCACCAAGTGCAGCTAGCCAGTAAAACAATTACTCTCTTTTCCCTCGGCTGAGGTACTTGGCTTAGCCGCGTTAGGTAACGGTGGAAAGTTCTGGACAGAGTCACTGAACAATCTCTCTTGGGACACCGGTGAAGGCCGGTACGGAGGTGGCATGACCACCCTGTCTCTGACGATCGGCTTGCCGCCTTTAATCGCCTTAATATGTTCTTCGCTGTAGTTGCCTAAACGCGCCACCAGGTTGAGGGGGCTGTGTTTGTAACTGCGCAGTTTGAAGAATTGTCCGCGATACCTCTTGAGGTCGCGATCCGCCATTACGACGTTAACGGGACGGTGGCCTGAGCACCATCCTTTGTTCTCGGTATGTCCCGCCCAACAGAACGGTTCAACTTTTGGATCGCAGTCCAAGCAGCAGTACAACGGATGCCCGTTTGGACAGTAATGGGGTAAGTGTGGCTTAGGGTCGGTACAGTACGTTAGCTTTTGCTCGCTGTAGTCGTCCGTAAGTGGGTCACCCTGTATTAAAAACAAAAACAAAGGGGTTTTGTTAATAATCTTTCTATATTTTAAACAATTTTAATTAGTCGGCTTTCGACTAACTGCTGCGTTTAAAGTACAGTTCTAAATTAATTTGAAATCAATTTAAATGTTAAATTACAATCAAGTTGTAAAATTAACTAATGTTTGTTTTTATTACCTTGGTAGGTTCCGGCTTTTTCTTCCCGTAGTTACCGTTGTCACCCGGAGGCTTACCGGCTCCAGCTGCAGCAATAGCGGTCATCGTTTCAATCGGTTAATCGAAAGATCGGTTAAAAGATTTGAAAATATCGTCGAATTAGAAATCGAACGAAATTGAACCAAAGTTCTTAAATTGACAGAAAAGAAAAGAATATTTTTTTGTTTTATTTTTTTCTTTCTCTGCTTTCCCTTTTATAGGGGAAACCGGTTTTTTACGGGTGCCGACCTATCGGAAGTACTTTTTAGGGTAGCGACCTAATAGGAATACTTTTATTTTCACTTTTTGACAAATTTCTTCAAAAGTGAATCTCAAGCCGGTACTAAAAGAGCGGGCTTTCAGAAAGTCCATATCCTTTAGCATTAGGCCTAATTAAAACAATTAGAATTAGTTTTAAAGCGTTAATTAGTCGTTTAATTAACGTTTTAAGTTGTAAACGCTATTCGCATAACTTTTAGCAATACTTTTAGATTAGTAATATCTAATCAAACTTTGTAATTTTAATCGTAAACAAATGTTGTTTAGGCCTTTTAATTTAAACGTTTTAAACTAAATGAGCGATGTTTTAAAACATCGTATAAATTGTTAATTGTAAAGTTAATCGTAATTAAACGATCACTGTAACTATTTGAATTGTAATTATTGTACATTGCTGTAAATAATAAATTAAACTTAGGCTAATTGGAATTTGGTGATTAAACAATTAGGCTTATTTTCCCGCTCAACTTTTTGGCGGTTTATTTTTCTCTCTATGTGTTAGCATTAGGAGGGCTTGCCTGCATAGCAGCAGACTGGCTTCTAGTTACTCTATCAGCTTGACCAATAGGAGTACTAGGAGGACTCTTGGGTGCGTTCTTTTGCCCCTTTTTTCTACCTCTCTGTTTACCTAGGCCTACTCTGGCTCTAGTTCCTAGAGATGGGTTATCGTTTTCTTTTGAACCCGGTATGTCAGTAGCAGTAATAACTGGCTGACCTTCTCTCATATTATATTTCTTTAATTGAGCAATATGGGCAAATGTTCGAGCTTCTTTTGAATGAACGTCTCCCAATATATAATTTAAAGGTGATAGCTTTCGTAAAATTACAAAAGGTCCTTCTCTTTTAGGTGATAATTTCTTTGAAACACCTTTAACTTTACTACTAGTGGCATAGACTTTGGAAGTTACTATGTCACCTATTTCGAATTCTTCGTCTCTACGATTTTCATCATAGTAAAGCTTTTGTTCAAAACTGGCAAGATCCATATTTTCAAAAGCATACCTAACCATAGCCTTAGCATTGTTAGCAACTTTCTTTGGAAAGTCTCTTATATCATCTCCAATTTCACCTTGGTGATTTGGATCATAAGTGTAAATGTCGATTGGTAATCGCATTCTCCTTCCAAAATTGGCTTCAAATGGAGTTAGTCCAGTTGATTTAACTTTAGCTGCCCGAAGTGCAGCCAACATTAGGAACAGGTACTGATCCCAATTCCTATGCTTATCTTCCATATATTTGGTAAGATATACTTTAATATCACGATTCTTTCTTTCCGTGAGATTACCTTGAGGCTGGTAAGGTGCAGTAAATACAGCCTTTACTTTCAACAGCTTCATAACTTCGCACCACAATTGACTTGCGAATTGTGGGCCATTATCACTAACAATTCTGTTAGGAAAGCCCCAGTGACAAAATACCTTTAAAGCACTGATGGCACAACCTTCAGCACAATTCTGTTTTTCTGTCAAAGGAAATACTTCTGGCCATCCAGAAAATAAATCGACTATTACTAGTGCATATTTATTTTTCAGTCTAGTCAGTGGGAAAGGTCCAATTATGTCAACTGAAACTTTCTCCCATGGTAAGGCTTTATTTCTAGGCCTCATTAAACCCATTGGTTTCTGATTCTCATACCTTTTAGTTTGACAGGTATGGCATGATTGGCAATAAATTCCAATCTCCTTATACATTCTAGGCCAGTAGAACCTGGTCTGAATTTTTTCATGTGTGTTATCAGTTCCAAGATGGCCACTGATAGCATCATCGTGCATACGTCTCATTACCTGTTCTTTCAAAGAATCAGGCACCATTATGCGTTCATAATTATAATCATCTAGGAAGGCTAATTCCTTAAATGGATTACAATACCTGACTAAAAGTCCATCTTCTAGTTCAAAAGCATCTTGGGCAGCAACTAAAATTGTAGCTTGCTCACGCTTTCCTAATTCAGTATTAAGAGTTTTGGGATCACTGAGATACTCTCTAACTTGTTTTAAAAACTCATCAGCTTTTTGAGCTTCGATTATTGCTTCTCGAGTCAAATTCTCAAACATAGGAAATTGGTTGAGTTGAATTTCTTCTTCCATTTCTATGGCAAATAATCCAGGCAAAAATGCTGAATCATCTTTTTCTACAGGATTGCGAGAAAGCATATCCGGAACAAAATTTAGGGCACCAGGTCTAAACTTAATTTCAAAGTTAAACCCTTGTAGCCTAAATACCCATCTAGCTAATCGACCTTTTGGATCTTTTAGTGTGGTTAGCCATGTTAAGGCTCTGTGATCTGTAATCACTTCAAAACTAGTACATTCTATGAATGGCCTAAATTTCTCACATGCCCATACAACTGCTAAACATTCCTGTTCAGTAACTGTATAGTTCATTTCTGGTGCAGTGAGATTCCTGGATTGAAAACAAACAGGTTTCAAAACTTCTTCTACTTTAGCCAACAAAACAGCACCTAGGCCATAGCCACTAGCATCTGTTTGAATGGAAAACTGACCATTAAGGTTAGGCATGTGTAGCACTAGGCCTACAACTGCTTTCTTAATTGCTTCAAAAGAATCAAGTGCAGTGGCATCCATATGAACTACAGTACCAGGATACTCAATTTCTGAGCTTAACCTGTATAGAGGTTTAGCTTTTTGGGCTAAGTGCTCTATAAAATTCCTATAATAGGAAACCATTCCTAAGAATGATCTAAGTTGTTTCTTAGTCTTAGGGGGTGGACAATTCATTATCCCCTCAATCTTTTCAGGATCAGGCTGACATTCACCACTTTGAATGATATGGCCTAATATTTTGATTCTCCTTTGAAAAGGTTGAATTTTCTTAGGATTGATTTTGAAGTTAAATTTCTTCATTCTCTTGAAAAATTCTTCCAAGTGTAACATATGTTCTTCTTCAGTCTCGCTATAGATAGTGACATCATCTATATAGACTAAAGCATTTTTTCTAAGCTGTTCGCCTAAAACTTCCTCCATTATTCTCTGAAAGACTGCCGGAGCATTCTTTAGACCAAATGGCATTGCTATATACTCCATTAAGCCTAATGGTGTATAAACAGCTGTCTTACCTGTATCATCAGGATGAATGGGAATTTGGTTAAAACCCTTACTCAGGTCAAAGGTACTAAACCATTGAGCTGGAGCTATATTATACAATATAGTCTTAA
>Ga0137403_10008023_pt1 | contig 11841 bp, 8 predicted proteins | sample CZOMad2_1_16fung_FD_122057 | JGI IMG/M metagenome (GOLD analysis project Ga0137403, IMG submission 122057) | Vadose zone soil fungal communities from Angelo Coast Range Reserve, California, USA - CZOMad2_1_16fungal (Hybrid Assembly) | ecosystem: Environmental > Terrestrial > Soil > Vadose zone...
AGGCTGATTATCATGTCTACCGTTAGCAGCTGAACTGCAGGAGGTGGTTATGGACGGTGCATCCACTTGCAAGGAAAAACTTGTCAGCGATCTAAAGAACCTTGTCGCCGACGCTGAAGAGTTACTCAAGGCCACGGCCAGCCAGGCGGGCGAGAAAATCTCCGAAGCTCGGCAAAAAATCGAACAGAGCCTGGTCGAAGGAAAAAAAGCTCTGGCCGATGCCGAGAAAACATTGCTGGCGAAATCCAAAGAATGCGCGGAAATGGCCGACGACTATGTACGCGAAAACCCCTGGACCGCCGTCGGCGTCGCGGCTGGTGTTGGATTAGTGCTCGGCTTATTGATGCGCGGCAAATAATCATCCGGCGATGGCGGATCGAGGACCTATCTCGGGCACGAGCGGCTCACCCGGCCTTTTTCACTCATTGAGAGGATTGCTGGCGATTTTAAGCTCGGCGTTCCACACACGTCTGGAGCTGTTCGTCGCCGAGCTCGAGGAGGAAAGGGAGCGGCTCAAGCAGACTCTGGTGCTGATATTGCTGCTCTTTTTTGGTCTCAGCTTTGGTTTGATCCTGCTCACAATCTTCATCGTCGCAATATTTTGGGAGCGCGGTTGGATCGCGGCCATTGGCTGCTTAGCGGCAGTTTATCTTGGCATCGGCATCACTGCCTGCATTAAGCTTCGCAGCGCGTTGCTTCAACATCCCGGGCTTTTCCCTGCTACCTTAGCCGAGCTCGGCAAAGATCGCGATCACTTGAGGTCATCAACGCGTGAATAATCGTCTTCGAGAAATTGCCCGCCGCAAACAGGTACTTATCGACAGAGCCGCTCGTGAGCGCGTCGACCTGGCCAAGGCGTATGATAGTCTTCCGTCGCCGTTCGATATGAGTGGCACTCTATTGGGCATCGGCCGCGTGCTCAAGACTCACCCGATGATCGCCGCCGGTCTATCGAGCATTTTTGTCAGCGGCTACGCGTGGCGCTTGCTCAAGCCCGCGACTGAGCTCGTCAAGATTTGGCGCATCGTCCTTCCCATCTGGCTCTGGTGGCGGAAACGCCGACGACCTTCCTAGCAATGTATTTGAACCGCTTCAGTCCCGCGCCTATCGACGACCGGTTCGTGTTGGTAAAAGGCGCCCGTACCGTACCCAGCCGACTCGCGTGGCTATTCCGTCCGCGCCCGTTCAGTTTTTCTCGGATCCGCAGCTCCGCTCGTTCCCGGTCCGTTGACGGTAATCGCCTGCACTACGCCAAGCGCGCCCTGTTCCCGTAGTGTGTGGCCACGCTGTTCCAAGGCTTTCCTCTGATCGCCGGCGATCTTTGCCTCGAAATACAACCGATCCGGCACCCACTGATGATGAATACGCTCGGCCTCCACCGCGGCTTTTACCGGCATACGAAAATCGACGATATTTAAAATCGCTTGCAGCGTCGCATTGATAATGCGCGGACCGCCGGCGGCGCCGACAATGAGCTCGGGGCGATTTCCATTCAAAATTATGGTCGGCGACATGCTGCTCAGCGGCCGTTTCTTCGGTTGGAGCGAGTTGGCCTCGTTGCCGATTAGTCCATAAACATTGCCGACGTCAGAATGGATGGCAAAATCATCCATTTCGTTGTTGAGCACGATTCCCGTGCCCGGCACAAGTAACTTAGAGCCGAATCGCGTGTTGACTGACTGCGTACAAGCCACGGCGTTGCCGAAGCGGTCGACGACGCTAAAATGCGTGGTTCCGCCTTTTTCGGCATGGTAGTTGTAATAACCGTAAAACGTCGGTGGACGGGTTTTGTCCGGCATGATGCGAGCGCGAATCCACTCGGCGTAAGATTTTGCGGTGAGCTTACCAACCGGCACATGAACGAAATCCGGATCACCGAGAAACTGCGCGCGATCAGCGAAGGCGTGTTTCATGGATTCCGCGAGCAGATGAAGATAGTCCGCCGAGTTGTGTTGAAACCGGTCGAGTTTATAGCCTTCGAGGACGTTGAGCATTTCGAGAATGGCCACGCCGCCTGAGCTCGGCGGCGGCATGGTGATGACCGTATGATTGCGGTAGGAACCGACAAGCGGCTCGCGCCATACCGCCCTATAGTCTCTTAGGTCGTTGAACATCATCACGCCGCCTTCTTTCTTGATCGTCTCGACGATCGCTTCGCCAATCCAGCCCTGATAAAAAACTTCCGAGCTTTTCTGAGCGATCGTCTTGAGCGTCTCGGCTAGCTGCGGCTGTCGGATCAGCTCGCCATCCTTAGGCACTTCGCCGTTTGGCATATAAACCCGACCGAGATCGGGGAAACGCTTCATGTTGGATTGCTGCCGCTCGATGGCGACGCGCAGGGCGCCATCAACCGAAAACCCGTCAACGGCGAGCTTGATCGCCGGCGCAGCTAAAACCGCCAGTGGCAATGTGCTGAAGCGTTTGTGTGCTTCAACCAAACCGGCCACCTCGCCCGGCACCGCGACGGCCAGCCCTCCCGTGAGGCTCAATGACGGCACCGGTGTGCCATCTTTCATGTACAGCTCGCGGCGGGAAGCTTGCGGCGCAGTCTCACGAAAATCGAGCGCGAATGCCTTTTTATCTTTGGCACGGTAAATCACCATAAACCCACCGCCACCTAAGCCCGACGAGGCTTGATCCACCACGGAAAGTGCAAAAGCCGTGGCGATCGCTGCATCGATGGCATTGCCGCCGCGCCTGAGGATTTCCATTCCTGCCTCGCCTGCCTGCTCGCTATCGGCGATGACGAGACCGGAACCAGACTGCAACGTGCGCCCGCGTGCTTCGGTTTGAAGAGAAACGAAGAGAAGGACAAAGTAAAAAAGAATTCGAATCTTAGTGAACGGACGCATAAAGTTGGATCTTGGTTTAATGCTTTGTCGGCGATTTTTCAAATAGGAAAAAAGTTCTATTGACCCGGCAAAGTAATCGATAGTTTCGAAGCGCCGATTTTCACTTGCGCTTGGCGACTCCATATTTCATAGTGGTTCAAGATCTGTTCTTCTGAATCAAAGCATGCAAACCATTCTGGGGCCATTCCATCCCGACCTGGAAAACGCGCTCGTCGATGAGATCCTGAAATATAAGGCGGCTGACTTGCTAAGCCCGCTGTTGATTCTTACGCCGTCCGACTTGTTGCGCCGGCGCCTAAAAATTCTTTTGAGCCGGGAGCGACGCCTCTCGCTGCTTAACGTTCAACTGCTGACCTTCTACCAGCTATCCCTAAGACTCCAAGCAGAAAGCAACGGCACGCCACTGGAGCTTCGCAGCGACCTTTTTCTCGAAGAAGTGTTGCGGCAAATCATCCGAACGCGCCAACCCGGCGCGGAGCCCTTTGCCGGCATCGAAGAGCGCGCCGGCGGCTGCGCCGCGCTCTGGCAGACGCTGCGCGATCTGCGCGACGGACTGGTCGATCCAACGGTCGCGCTCGACGCACTGAGCGAGGGCCATTTCGGCCAGCGCGCCAGCGAACGCACATCGCAGCTCCTGGTCTTACTGCGAACCTTTCAACAATTTTGCCGCCGACAGAAGATCGCCGACCAGTCCGATTTGAACCGCTATGCCACCGAACAGGTTCCTGCATCGCGGTTTTTGAAACAATTTAGCCAGATTTTTTATTACGGCTTCTACGATCTGACGCAGATCCAGGTAGATTTTTTTCACGCGGTCGCGCGCCACTATCCGACGACGCTCTACTTTCCCTATCTCTCCGCCAAGCCGAGTCATGACGCCTGGCGCTTCGCCGAGCGTTTTTACGAGCGCTATGTCCAGGGACATAACACCGAGTCCGCACAAGAGTTAGAATCTCAAGGCGTCTTGCCCGCATCAGCGAGGCTCTTCGATGACACCAAAGAGCGAAAATACGGTGACTTTCCAAAACCCTGGCAGTGCCAGATCATCAGTACGTTCGGCATTCACGATGAAGTCGCCGCGGCAGCGAAAGAGATCTTGCGACTTGCCGAGGACGGCAAACTGCAATTTCATGAGATTGGCGTTGTGGCTCGAAGCTTGGAATCCTATAGCCAAATCGTCAAAGACATTTTTCACCAGCACCGCATCCCGCTCGCCGGCACGCTCGAAGAACCGTTGGTGCAGTTCCCGTTGACCAAGGCAATCATCCTGTTTCTGAACTTGCCGGCGAAGGACTTCGTGCGCAGCCAGGTGATAGATCTGCTCTCTTCACCCTATTTTCAATTTCAGAACACCGTCGACGGCTCCCGGCCACGCCCCGACTTGTGGGATCTCGCGAGCCGCGAGCTAGCCATATGCAAAGGCGTCGCCGAGTGGCGCCGGCTCCGTCGTTACAACCGCCAAGATCTAGAACTTAGGCAAATATCTGACGACGATGAACCGCGTATGATTCGCATTCCCTCGGAGCAATTGGCCTGCCTGGCCGATAATGTTGAATCACTGGCGGCGGATCTGCTCCAGTTGCCGGCCCATGCCTCGTGGCAGGATTACGTCTCGGCCTGGAAGGACTTGCTGAAAAAGTATCTTGGAATTGTGCCAGACGCCGATTTAACCGCGCCGGGCGCGAGGTCGGAGCCCGTCGAAGCGATTCTCGACGTCCTGGATCAACTCGCTGGACTCGACAGCGTGGACAATCGCGTCGCGCTCGGCGATTTTAGCCATACTTTTCAGCATTGGCTCGAACGCTCCAGCGTGACCGATGATCGCCGCAACCGCGACGGCGTCATGGTGCTTAGCGCTACTGCGGCGCGTGGCCTAGCGTTCCGCGCGCTCTTTGGTCTGGGCATGAACGAAGGCGTTTTCCCGCGCACGATCCGCGAAGATGCCTTTCTGCGCGATCGCGACCGCGAAGTTCTGGAACGCGACCTGGGCTACAAGGTAAGCCAAAAACTCGCCGCCTTCGACGAAGAAAAATTGCTCTTCACACTGCTCGTCGGCGCCGCGCGGGAGCGGCTCTATTGCTCGTTTCAAAGAGCGAACGACAGTGGCAGAGGGCTGGCACCATCCTGGTACGTGGACGAGCTCAAGCGCACTCTCAAAGACAACGGCCGCGAATACGACACGATCAGCATCCCACGAAGCATGACTGAAAAAACCGCTACGCCGCCGTTCGACCGACAGGATTTATTATTGCCGTCCGAACTAGCGATTCGCCTGACGCTCGAAGCACAAGATCCCTCCGCGCTGCTCGATGCCTGCGCGCCACTGCCGGCGCTTTACAGACAAGGCCGCAAGGTCGCCGCTGAAATCGATCAAAGCGGCGATCGCTTGCTGCCCTACGACGGCGCGATCGCCAAGTTCGACAGTTACTGGAAACATTTTTCCGAGCGCGGCCCTTCGCCGACCGCGCTCGAAACCTATGCCCGTTGTCCGTTTCAGTTTTTCGCGCGCCACGTGCTTGGCTTGGAACCGCTCGACCGTCCCGAAGAGATCCTCGGACCGAATCCTGCTGAGTTCGGCAAGCTCGGTCATGGGATCTTAAATTCGTTTTACCGCGCTCTGATCGACGGCGGCTATTTTGCCGGCAAGGCGGCAACGGTGGTCGTGGAAACGACCTTACAAGCCATCGCGGCCCGCGCATTCGTCGACTATGAGGAAAATAATCCGGTCGGCTATCCGCTCACTTGGGAGAGCCTCAAAGACAGTCTCGTCCAATTGCTGCGCCAAGTCATCGCTCAGGATCTCAGCGAACTGTCGCAGTCCGGGTTTGCCCCGGTGAGTTTAGAAACCGACGTGACCGGGCGATTGCCGGCCGACTGGCCGGAACCGCTAAACGGTCTCGCGATCCGCGGTCGCATGGACCGCATCGATCGAAACGATGCACGCCTGCGCGTAATCGATTATAAATTTAAATTTGGCGCCAACCCGGCAACCCAAGATACGAATCTTATCCGCTCCGCTCTGCGCGGCGAGAGGTTGCAGCCACCTTTCTATATTCTCCTCGCTCAGCGCTGGGCCGAGCAGCAAACAAAAGCAACCTCCCAGCCCACCATCGAGGCGAATTTTTATTATATCGCGCCGCGCTGGGCCGAAGGCCCGCTGGTCTCGACATCATACGGCAGCGATGGTCTCGCCGACAAAATCGGTACAGCAACTAAGCAAACCATCGCTTATCTGGCCGATGGCGTGCGCAAAGGCCATTTCTTTATCAATCGCGGCGAGTACTGCGGCCGCTGCGACATGGCGCCGATCTGCCGCAAGAATCATCCACCGAGCCTGTGGCGTGCCGAGAACGATCCGATGACCCAAACGCATCGCGCTTTGCGCGAAAAAGATCCTAAAAAATTATGAACGAGACGCAATCGAATATTGAACTGCCCGACGCGCGCGACCGCCAAGTCGCCGTCGGCACCTTCGATCGCAATCTCGTGGTCACAGCTGGCGCGGGCACGGGCAAGACGACATTGCTGGTCGACCGGCTGGTTCATTTGCTGCTGCGCAACCCCGATCCACTAAAAATTACCGAGATCGTCGCCCTCACCTTCACCAACAAAGCCGCCGATGAAATGAAGCTCAGGCTGCGCCAGCGTTTGCAAGCTTTTCTGGATATCGAGCTCGACCGCCAACCCAAAAACGACGCCGAGGAAAAAACTCAGAAAAACATCAAGACACTCATCGATCTCTATCAGCTGTCCAAAGGTGAGTTGGACAGCCGCGTTCACGACGCGCTGAGAAACATGGAGCGGAGCGACATCGGCACGATTCACAGCTTCGCCGCCACTTTGCTCCGTCTCTACCCGCTCGAAGCCGGCGTCGACCCGCAGTTTCACGAGGACGACGGTTCGGCCTTCGACCGCCTTTTCGACGAGCACTGGGATCTCTGGTTGGATCAGGAGCTTTCTTTGCGCAGTACCCACGCTGAAGACTGGCGCAAAATCCTCGCCCGCTGCCAGCTCGATCAAATCAAGGCGTTGGCCAAGTCGATTACCGCGGAAAACGTCGATCTTCGGCCGAACGCAAATGGGGCGCACGCCATTCCGCCCGCTCTCCACGATTGGTTAGTTAAACTTGAAGACAAAGGCGCATCGCTGATCGAACGCCATCCCGAGGATCGGCTCAACAAAAAATTAGTGCACGCCGCGCGCGCGGTTCTCCGCGAATTTATAGAAGCCGGACAGCGGTCCGACGCATTGAAAGAAGAATCCGCTCTGCTGCCCGAGAAAACAATCAATCGAAATCTCAAGGGCTGGCCGCCTGCAGATATCGCCGACGCTCAAGAGCTCGTGCGCGCCGCCAAGGGGCTCATCCGTGTCGACGGCGAATTGGCCGGTATGCTGTGGCGCTTGCTGGTTCCCTTCGCCGAGGATTTCCGTGAACGATTTGTCCGCGAAGGACATCTTTCTTTCGACGGCTTGCTGGTGCGCGCGCGCAACCTCGTGCGCGACCAGCAGCGCGTGCGGGCAGAGCTTAAACGGCGCTATCGTGCGATCCTCATCGACGAATTTCAGGACACCGATCCTATTCAATATGAGATTCTCCTCTACTTGGCCGAGCACTCCGACCAAGCCGCGATGGATTGGCGCCGGCTCAAAGTGGTTTCCGGAAAAATATTCGTGGTCGGCGACCCGAAACAGTCGATCTATGCCTTCCGCCGCGCCGACATCGAGGCCTATCTCGAAGTCGTCGGGAAAATCATCAAAGCGCAGAACGGTGTCGAATGCCGGCTTACGACAAATTTTCGCAGCAACGCGGCGATACTCGATGGGGTCAACGGCGCGTTCGAAACCCTCATCCAAGCTCAAGACGGCGTGCAGCCAGCCTACATCGCCATCCATCCCGCGCCCGGAAGAATCACTGCGCCGAGCCAGATTCCGAAACTCTTAGTGCGAAAGATCCTTGCCGAGGACGAAGCGATCGATGCCGAAACCGCGCGGCGTCTCGAAGGCGAGAGCTTGGCGCGCTGGTTAAAAGAACAGGTCTTAGGCAAAACCGCGATCCTGAACGGGCGCGGCGAACAGGTCTATGCACAGGCTAAAGACGTCGCGATTCTGCTGCGCAAGCTCACGGACATCCACGATTACCTTGAACCCTTGCGCCGCCAAGAAATTCGTTACGTCGTCGAAGGGGAGCGCCACTTTTACGCAGCGAAAGAAGTCATCGACGCCGTCAATCTGCTGCGCGCAGTAGAAAATCCTCACGATCGACTGGCGTTCGTCGGCGTACTGCGCTCGCCTTTGGGCGGGCTCACCGACCAGCAAATTTATGAGCTGCACCGGCAAAACCTACTCGATTACCGCAGCGCCGCGAAACTCGCTGGCAAGGATTTTCCACCGACGCTAGTGCAGCTTTATGACACGCTGGCGCGCCTGCGTGATGAAACCCGCAGAATGCCGATCGGCGCCGCGGTAACACACGTATTTGCGACGTTGCCGGTGGAACTGCTGGCGGCATGCTATTTTAACGGCGAACAGGCGGTGGCAAATTTGCACAAGTTGGCGCAGCAAGCCGAACTGCTTGGCCGTGAAGGATTGACCACGTTCAAGGAGGCGATTCGTCAACTGGAACAACGGGTGCTCGACGTCAAAGACGAAGGCGAAAGTGTCCTCGCCGAAGAGAATCTCGATGCCGTGCGCATCATGAGCATTCACAAATCTAAAGGCTTGGAGTTTCCCATCGTGATTTTAGCCGGCTGCCAAACCGGCATCGAGGACAGACACAGCGCCACAGCCGAAGCGATGTTCGATTGGTCGACGGGATTGACCGGCTTGCATATCGGCGCGATTTCGGATCTCGCCGGACTATACATCACCGAAAAAACCAGACTGAGAAACGCCGAAGAACAAAAGCGTCTGCTCTACGTTGCTATGACTAGAGCGAGAGAGAATCTAATTATCTCCTGCGCGCCGAGCGACCGGCGCTCGAGCGGCAGTTTTCTTTCCATGCTCGACGACACCGTGAACAACGGTATCACTGATGCAGAAGAGCCAAAGAGTGTATCGCTCGGGGCCGGCGTAGTGGAAATCGAAGTCGTCAGCGAAAGACTGACCGCGCCCGGTCGCACGAAAGGCAAATCCAAACGCGCAAAGACAAAATTTGATTGGCAACCGTTCGTCGATGCCTGGGCGCGCCGCACCGCGGCATATGAAAGAGCGCAACAAGCTGCGCCGTTTGTCACGCCGACGCTCCTGAAACGGCAAGAGGAAGCTTCGACTGAATCCGGCAGCAAAATGACCGGTCAAATCTATCGGCAAACGCCGGCTCTCGTCGTCGGCGATCTTGCGCACCGTTTTCTGCAGAACTGGCAGTTCGCTAGTGACGTCAAAGAATACAAAGGGCAACTTCACGATTTCATTACGCTCTCACTGCCCAGAGAATTCGCATCATCCCACCGGGAGATCGAAACCGAGCTCGAAGACATTTTCCACGCTTTCTTTCGCTCGAAGGCCTACGCCGAGCTCACCGACTCACGGATCGTTGGCCGCGAAGTGCCGCTCTTGATGCCGTGGAACGGCCAGATCATGGAAGGTGTCATCGATTTGATCTACAAAAAAAACGGCTTGCTTTACTTGGCCGACTATAAGACAGATAGGATCACGAAGGATCAATTGGCCGAAGGCGCCGCGCGCTATAACCGGCAGGCGGAAATCTATTCACGAGCAGTCAAGCAGAGTCTCGGGCGCGAGCTCGCGGCTTTTAAAATAATTTTCTTGCGTCTAGGCGAAGCCGTCGAGCTCGGCGCAGAAAAGAATAAGGAGTTATCGCTGTTCTGATCCATGCCCATGAAGATTATTTTTCTCGATATCGAAACCGTCCCCACCGACCCCTCGTTACAGGAAAACGGTCTCCTTGAAGCGCAAATCCAACTGAACGAAACCGAGCTGCTCAAAAAGCTCAGCCTATCGGCGGCAACCGCGAAGATTCTTTGCCTCTGCTACGCCATCGAGCCGCCCGCTGGCTGCGAAGTGCAAGTTCTCCAAGGCGAAGAGACCGAAATTATCAAAGCCTTTTGGAAACTAGCGGCCGAGTGCAATCTCTTCGTCGGCCACAATATCCTCGATTTCGACCTTCGCTTTATCTATCAACGCTCGATCATCCATCAGATTAAACCATCGCGCGATATTCCATTCACCCGCTTTCGCAACGCGCCGATCTACGACACCATGCAGGAGTGGAGCAAGTGGGGTCGCGAACACGCGAGCCTCGACACACTTTCCAAAGCCCTCGGCATTCCGTCGCCGAAGGAAAGTCTCGACGGGTCGAAGGTCTATCCGTATTACCGAGCGGGCAAACTCGCTGAGATCATCGAATACTGTAAACGCGACGTCGACTCCGCGCGGCAAGTCTATCGCCGGCTGACGTTTACGAACGGACCGGGGCCGGCTATATAAACAACCCTCTTGACCTTTGTGGCACGTGGCGTGGCGAACCGCGGTGTTTCTAGATGCTGCACCTAACCGATCCGCTAGAGCGCATGCTTAGCATGTGTGTTTATCGGCGCGTTAGATAACAATTGACTATTGTGCCAAGACATCGAGAGAAGGATATGAACGAAGAACGAATAGCTCAAAATTTGGCGGCCGTTGAGAACCATTTTCACAGTGAGGCGCTGAGCGACGTGGAGGCCGCACTCTCAACCTTTACCGACGATGTCATTTGGGAGGCACCCGCACTGAACGGTCTTAACCGATCTTTCACGGGGAAGGAGGCGGTAGGGAGTAATTATCGGCAGCTCTGGGCGTCCATGCGCAATGTAAACTTTCAGCCGCTCCAGCGCTTCGCTACCGAGGATCGTGTCATGGACGACTGCACGGTCACCTTTGAGGTGGCGAAAGATGGATATTGGCATTTTCCGGTCGGCAGCAAAGTGCAAATGCGACTGGTCCATATCTTCGAGATGCGCGACGGAAAGATCGCACGGGAGATCGTTTTTGACATGGGGCGTAGCGTCTAGTTGGAGGGCAAAAGGAGTGTGCTGCTGACACTCGGAAATTTTCAGGAGCGCAGTCTGCCTGCTAAAAATTGCTCTAGCTTAGGCGTTAACTTACTAAGCCATGTCGGAGAAACTCAACCATTTCCTCTTTCGTACTCCTTACGCTCCGCATTGGACTTGAATTCAAAACCGACGACTGCTGCGATCTGGTTCGAGACTGGGAGCTTATTGGCTGTCTGTTTCCGCTATCTAAAGTTTCGTCTCCTCTGGCCTTCTCGATGGCTCGTTTGACTCCCCGTCCGCCAATCGATAATAATTGAGTCAAATCCGCTGGGCTTGAGTATTGTGATCTCACGCCGATTTGCAGATTCCAACGAATTATACGAGCAAGAAGGAGGCATTATGGATCAACCCGCTGAGCAATCATTTCAGGAACCGACAGACAAAAAGACTAGAGCCGGCTATGGGAAATTTCTCCGGCCGAACACGGCCTATGACAACTTCATGGAGTCGCAGGGCATTCCGATCTATCGTGACATCGGCGTGCGCCGTGTGCAGGACCTGCCGCGCAAGCCGTGGAAGCGCATGGGCGGCAGCGGCACATTTATTCAGCTCCTTGGCACCGAAGGTCTGTGGGGTTGCTACGTCGTTGAAGTTCCCGGCGCGGGAGCATTGAATCCCGAAAAGCACTTGTACGAAGAGCAGTACCTCGTCGTCGACGGCCGCGGCACAACGGAAGTTTGGGTCGACGGCAATCCGAAGAAGCTCACGTTTGAATGGCAGAAAGGTTCGATCTTCGCCATCCCGATGAATGCTACGCATCGCATCGTCAATGCGACGTCGAGCCCGGCGCTTTTACTGGCCGGCACCACGGCGCCAAACATTATGAATAACTTTGGCAACGAAGATTTTATCTTCAATTGCCCCTATCATTTCAAAGATCGTTTCGATCCCAGCGACGACTACTACAAGTACAAAGAAGAAGTCACGCCGGACCCGCT
>Ga0137403_10008024_pt1 | contig 11839 bp, 10 predicted proteins | sample CZOMad2_1_16fung_FD_122057 | JGI IMG/M metagenome (GOLD analysis project Ga0137403, IMG submission 122057) | Vadose zone soil fungal communities from Angelo Coast Range Reserve, California, USA - CZOMad2_1_16fungal (Hybrid Assembly) | ecosystem: Environmental > Terrestrial > Soil > Vadose zone...
ACGCCCTTCGGAGGCAGCGTCGTGTATTCATGAACGAGCTCGCCCTTGGCGTCCGTCTGGCCCAGCTCCTTGTCGTTGAGCTTGACGGTGGCGTCGGTCACCGGCGCCGCGCCCTCGTTCACGGCCACGGTGAAGTAGCGGGTCACGCCGAGATCGGCGTCGAAGGAATACCGGTCGACGACTTTGCCGTCCTTGCCGAGCTTTATCAGGAATGTCGTCTTCCAGGGCTTGATGCGGTGCCCGGGCAGTTCCTTGCTCACGAGGACTTCGACCTCGGCGCCGGCGCTCCGCGTGATCGGCTTGGCGAGCACGCCCGAGCTACCCGTCACGCCGAGCTCCTTGCCGTCGACCACGACCGTGGCGCCGGGCGCCGGTTGTCCCTCCATCCGGGCGTTGATTTCGAGCTGCACCTGCGGACCGCTGCAGGCCGCCAGAAGCAGGGCCGCCGCCGCGGCGATGCCGTACCGAACTCCGTGGCTGATCATGGTCCTCCTACATCGTGGGCGGCTGGATGTTCACTTCACCCGGATTGATGATCTTGTCTTCGTCGGAGCGCGAACCCTGGATGGTTTTGCGCTTGGCCTCGTGGATCCTCTTGAGCTTGAAGTCGATCTTCTTGCTCGTGTGCTTCCCGATCTCGACCGTCTGTGTCTCCGTCTCGTACCCGATCCGGTTTGCCTCCACCTTATAGGTCCCGGGACGCAGCCGATCCTTGACCGATTCGAACTTGCCCTGGGCGTCCACCGTCACCGCGTGGGAGGCCTGCTCGACAGCCGCCGTCGTGTTGATCATGTTGACGACGGTGCCCTGCGCGCTCTCGTTCGCCACCGGCTGCAGGCCGATGTCGACGAGCTGGACGGTCCCCTGGATCTTGGCCGCACAGCCCGGCAACGACACCATCAGCACCAGCGCTGCGATCGCGTACCAGCTCCGATTTCTCATGCTCGTGTCGTCTCCGTGCGAAGAAGGGTCGGCGGAAATTCGGTTTCGTTCACTTCTGCATTCTAGGAGAGAGGCGCGCACCGGACCAAGCACTGCATTTTGCGCACCGGGCGCGGACGCCTGACTGACGATCGAAGAGCGTGGCCTCGAACGCCGGAACGGCACTCGTCCGGACCACGATGGCACCGCGAGGGTCGGACTGGCACCGCCAGGACCGCCTGGGTGCCTCCCGAAGGCTTTAGCGCTTCCCGAACACGACGAAGAACGATCCGAACTCCACCGGCTCCAGCGTCGTCGGGAACTCCCCGGTCTTGTAGCGACCCGGGATCTTCACCAGCCGGAAGTCCGGTTCCTTGCCAAAGCGCGCGAGCAGCTCGGCCTCGGTGAACACGCGGCAGTGGTCCGCGTAGCCGTGGATCGGTGTGTACTCGGGCAGGGGGCCGATCACGCGGAACTCGTGCATCGGTACCACGAAGCAGAACCGCCCGCCGCGGCGCAGCACCGTCAAGATCGAGCGGATCGTCGCGTCCACCTCGCGCACGTGCTCGAGCACCGCGAACGAGTACACGAGGTCGAACGAGGCCGGCGGGAAGGCGAGGTGCGCCTCCTCGGCGAGGCCCTGGCGGAAGCCCGCGTTCGCGTAGCGGTTGAGCTGCCGCGCCAGCCGCACGTTGGCGGGTGAGGCCTCCACGCCCTCCACGCGCGTCGTCTCATACCGCGCGGCGACGGCCATGGCGACGCCGCCTTCGCCGCAGCCCGCGTCGAGCACGCGCCGCGGCGCCACGGCGACGATCTCGCGCTCCAGCTCGATGAACTCGGGATTGCGCCCGCGGCGCTCCACCATCTTCTTCGTCTTGCGACCGAGCAGGATGCGGATACGCTTCTCGAGCAGCTTGATCCCGGCGCGCCAGCGCAGCCGCCGGTATTGCTCCTCCTGCGCGGCCAGGTAGGCCTCGCGGCTGCCGAGGTGGGTGAGCCAGCCGCGGATCTTCGCCGCCTGCTCGGCGTAGCGCGGATCGGGATGGGCGGCGTGCGCCGCGTCCACGAGGTCGAGCGCGCCGCCGATGTTCTCGCGGAAGAGCTGCAGGCGTACCGCCTGCATCGTGGCGTCCACGTCGCGCGGATCGGTCGACGACAGCCGAGTCTCACTCACGTCGGGCGGTCATCCTATCACCGGATATCGGGGCGCCACGGCTGTTGCCGGGCCCCCCATGTTCCTAATCGAACGGCGACACGCCCAGCGCTGCGTGCGCGGCGTCGAGGAACCACTCCGGCAGCAGCGGGCGGTTGTGCTGCAGGAACCGCTCGAACTGTGCGTCGAGCACGTACGTCACCCCGTGGTCCTCCGCGTGGCGGCACGAGCGGCCGTAGGTCTGCACGAGCGCCTTAGCCGTCTCCACCGCGTACCAGCGCGGGTCGCGCGCGCGGCGCGCGGCGGTCCACGGGTCGCCGAGGTCCGGGTACGGCATCTTGGTAACGATCTGGAAGCGCAGGAAGTCATCGGGCAGGTCCACACCCTCCCGCAGCGAGGGCGAGAGCAACACCGTCGGAGCCGGCGAGGCGCGATGGCGCTCGAGCGCGGCGGCCTTCGCGTCGGAGGACTCGACGAAGATCAGCCGGCGCGCCTCCACCGGCGCGCGCTGCGCGAGGTCGGCCGTCAGCCGGCGCGCGACCGCGTAGGAGGCGACGTGGATCAGGCCCTTGTCGCGTGGGTGCGTGGCGAGGATGCCGACGATCTCGGCGAAGAGCGCCGGCTCCAGCGCGGGCAGGCTCGCGCGCGACAGGGCGCCGACGGGCCGGTAGACGATGGGCCGCTGCTCGAGCGGGAACGGCGAGGGCGTGGCGATGGCGCGCACGTCGTCGGCTTCGAAGCCCAGCGTCTCGGCGACCGCGGCCGCCGGGCCGAGATACGCGGAGAGCAGCACGGTGACCTCGGCGCACTCGGTGAGCAGGGCCCGCGCCTCGCGGGCGACGCCGAGCGGCGTCAGCTCCAGCGTCGCGCCGGGCTCGGGCGGGTAGCGCACGACCCACTCGGTGTCCTCGCCGTCGACGAAGGCGCGCAGCCGGGCGAGCGCGCCGGCGAGCGCGTCGCGCCGCTCCAGCAGGATCACTTCCTCGCGAGAGGGCGGCATCTGCAAGAAGACATCGGGCTCGAGGTCGGGCGGGCGCACGGCCTCCAGCGCCCGGCCGATGGCCTCGAGCTCGGCGTCGAGGCGCTCGACGTGCGGCGCCAGCAGCGGCCGGTACTCGTCGGCCGTGTCGAGGCGCGGCAGTGGGCCGCCGAGCCACTCCTTCATCTCCGCGGCGGTGAAGCGCACGGCATAGACGCTGACGAGCTGGCCCTCGAGGTTGTGCGCCTCGTCGACGATCAGCAGCCGGCGGCGCGGCAGCTGCTCGGCGTGCCAGTGGCGCAGCGTCGCGAAGTACCACGTGTTCGCGCAGAACACCGGTCCCGCCAACGCGGCGGCCTTCGCGCGCGCGTAGGGACACTGGCAGAGCGGGCCGCGCGGCCGGCGGCACATTCCGAGCGACGTCGGCACGCGCGCGTCCGGGTAGCGCTCGCAGGCGTAGTTGTCGCGGCCCTTGACGACCTGGACGACGTCGCCGAACTCCCGCTCGTACTGGTCTTGCAGCAGCTTCTGCGACGTGAGCAGGTAGGCGTCGCCGCTCCAGCGCGCCAGCGTCACCGCGAGGTGGCTCTTCCCGACGCCCGGCGGCGCCTCGACGACGAAGAGCCGCGGCGCCTTCGGGTCCGCGTCGGCCTCGGCCAGCGCGCCCTCGAGCGCGTCGAGCACGAGCACCTGTTCGGGCCGCGGCGTGAATCCTACGGGGAAGTGTTCGCGCAGCGCATCGCCGCTCACTCCTTCGTCAGCTCCTTGAGCTCCTCGCGGGCCCGCGCGCGCTGCTCGAGGAGCCCGTTGATCTGCTCCATCGCGCCGCGATACTCCTCGAGCGCCTTCCGGTCGCGCTCGTCGAGGAAGTCGAGGAAGGCCAGTGCGTCGGCCGCGTACTTCCTGCGCGCCGCCCGCATCTGCGGCAGCGAGACGGCGCGCAGCTCGGGCCCGGCGGCGCGGTAGCGGTCCTGCGCGCGCATCAGATCGGCGAGGCTCGCGTCGCGCGCATCGCGCAGGCGCACGTAACGCGCGTGCGCGTCGGGATCGGTTCGACGGAGCATCTCGCCGTACGCGTCCGCCGTGTCGCCCTGCTTGCCGGTCGGTCGCCGCGGCGCGGCCGGCTGGGCGATGGCGCTCGTCGCGACGAGCGCGGCGACGACGACGACGACGGCGGCGATGGTCGGGCGCAGCATGGAGCGTGATTCGCGTGAGGGTATCATGAGGCCATGAGCCCCGCGTCGCGGCCGCACCCGCTGCTGCAGTTCTCCGCCGGCGGTCTCGTCGTCGACGAGCGGGGCAGCGTGCTGCTCATCCGCGCGCGTGATCTCCGCAACCACCCCGTGTGGACGCTGCCCAAGGGCGCGCTCAATCCCGGCGAGTCGGCCGCCGACGCCGCCCTGCGCGAGGTGCGCGAAGAAACCGGATGGGAGTGCGAGGTCGTGCGCGAGCTGGAGTCGGTGACCTACTGGTTCCAGCGCAACGGCCAGCGCATCCGAAAATCGGTGCGCTGGTATCTCATGCGGCCGCTCCAGAAGGTCGGCGAGCACGACCACGAGGTGGACGAGGTGCTGTGGACCGACCCGGCCGACGCGAGGGCGCGGCTGCGCTACGAGTCCGACCTCAAGCTGATCTCGGGGCTCTAGGGAAATCGAGGAGCGTCACGGGTTCCCCCGGGACCCTCCGAGCGTTTGGGGGGTATGGGGGGTATGGGGGGCCATGTCGGGGCCCCCATCTGATCATGGCGGGAAGAGGCGCTCGCCGTTCTTCCACGCGATCTGTTCGGCGACGTCGCGCGGCAGCTGCAGGAGCCAGCGCTGCACGGCTGCCGTGGCGGGCCGCACGGACTCCCAGCGCGAGGTCATCCACGTGTCGGTGCCCACCATGAAGCGGTCGGGATGGCGGACGAAGAGCGCGCGCCACTCCGGGTCGAGCGTGCCGTCGGGCGCGACGTCGGTGCGGAGCGCCAGCTCGACCCAGAGCATCGGATACCGATCGAGCAGCCGCGCGACCGTCGCCGCCGACGACGACATGCCGGCGTGCGCCCAGAGGATCTTCACGCCGGGATAGGCGACGAGCATCTTCTCGACCGTCGTCTCGTCGACATGGCACTGCAAGAACAAGTCGCGCGATTTCGCCAGCTCGGCGATGCGCCGCACGGTGGGCGCCTCGACGTCGTCGGCGCCGAAGTGGGACTCGCCGATGCCGCGGTAGACATTGCGGCGGTTGAGGCGCTCCTCGACGTAGGCCGCGACGGCCGGGTCGCGCGTCCACGATCCCATGTCGTCGCGCGTGCGATACGGGCGCAGGAACGGCACGATGCCGGCCGGCGCGCGGTCGTAGAGCATCAGCGTGCCGTCGTCCGGTGTGCTGGACACGATGGCGCGGCGCACGCCCGCCTGCGCCAGGATCGATAGCGCGCGCTCGGGCGTGTAGGCGGTCCAGTCCGGCCGGCTGTAATGGATGTGCGCGTCGAAGATCGGGAACTGCGCGGCCGCCGGCGCGGCGCCGAGCAGGAGCGCCGCCGCGGCCGCCACGAGGAATCTCGGCGCCATGGCGGCGATGGTAGCATCTCTGCCATTCGATCTGCGGGGTGAGCCATGAGCCAGAAGGCAGTGACCCGTCGAGGCTTTCTCATCGCCACCGGCGCCGCCGTCGCCACGAGCGCGCTCCGTCCGCGTCCGACCGGCGCGCAGACGCCGCCGCCGATCGCCGGCAAGAAGAAGCTGATCGTGCGCAGCCCGCGGCCGGTGAATCTCGAGACGCCGCTGCGCGAATTGACGGCGTACCATACGCCCGACGACGTCTTCTTCGTGCGCAACAACTACGACACGGCGCCGATCGACCCCGCGCGGTGGTCAGTGAAGGTCGAGGGTGAGGTCGACAGCCCGCTGGTCCTGCGCCTCGACGACCTCAAGAAGCTCGGCGCAATCAGCCAGGACGTGACGCTGGAGTGCGCGGGCAACGGTCGCGCCTTCCACACTCCGCGCGCCTCCGGCATCCAGTGGGAACACGGCGCCGTCGGCAACCAGGCGTGGCGGGGCGTGCGCCTCGCCGACGTGCTGGCGCTGGCGCGGCCGCGCCCCGCGGGCCGGCACGTGGCCTTCGATGGCGCCGACAAGCCGCCGACGCCGCAGGCGCCCGACTTCATCCGCAGCGTGCCGATGTGGAAAGCGCTCTCGCCGCATACGATGCTGGCTTTCGACATCGGCGGCAAGCCGATCGCGCACCTGCACGGCGGGCCCGTGCGCGCGCTCGTCCCCGGGTTCGTCGGCTCCGCGTCCGTCAAGTGGCTCGAGCGCATCATGGTGCTGCCCGACGAGTTCGACGGCTTCTACATGAAGTCGAACTACACGGCGCCGCGCGCCGAGAACGACAAGGACGTCTACTCGCTCCAGTCGCTCGAGGTGAAGTCGCTGATCGTGGTGCCGGCCGAGGGCGTGAAGCTCGCCCCCGGCCGCGTGACGGTGTGGGGCTGGGCGTGGGCGGGCGAGGGCGAGCTGACCGGCATCGACGTGTCGACCGACGGCGGCCAGAGCTGGCGCGCAGGCCGCTTCGTGGGCCCCTGGGACCGCTATGCGTGGCGCAAGTGGGAAGCCGACTGGGACGCCGCGGCGGGCCGCCACACCGTGATGGCGCGCGCCACCGACAGCCTCGGGCGGATCCAGCCGACCACGCGCGCCTTCAACCGTCTCGGCTATCGCTGGAACGTCATCCACGCGATCCGAGTCGATGTGGCGTAGCGCGCTCGCCGCGGCCGTCGCGCTCGCCGCGACGGCCGTGCCCGCCGCCGCGCAGGACGCGTCGATCCCCAAATCGCCGGGCTGGGAGCTGGTCATGCGCTGCGTGATCTGCCACAGCGTCGAGATCGCCGTGCAGCAGCGCTTCGGCCCGCAGGGATGGTCGGACACGCTCGACCGGATGATCCGCTACGGCGCGCCCATCCCGCCCGAGGACAAGCAAACCCTGATGGCCTACCTGCTCGAGCACTACCGCGACCCGAACGGCCGCGGACGCCTCCTTGACCTTCCAGCCAGTGGAAGGTTTATCGTGCCCGCGCATCCGCAGACGGGAGGTGCGTGTGACGCAAGCCCTGACCATCGGTCAGCTCGCCCAGGCCACCGGCGTGGCCGCGCGAACCATCCGCTACTACGAGCAGGTCGGCGTGCTGCCGAGCCCGCGCCGCACGGCGGCGGGGTATCGACAGTACGATCGGCTCGGCCTGCACCGGCTGCGATTCATCGCACGGGCTCGATCGCTCGGGTTGCCGCTTCGTGACCTCAAGACACTGAGCCTGATCCTGGACGGGAGCCCGCGTCCGGCGGTGCGTCCTCGTCTCCTCGCCGCCGTCCGCGCGCAGCTCGCCGCCGTGCGACGCCAGACCGTCGAGCTGCAAGCACGGCAGCGGCAGCTCGAGCAGGTATTGCATCGGTTGCGCACGTCGCCGCGCGAGCGCGGCGCGGGGGGCTGCCGGTGTCTGGAGGTGGAAGGCGCCGGGCGTGACCTCGCCTGTCGTTGAGCCCGAGCGGCGAGTACCGGTCGCGGTGCTCGCCGCCGCATTCCTGTTCAACGTGGGGCAGGGCGTCCTGCGCCCCTCGCTGCCGCTCTATCTGGAAGCGGCGTTCGCGGCGAACTACCGGATGGTCACGCTGATCCCCGTCGTCTTCGGCGCGGGGAAATGGGCGGCCAGCCTGCCGACGGGTTACCTGCTCGCCCGCTTCGGGCGACCACTGATGATCCTGGGCGTGCTGCTGATCGCGTGCGTCGACGTCGCCAGTGTCGTGACCTCTAGCTACGTCGTTTTCCTCGGCCTGCGCGCGCTCGCCGGCGTGGGCTGGGCGATGTTCGCGACGGTCGCGGCCACGACCATGGTGAGTGTCCCGACCGCGCAGCGGCGTGGACGCGCGGTCAGCGTGTTGTTGATGAGCGAGACGTCGGGGTTGCTGCTGGGCAGCGTGGCGGGCGGCTGGCTGTATCAGGGCGTCGGGGTGGCCAGCCCGTTCATCTTCGAGGCGGCGTGCATGGTCACGGCCGCCCTCGCGCTGGCGCGGTGGGCGTCGGTGGCGGCTCCGGGCACGACGGCGTCGCGAGGCGCGCAGCACCGCCTGCTCGGAGCGGTGCTGCGCACTCCTGGCGTGCTCCTCATGAGCCTGACCAACGCGGTGCTGATCGCCATCCAGACCGGTGCCCTCGTCTTCCTCCTCCCTCTCTATCTGATCGAGCGCGGAGGCGTCGGCCCGGGGAGTGTCGGGGTCCTCGTTGGTCTCGGCGTCTTCGGCCGGCTCCTCGCGCTCTGGTTCGGAGGCAGCGTGTCCGACCGGTCGGGTCGCCTGCGTGTGCTGATTCCGGGCTTGCTCGCCTACGCCGCGCTGCTCGCGAGCCTGGCGTGGCTGACGCATCCGCTCGCGCTCGGGGTCTGGAGCCTGGCCATCGGCGCCGCCGCAGGATTCGTCGCCCCCATCCCGACGGCGCTCGTCGGCGATCAGGTTCCGCCGGCGCTGCAGGGCGTGGCGATCGGCTGGCTCCGCACGATCACCGATGGCGGCCAGATCCTCGGACCTCTCGTGATGGGCGCGTGCGCGGACGCCGTCGATCTCTCGGCGCCGTTCCTCGTGGGGGCGGCGCTGCTCGTCGCGACGGCCTGGCAGTGTCGACGCCGAGCCGGCGCCTCCGTCAGCGTCGGCTGAGCGCCTCCCAGACGCGGCCGGGGAGCAGCGGCACCCGCGTGATCTCCACGCCGCGATCGGCCAGCGCGTCCTCGACCGCGTTGGCGATGGCCGCGCTCGGCGAGATGATGCCGCTCTCGCCGACGCCCTTGACGCCGAGCTCATTGATCATCGATGGATAATCGAGCGCCTCGACGAGGAGCGGCGGCACGTCGGCCGCCAGCGGCAGGCCGTAGTCCATGAGCGTTCCCGTGAGGAGCTGGCCGTCGGCGTCGTGCACGACCTCCTCGCGCAGCGCGGTGCCGAGCCCCTGCACGATGCCGCCGTGCAGCTGGCCCTCGACGACGGTCGGGTTGATCGCCCGCCCGCAGTCGTGCACGGCGGCGTAGCGCAGGAGGCGCACCACGCCGGTCTCCACGTCGACCTCCACCGCGCACGCGTGGGCGCCGAAGGCCCACGTCACCGTCTCGGGATGGAAGAACAGGCACGCGTGCAGGCCGGGCGCGCCCTCGGCAGCCAGGCCGCGGCTGCGCAGCGCCCTCCCGGCGAGCGTGCCGAGGGCGACGCCGCGGTCGGGCGAGCCGGCGACGTGCGCGCGCCCGTCCGCGAGCACCACGTCGCCCGGCGCGCACTCGAGCATCTCGCCGGCCACGATGCGCGCGCGCCGCGCCACCTCGCGCGCCGAGCGCGCGACGGCGGGGCCCGCGTTGGCGGCGACGCGGCTGGCGATGGCGCCGTGGCCGAAGCCGATGAGCGCGGTGTCGCCGCCCAGCACGACCACGCGCTCGAGCGGCACGCCCAGCTCGCCCGCGCAGACCTGGGCCAGCGTCGTCTCGTGGGCCTGGCCCTGCGACGAGACGCCGACGGCGACGAAGACGGTCCCGCCGGGATCGATGCGCACGTCGGCGCCCTCGAACGGTCCGATGCCCGTGCCCTCGAGATAGGCCGACAGCCCGACGCCGACGGGCCGCGCCGTCCCGCGGCGCCGGTCGCGCTCGGCGCGCCAGCGCTCGTAGTCCGCCAGCGCGAGCGCGCGGTCGAAGGCGGCGACGTAATCGGCGGGGTCGTACGTGATGGCGACGCCGTCGCGATACGCGTGGCCGGGCTTGTAGGGCATCGCCTCCTTGCGGATGAGGTTGCGGCGCCGGAGGTCCGCGGGGTCGAGGCCGAGCCGCCGCGCGGCGCGGTCGAGGAGGCGGTCGAGCACGAAGGCGGCCTCGGGCCGGCCGGCGCCGCGGTACGCGCCCATGAACGTCTTGTGCGTGACGACGTTGACGCACTCGCCGGCGAAGTGCGGCACACGGTATGGCCCGGCCAGGTGATTGATCGTGTTCAGACCGATCACGTCGCCCAGCGTCGGATAGGCGCCGTGATCGCGCGTGAAGCGCGTCTCGATCGCGGTGAGCGTGCCGTCGCGACGGACACCGAGGCGCGCGCGGTGCCGCTGATCGCGATCGGGCGCCGCCGTGAGGAAGTGCTCGCGCCGGGTCTCGATCCACTTCACCGGCCGGCCGAGCCGGCGCGCGACCACCGCGATCAGCACCTCCTCGGCATACGGGTGGCCCTTGATGCCGAAGCCGCCGCCGACGTCGGGCGCCAGCACGCGCACGCGCGACTCGCCGAGCGCGAGCGCGGCGGCGATGGCGCCGCGCACGGAGTAGGGAACCTGCGTCGAGGACCACACGGTGAAGAGGCCGTCCGGCGTCGCCGGATGCGCGACGACACCGCGCGGCTCGATCGGCACGCCAGCCACGCGCGGGAAGTCGAGGGCCGCCTCCACGACGACGTCGGCCTCGGCGAACCCGCGCGCGACGTCGCCGACGGCGCTCTTGGCGACGCCCGCCACGTTGTCTGGCCAGTCCGGAAAGACGCGCGGCGCTCCAAGCGCGAGCGCGTGCTCGACGCTCGCGGCGGCCGGCCGTGGCTCCCACGTGACGCGCACGGCGTCGGCGCCGTCGGCCGCGCGGTAGGGGTCCTCGGCGATGACCACGGCCACCGCCTCGCCCGCGTGGCGCGCGACCGCATCGGCGATGGCCGGGTGATGGTACGCGCGCATCGCCGCGGACGGCACCAGCGGCGGCACACCGGCCGCGCACTCGGGCAGGTCGCGCGCGGTCAGCACGGCGACGACGCCGGGCAACCGCCGCGCCGCGCGTGCGTCGATCGCGCGGATGCGCGCGTGGGCGTGTGGACTGCGCACGATGGCCGCGTGCAGCAGGCCCTCGACGCGCACGTCGTCGACATAGCGACCGCGGCCGGTGAGGAGGCGACGGTCTTCGGTGCGACGGACGCGGGCGCCGATGGTGGTGGTCACGGGCGTGTGGCAGTATAAGGCCTCGTTTTCGACCGCGCGCCGCGCGAGAGGAGGCCACGGATGGGTTACAAGCCGGTGGTGGGCTGGGGCACGCTTCCCGACGGATGGAACTTCGTGGAGGCGACGGCCGTAGCCGTGGACGCCGAGGACGACGTCTGGGTCTTCAACCGCGGCGCGCATCCCGTGATCGTGTTCGACGGTGGGGGCACCTTCAAGCGCTCCTGGGGCGAGGGTGTCATCCGTCGCGCGCACGGCATCACCATCGGTCCTGACGGCACGATCTGGCTCAGCGACGATCTGCACCACACGGTGAGACAGTTCACGCCGGCGGGCAAGCTGCTGCTGACGCTCGGCGATCCGGACAAGCCAACGTCGGCGCACGGTGGCAAGCCGTTCAACCGGCCCACCCACGTGGCGATCTCGCCGCGCACCGGCGACGTCTATGTCTCCGACGGCTACGGCAACTCGCGCGTGCACAAGTACGACCCCAAGGGACGGCTGCTGAAGTCATGGGGCGCGCCGGGCACCGACCCGGGCTGCTTCAACATCCCGCACAACATCGCCACCGACGCCGGCGGCCGCGTGTACGTCGCCGATCGTGAGAATTCCCGCGTGCAGGTCTTCGACGAGGACGGCGCGTACCTGGATCAGTGGAAGAACCTCCACCGCCCATGCGGGCTGGCCGCCGCTGCGCGGCTCGGCGACCTGTTCTTCGTCGGTGAGCTGCCGTCGCACCTGCCGGTGAACCAGGCGGTGCCGAACATCGGCGCGCGCGTGAGCGTGCTGTCGATCAAGGGCGACCTCGT
>Ga0137403_10008025_pt1 | contig 11839 bp, 4 predicted proteins | sample CZOMad2_1_16fung_FD_122057 | JGI IMG/M metagenome (GOLD analysis project Ga0137403, IMG submission 122057) | Vadose zone soil fungal communities from Angelo Coast Range Reserve, California, USA - CZOMad2_1_16fungal (Hybrid Assembly) | ecosystem: Environmental > Terrestrial > Soil > Vadose zone...
CCCGATAACAGCCACGGCTAGCGATTCCGGTGGCTCCATCGCACGGGTCGATTTCCTGGCGAACGGCAACCTGATTGGCGCGATTTCCAGTGCCCCTTACAATTTGTTTTGGACCAATGTGCCTGCGAACAACTATCTGCTGATGGCGCGCGCGGTAGATAATATTGGCAACGCCACGTTATCCGCGTCGCGCTCGATTAAAGTGATTGCCGGCCAGGCCCCGTTCATCGGCGTGCCTTTCAACGTGCCGGGAACAATCCAGGCAGAGGATTTCGACGGTGGTGGGGAGGGTGCCGCGTACCATGATACTGATGCCTCCAACAACGGAGGGCAATATCGAGCTGGGGCCGTCGATATCGAGAATTGTTCTGACAGCGGTGGCGGCTACGACATTGGCTGGACTAGCGCCGGTGAATGGCTGGAGTACACCATCAACGCGGTGGTGGATGGACAATACACTTTGCAGATCCGTACTGCTTCGAGCGGAAATGCTGGAAACTTTCACATCGAAGTTGATGGCGTGAATAAGACCGGCACGATTACGAACACCGACAGCGGAGGCTGGCAGGCATGGCGCACGCTGAGCAAGACCATTGGTTTGACCGCCGGTTCGCATACCATGCGGCTGGCCCTCGACAGCAACGGCGCGAACGGAACGGTTGGCAATTTCAACTACTTCACCTTCATCGCATTCGCGGCAAACGCGCCGCCCGTCCTCGCGCACCGGTATAGTTTTGAAGGTGCGCCGGGCTCAACGCTGGTTGCCGACTCGGTCGGCACTGCCGATGGCACAGCGATCGGTGGCGCAAGTTTTACCGGCGATGGGCGCCTGACTTTGAACGGCGTGAACGGCTATGTGGACCTGCCAAACGGAATCATTTCCAGCTTGACCAATGTGTCCCTTGAAACCTGGGTGAAGTGGAATGGCGGCAGTCAATGGCAACGTCTGTTTGATTTTGGCAGCAACAGCGGGGGCGAGAACGGCCAGGGGACTGGCCAAACTTATCTGGCCTTAACCCCCCGTTCTTCGGCGGATCTGTTGCGGTTCATGATTACGACCAACTCTTCCGGCGGCCAATCTGTCCTGACCGGAACCAGCATGCTGCCGACCAACCAAATGGTTCATCTGGCGATAGTGTACGATTTCATTGGGGGAACTTCCGAATTGTTTCTCAATGGCCAGCGGTTACTGACCGGCGCGGCGCCTATTCCTATAATGGCATTGAATGACATCAACAACTGGCTTGGACGGTCGCAATGGAACGACCCGTATTTTAATGGGCAATTCGAGGAGTTTAGGATATACAATGGCGCATTAACCGATCTGGACATCGCCACCAGTTACGCGGCTGGGCCGGATGCGCTCTATGCCGGGGCGCCAAGCCTGGCCGCTCTGCGAAACGGCGCCGTGGTGACTCTGTCGTGGCCGCTCAGCGCGCCTGGATTCGCATTGGAAAGTTCCCCCAACCTGTTTTCCACCTGGTCAACAGTCACCAACCCAGTAGCGCTTTCCAACAGACAGCACCTGGTCACCGTGCCGCTGGGAGGGACGAACGCATTTTACCGGTTACGAAGATAAGCGGCAACCGCCAGGACTTGTGAGAAAACGGCGGGCAAGAGCTGCGGAATCCGCGACCAGGCCGACGCTCGAGCAAAAGCTTGAACCGACCTCGGATCCGGCCAAACGGACCACACCGGAGTTGAAGATTTCTCGCGGGCGTCTTTGGCTTTTCCGGATTGGCGCCCTTACGCTGGTGCCAGTGCTGCTGCTGAGCGGTGGTGAGTTGCTCCTGCGCCTTGCTGGATATGGTTATCCCACCACCTTCCTGCTCAAGACGCGGATTCAGGGCGAGGACTACCTAATTCCGAACGATCAATTCGGTTTTCGCTTCTTTCCACGCAGCATTGCGCGAACACCAATTCCGTTTCGCATGCAGGCGGTGAAACCGTCCGGCACGGTTCGGATTTTTCTCTTCGGGGAATCCGCCGCGTTGGGAGACCCCGATCCCAGTTTTGGCGTCGGGCGATACTTGGAAGTGCTGCTCGAGGAGAAATATCCGGGCAAGAAGTTCCAGGTCGTATGCGGCGCGATGACCGCTATCAATTCACACGTGATCCTGCCCATTGCCCGCGAAATGGCGCGCTATGACGCCGATCTATGGTTGGTTTACATGGGCAACAACGAAATGATTGGGCCCTACGGCGCGAGCACTGTCTTCGGTAGTCGCGCCCCGCCGCTTTGGGTGGTGCGCGGCGTATTGGCGATCAAAAGCACCCGCGTGGGGCAGCTTCTGGACGCGCTTTTGGCCAAGGCAAGCCCCCGTTCGGCTGCGCCGACAACCTGGGGCGGAATGAAAATGTTCAAGCAGCATGAGTTGTGCGCAGAGCACCCAGCGCGACAGCGAGCCAGTGAGAACTTCCGATGCAATTTACGCGACATTTTGTCGGTTGCCCAACGCCGGAATATACCGGTGTGCGTCAGTACGGTGGCGAGTAATTTGAAGGATTGCGCGCCTTTTGGCTCGGCGCATTGTCCTGGCCTGGCAGGCGAGCGCCTCGAGCAATGGGAACGCGCCTATGCTTCTGGCAAAGCTTTGGCAGCGCAGGGACAGACCGAAAGCGCCGTAGCTGAATTTGCGAAGGCGGCCGAAATCGATGCTTCCTTCGCTGAGTTACAATACAGGCTTGGACTTGCCCATTTAGATCAAGGCAAGACGGAGTTGGCGCGGAATTGCCTCATTCGCGCGCGCGACACAGATACGCTGGCCTTTCGGTCGGATTCGCGATTGGACAAGATCGTAAAGGACACCGCCAAAGAATTTTCCAAGAAGCAGATCTATTTAGTGGATAGTGCCCAGGCAATAGCGTTGCAATCGACCAACGGCATCCCTGGTGACACTTGGTTTTACGAACATGTGCATTTCAATTTCGACGGCAATTATATGTTGGCGCGGATATTCGCCGATGAGATCAGTAAACACCTGCCCGCACCGGTGACTGCGCATGGCAAGGCCGAGTGGGCCGCGCAGCAGCAGTGCGAGAAGCGGTTGGCCGCCACTCTGTGGGACCAGTATCGACTTTGGCAGCTAAACTACAGCCGCCTTTCCGAGCCGCCATTTACCGAACAGATGAATGACGCGCCGCGCGCCCGGATGTACATGGCACGGTTGCGAGAGTTCCAGCAGCGCATGGACGCCGCCGCCCAGCTCCAGGCGAGAGCCACCTACGAGCAGGCGCTCCAATTGCGGCCAGACGATCCTTTCCTGCTCAGCAACTGTTCGCAATTTCTGGAGGCGATTGGCGATTTGGCCGCAGCGCAGATTCAACAGACAAAGGTCCACGAGTTACTACCGGCTTTCCCCGGGCCTTTGCAGAAACTCGGGCTTTTGCTGGTGCGCCAGGGCAAAGTCGCCGAGGCAACCAATTATTTCGCTGCGGCCCTCAAGCTGCATCCGGAATATGTTCCGGCGTTGAACGAGTTGGGTCTCGCCGTGGCTCACCAACAAAAGTTTGCCCAAGCGGAAGTGATTTTTGCCCGCGCTGAAAAAATCAATCCGGGTTATGTGGAAACATATCTAAGTCGCGGTTTCATGAAACAGAGCGCAGGGAACTTGCGCGCGGCGGTCGAAGATTACCATCGCGCCGCAAACTTTCAAGCCGGAGGCCCGGCGGCTTATTTTGATAGCGGTGTGTCTCTGGCTTCGGCGCACCAACGGGTGGAAGCGGTTAAAGCGTTTCAAACGGCGGTGTTTATGAACCCAAAGTTTTGGCAGGCGCGTTATTTGCTCGGTGTCGAATTGGCGGCCGATGAAAAGCTGGAAGAAGCTGCCGCTCAGTTCAAAGAGGTGGTTCGCCTGCGACCGGATCTGGCCAAAGCACATTTTAATTTGGGAGTCGCGTTTGGAAAACAGCGCAAGGTCGAGGAAGCTCTCAACGAGTTTCGCGCGACAGTCCAATTGAACCCTACGAACCAATTGGCGCGGAAATATATCGAAACATTGGAAGTGTTAAAAAATCGTTAGAGAATCCCTCTAAAGAGGGATGTCAGGCCGAGTCAAACCGCATACAGTTCTAGCATGTTCCTTATCCGGTCAGCCTTTCGCAGGTAACTCGTCACGATTTCCAAAACGATCAACCGATATATTTATGCCTCAAAGCCCTCGAAATCAAAATGTCCGTCCTGTGTCGAAATGCGTAAGCCTGTTGTTTAGTGCCGTTCTGCTTGGCACAGCAGTAGCGCAAGCACAAACGCTCATCTTTCGTTTTCCTTTTGACGATGCTCCGGGCACCACCACCACGCCGAGTGATACCAGCAGCGGCGGCGTGGCTGTAACCCTCAATATGCTCAATGGCGCTGGGACCGCCACCGACTTTCATGGGGCAGTTGGCTCCGGTGTCGCTGGAGGGACGCGCGCGTTGGATTTTCATTCCGCCATCAGTCAACCACCCCAGAGCGGAAGCGTTGCTTCGCCCATCGCGCTCGTGACCGGCAGTGCCGCGCTCGGCATTGGAACCGTATCCAGCTACACGGTTTCTGAGTGGGTTAAGCTGGATTCATTGATCAGTGGCGGTATCGCGCCGCGGCTCTTTAATTTCGGACCCGGAAGCACCCCCGGCGATGTCGGCGCCGCCAACAGCATCGGCGCGAAGTTCAACAGTACCACGGTCTTGCGTTTCCAAATCGGTTCCAGCACCGCTGACGCTACTTTCAGCGGGTTCGTCACTAACCAATGGTATTTCTTCGCCGCCACCTACGATGGTTCGAGTCTAATCATTTATGCCGGTACGGAAACCAGCCCGGCGGCGGTGGTCAGCACCACGAGCCTTTCCGGCTTGACGGCCGCTTTGGGCACCTCCGCTTATCTCACCGTCGGGAATCGCAGCAGCGACCGCTCGCGTGGTTTGGATGGTTGGATCGATGATTTCCGGTTTTACACCAGCGCGGGGGACTTAACTTTCGTCGAGGGTATTCGCAAATCGCAAGCACCCATTTCCGTCGGCGACGTCTATCCAAATGGCACTAATGTGTTTCAGGTAACCAATACGTTGTCCTTCTCTGCCAGTTCTGCCAATGGCATTAATCCCAGTGGCCTCCATCTGACATTAAATGGCGCAGATGTGTCGGGAGCGTTGGTGGTCGGCGGCACATCGACCAGCCGGACCGCAACGTATTCGGGATTGGAGACCAATAAGATATATTCTGGCAGTGTTACCGTGACCGATAGCGCGGGTTTTACCAGCACCGCAGCCTTGACGACTTTCGATACGTTTAGTCCTGCCAACTATACCTGGGAGAGCGAAGACTATGATTACGGCGGTGGCTTATTCGTCGATAATCCGCAGACCAATGCCTACTTGAATCTGCCGGGCATCACCAATATCGATTATATCGATTCCAACGTAAACGCCGTTAATCCGTATCGTGGGGATGATATGTCCACTGGACCGGCTGGCGACGGCGTGCGGGATGCTTACAACGGCACAGGCTTCACCGATTATACCCTTGGCTTCTTTTCGTCCGGCAGCGCAGTGAATTATACCCGTCATTACCCCGCAGGTTTGTACAATATCTATGTGCGGGGCGCCAATGGCGGCGGGACAGCGGCGGGGAATTTCTCGATCCTCACCAACGGTTGGGGTACCACGACCCCGTTAGGCACGAATTTGGGGACGGTGACCGTCCCGAACACAGGAGGGTGGGGAACGTATGCCTGGACTCCCGTTCGCGACACTGCGGGCAATCTAGTGAAATTCAATCCCACCGGCACAACCAACACCGTTCGCCTGACCAGCGCCGGCGACGTCAATTATAACTTTTTCCTCCTGGCCCCAGCCAACACGAATCTTCCGATTCTCTCGGGACTGTACCCAGATGGCACGGTGCAATTTCAACCGACCAATAAACTGGCCTTCACTGCCAGTTCTGTGGCGGGCATCAACAGCAACTCCATTCAGGTGACCTTGAGCGTCACCAATATTACGACCCATCTGACGACAAATCTTTACCGCACCAACGGACTGACCATTACCGGGTCGTCAACCAGTTGGGCCGTGAGCCTGCCGCTGGTGACCAACGCTGCTTATATCGCTTCGATCTCGGTGGTCGATCTCAACAACAACTCAGCCGGTAATACAGTCAAGTTTGATACCTACGACCCGGTGTTCATCTGGGACGCTGAAGATTATGATTACAACAATGGCCAGGTTGTCAGCTCACCTCAAACCAACGGCTACGCCGGGCTTGCGGGCGTTTCCGGAGTTGATTTCGTCAACATCGACGATTCCCCAAACGAGACTTTTGTTTACCGGCCGGTCGATGGTGGTGTGGGCGACCAAGTCGCCGGCGACTCGCCGCCGCGCCGTCCCTACGCCGGTACCGGGCTGAGTGATTATAATGTCGGCTGGTTCGATAGTACTGAATGGATCAATTTCACGCGCGTCTTCCCGAGCGGCACGTATAACGTATATGCGCGTGCCGCCAACGGGCAGGCCGCCTCGTCGGGTTCAATTTCCCTGGCGCGGGTTTTGACGGGGGCAGGCACGTCCACGCAAACGCTCACAAATCTCGGCACCGCGACCATCCCGCCAACCGGCAACAACTGGCAGACTTATGATTGGATGCCCTTCCGCGACACTGCAGGAAATCTCGCCAAATTCACCGGGGCTGGTCAGGCGACTGTGCGGATTACCAGCGGCGGTGGGGCTAACATCACTTATTTCATGCTGATCACGGCGAACACCAATCTGCCGATCATCTCACAAATCTATCCAGATGGTTCAAAATTGTTCCAGTCCACCAACAAATTCACCTTCACCGCAAGCTCCCCGGCGGGAATTAGCACCGCCAGCATTTCATTGATTTTAAACGGTGTGAATGTCTCCCCAGATTCGACCTTCACCGGTTCGGCAACTTCCTGGGTCGTTAATTATGCGAAGTTACACCCGAATACCGATTATACTGCCGTGCTCTCCGTGACGGATGCCAACGGCAATTCGGCCAGCACCACGGTTCGGTTCGACACATTCGCGGCGAACAACTTCACATGGGAAGCCGAGGATTACGATTTCAACAACGGCTCCTTCATCGATAATCCGGCGCCTGATGCATATTATAATCAGAGCGGTGTTCAAACCGTTGATTATTACGAAACTTTCGCCAACACACCGCAGCTTGACTATCGGCCTTCGGATTTCATGGGCACGCAAGCGGCGGGCGATGTGCAGCGTCCGCAATACGTTGGCACCAATGATTACAACATCGGCTGGTTCACAACCGATGAATGGGTGAATTACACGCGCACTTACCCGGCGGGCACTCGCAATATTTATATCCGCGCGGCCCGAGGAGCCTCTGGTAGCGTCGTGCACACGCTATCGATCCTCACTGACGGCTGGGGCACTGCGACGCAGACCACCAATGACCTTGGCATTTTCACGATCGATCCTACGGCAGGCTGGCAAGGCTACGCCTGGGTGCCGTTGCGGGACGCTTCCGGCGCGCCGGTTGCGGTGACGCTCAATGGCAGCACCAATACCTTGAAGCTCACCAGCGCCGGGGAAGCCAACGTCAATTTCTTCATGCTTGTGCCGCCGCTGACCATTACCGCGACGCGAGCTGCCGGATCCGTTAACCTTTCGTTCCCAACCCAAACCGGCTTCGGTTACCAGGTCCAATATAAGAATGATCTATCCGATGCAATTTGGCAAAACCTCGGTAGCCTGATTCCGGGCGATGGGACCGTCAAAATCGTGAACGATCCGGTGAGCGCAGCCAAACATTTCTACCGCGTCCAGGTCCAGTAATATCTTGGGACGGGCTGGCCCATGAATCAGCTCAAGCAACCGCGCTTTCATCAACAACCATGACAATCTGATCCCTGTTTGAGGGATGCGCTGGGAAGGTGGTGGGTTAAGCTGGCTTTCAGGTTGTGATGCTCATATCTTGAGCCATCGCCCGTGCTTATGCCGGAAGAAAAACAGAATGCCCTTTTGAAGTTCCTGGTTGGCGTCCTGCTTTTGGCGCCCGCGTGTCGTGCCTTTGCGCAGCAAGACCGAGATGTTTTAACCCATGCCGCTGATGTCATTTCGCTTTCGGCTGAGCGGGCCTCCGCAAGTTTGAAGGTGTCAGTCACGGGTATAGTCACTGCTGCCGACTCCGCTCTGAAAGGAAGGTTCTTCGTCCAGGACTTCACTGGCGGTGTCTTTGTTGACAACGTGGGTGGTCCGCGCCCGGAGCCGGGCGATCTGGTTGCGATCACCGGCATCACGCACGCCGGCGCTTACGCCCCCATCATTACTGCCCCCGAGGTGAAGAAACTTGGGACCGCCCCTCTTCCAGCCGCAAAGCGCGTCCCAATCGAACGCCTGATGTCCGGGGCGGAGGACAGCCAGAGAGTGGAAGTTGCCGGGCTGGTGCGTGCGGCACGGATGGAGGAATCGCGCTTGATTGTGGATCTGGTTTCGGGGGGATACAGGTTCCGGGCCTATGCTCCGAGTTCGGCGGCGAAGGACCCGCAAAGTTTGGTCGCGGCGCAGGTGCGCGTGCGCGGCACGGCAGCAGAAGCCCACAACGCTTTGCTTCGGCAGTTGATTGCCGTGGACTTGTACGTGCCTGGCCCTGCGGACTTCGTCATCGAAAAACCTGAACCAGCCGACCCTTTTGAGCAGCCGGTAGTCCCCCTCAACGGCCTGGCACAATACCGAAGAGAAAACTCGCTCATTGAACGGGTCCATGTGAAAGGGGCAGTGACCTTGCAGAGAACCGGCCAAATGGTATTCCTCCAGGATGTGACCGGGGGGTTGCAAGTCAAGAGCACTCAGCTTGGGAGATTTAATCTGGGCGATATCGTCGAGGCAGTCGGTTTCCCGAGTTTTGAAGGTTTTCTTCCGGTGCTCGAGGATGCTGTGTTACGTGCCGCTCAGGAGCCTGGATTGGCTGTTAAGGCCAAACCCGCATCAATTGAAGAGCTCCAGAATGGGTTGCACCACGCGGATTTTGTGTCCCTGCAAGGCAAATTGATCGACCGGACTATTCGCGAGGCGAGATCCGGGAAAAATGAACCGCGCAGCGCTAAAACCACGTTGGTGCTGCAAACCGAGAACGTCATTTTCACCGCCGAAGCCGAAGGTCCGGAAGGCAGGGCCGAGCTGGGTTCTATTCCAATCGGAAGCACACTGAAAGTGAGCGGGATTTGCCTTAAGGACATTGGTCGCGAGGGCGCGATGACCGCCTTGCGCGTTCTGATTGGCAGTCCTCGCGATGTTTTGGTTCTGCGCAAGCCGAGTTGGCTGACCCCGCAGCGGCTACTGGCCGGTTTAGGCATTTTGAGTGTGATCTTGCTGGTGATTGTGAGCTGGACGATCATGGTTTCGAGGAAAAATTCGATCCTGAAATTCCTGATTCAGGAAAGGGAAAAGGCCCAGGTTGAACTTCAACGCGCCCATGACTTCCTGGAAGAACGAGTGATCGAGCGAACCGCACAGCTTAAAACCCAAATCACCGCGCGCAAGGAATCAGAAGTCCAGTCTAAAGCCGTCCTGGCCGAGCGCACGCGCCTTGCCCAGGAACTTCATGATACGCTCGAACAAAGTCTGACCGGCATTGCTTTGCAGATGGAGACGAGCGCGAAATTGTTTAACAAGAACCCCAATGGCGCGAATCATCATCTTGAGCTGGCCATGAATTTAATGAGCCAAAGCCAGGTCGAGGTGCGGAGGTCCATTTGGGATCTCAGGTGCAGGGCGCTCGAGCAATTTGATCTGCCCGGCGCCTTGAGGCTCAGCAGCCGCCAGATTATTGATGGAACGAGAATCCATGTGCAAGTGGCGGCCAAAGGACGTGTTCGCCCGCTGCCTGAAATCGTCGAGGATAATTTGCTCCGAATCGGGCAAGAGGCTCTTACGAACATAATTAAACACTCGGAGGCAACCCTGGCGAAGATAGATTTGGACTACGGGCCTCAAGCCATTGTGCTTCGGATTGAAGATAATGGCAAAGGGTTTAACCCGGAGGAGCATCTCGGGCCACACGAAGGCCATTTTGGCTTGCTCGGCGTTTCGGAGAGGACAAAACGTCTCGGTGGCCAGGTTTCCCTCACAAGCGCTCCCGGGGAGGGCACGATTGTCTGTGTGGAAATTCCGCTCGAGCCGGGCCAGAACTTGATTCCGCTCGGCGGGACTTCTGTGCAACCGGCGTCTGAACCCCAAGAGCGTAGTGTTTTATCATGAATCGACTGATGAAAAAGCCGGAGAAAATTCGTATCCTGGTTGCCGATGATCATTTTGTGGTTCGCATCGGCTTGGTGGCGCTTGTCAGCACCGAGCCCGATATGGAAGTTGTGGGCGAAGCCGCCGACGGCAGCCAGGCTATCGAGCTCTTTGCGCGCCACAAACCCGATCTGGTCTTGATGGATTTGCGGATGCCGATCAAAACTGGAATTGAAGCGACGATCGAAATTCGCAAGAAGTTCTCCGATGCGCGAGTGCTGATGCTAACGACATTCGATGGAGACGAGGACATTCATCAAGCGTTGCAAGCCGGAGCCCAGGGATATGTGCTCAAAAGCTCAACTGGTGAGAAGTTGATCCCAGCCCTGCGCGCGGTCGCCGCGGGACAACGTTGGATTCCAAAGGAGGTGTCCAACCGGCTGGCAGTGCGCAATTCGTTCGAGGATCTCACCCCGCGCGAGATGGAGGTCTTGAGTCATCTCGCCAAGGGACTTGCCAACAAAGAAATTGCCGATGTGCTCGCGATTACTGAATACACTGCCAAGGACCATCTAAAGAGTATCTTAGGAAAATTGCGGGTAGCGGACCGTACCGAAGCTGTCACCGCCGCCATTCAGCGCGGAATCATTCATCTATAGCATCCTTGCGGTAAAAATACAGCGAGATGGTGTTATGAGTTGGCGGCAATGTCGCGGGTTCGCCGTCAAGCAACAAAAGCCGCCTGACGGACTGACAGATATGTGGTTTGTCACGGGAATTTTCGCGAACAAAAGTTCATCCTTATTGGCTCTCCAAGTCACAAGTGTCGAAATTTGAGCATTTGTCAGGGTGTCAGGTGACCTTTGTTGCTTGACCCAGTGCCGTTCTTCAGAATCTTATCTTATTGGAGAACCAAGTTGAGATCTCAAATTGTCGCGAGGATGAACCGGACGGCGGGCCAAAACTGCTTTACAGGTCGAACCCGGCCTGCTTCCCAGTTTTTGATACTTTCGATGCTTGGCACCGATTTGTTTGGCGAGGGCTTCCTGAGTAAGGCTTGACCTGGAAGTTGACGACGCTTCGACGGAGTGTCGAACGCTCGACGAAAGGATGAAGTTCCCGAGCACCCGCAACATTTTCGTTGAGACTTGCCATGCGGCCCTAAGCCCTTGCGCCTCCGTGCTATCCAACGAGCGCAGCGGTTCTCGCCAAGAGTTGGCATCCGTCATGCAAAAGGAAGAGCCGGCCGGTCCGTGCCCAATTAGAAATTAGATGAAAACAACACTTAACTACTTGTTCAGTTTACTCACGCTGATCACTGCAGTGACCTGCTCCTTCGCAGCAGCAGCGCAATCCGCAGCGCCACAGGCGACGAATGGTCAGGACACAATGCTACCTGAAGAAGCAAATTGTGCTCCGGGTTGATTAGCTCCTGGACATGCTCTACCTGAATTATGACCAAGAAAAGAGTAGGCGATGTGCGCGTTAATCTGGCAAAAAACAACCTCCTTCGATGAGGCGGCAAGGAATTCAACCACAGCAAACGAAGGCGCGTTCTCCAACAGCCCCGAAGGAACAGTTGGGTCAGAATATGGCTTACTTCAAGACAAAGCTGCCTTGGCGGCGAGTTTCT